>Ga0326727_10006407_pt1 | contig 32331 bp, 39 predicted proteins | sample MB2enrmetagenome_FD_207643 | JGI IMG/M metagenome (GOLD analysis project Ga0326727, IMG submission 207643) | Lab enriched peat soil microbial communities from McLean, Ithaca, NY, United States - MB29MY | ecosystem: Environmental > Terrestrial > Soil > Wetlands > Peat | place: USA: New York...
CAATCGCGGTTTCTTCATCCGGCCGCTGGGCGAGGTGTTCTACATCCTGCCGCCTTTCTGCCTGACTCCGGGCGAACTCCATTCGGCCTACGATACCCTGGAGGAAGTCCTCAAAGAGCTGGACGGAAGCCGCTAGAAGCCTCGCTCGGCGAAGCCGGCAGGCATCAGCAGGGAATAATGAGGGATTCCAAAAGGCGCGGCCCATCGGCCGCCGGAGGCTTCCTTCACGCCGGGAGAGCAGGAACTCCTTGCCCTCCCAAAGCGTTGCTAAATTTCTTCCTCGTCCTTCCCATCCTTTGCGAATGCCCCCCAGGCGGCCACCAAGCCGATCGCCAGGATCAACGCATCTCGCAGGAGCGTCTGCCAAGTCACGGCCTGCCCCGCTCCACCGAAGCAGCCGCAGCTCACGTCCAGCCCCCGGGCTATGGCCAGGCCCATGGCCCCCAGGAATATGACCATCAGGGTATTCAGCACCAGTGCCGCGCCCCGGATCAGGACGCCCGCGCACAGGGCCAGCCCACAGATCAGTTCCACGGACGAAATGACCATGGCTGCCCCATAAACCATCCTGGCGGGCAGGATTTGGTAGTTGAAGATCACGGTAGCGAAGTCGCTGGCGTCGATCATCTTGGCGACCCCGGAATAAACGAAGACCGCCCCGAACAGCAGGCGGCTCACAAGCCAGACCGAGCGTATCATTTCGCCTCCATGGGGCCGCCCACGGCCTGCCAGCCCTCGATCCCCTCGGGCATCACGGCCAGGGCGGTAAAGCCCATGTCCTTCATGGCCTCAGCCAGCTCCCTGCTTTTGGAGCAGGAAATGCCTCCGCAATAGAGGAGCATGGGTTTGTCCTTGGCAAGTCCCGACACCGCGTCGTCGAGGCCGGTAGCAAGAAGTTCGGCCGGGATATTCAATGCACCAGGGATGTGCCCGGTAGCGAATTCGTCCGGGTCGCGGGCATCCACGAAGAGGCGTTCCCCGGACGACAAGGCCGCCCTGGCCTCTTCCGGGGTCAGGACGGTGATCCCCGCTCGGACGCTCTCCTCGACCTTTCTCGCCGTAAAATCAGCCCACCAGGGCAACGGCTCCGGCCGGCCCACGTTGACAATCCAGGCAGCCATGATGGATATTGCTAGAAGAAGAAGAACTTGCGGCCACCAGAGGCGGCGTACCGATTGGAGCATGTCGTGCCTCGCTTGAGCGGACGTGCCCTCCTGCCTAGAGGAAAACGTGCGGAAACTCAACGCTCTGCTCACCTACTTCAGGTTTCTCCTGATCCATTGCCCGGGAGGCTGCCCCATGCCCGAACAAACCGCCATCCCCCAGGATCTGACTCCCGAGGACGCCAAGGGCATGCTGGCCCGGGTCCGTCCGGGCGAGGTCACCATCCTCGATGTCCGTCAGGACTGGGAATACGAGGAATTCCACCTACCTGGCGCCAAACTTGTCCCGCTAAGCGACCTGGACGAGCGTCTGGGTGAAATCCCCCGGGACAAGCCCCTCCTAGTCTACTGTCATTCCGGACGCCGCAGTGCGGCGGCCGCGTCCCTGCTGTCTGGAAAAGGCTTCCCCAAGGTGCTGAACCTGCGGGGCGGGGCCATGGCTTGGACCGGGGCAACGGCTGTGGGAGCGCCTGAGACGGGCATGCACTACTACCGGGGCGACGAGCCCCCCGAGGTAATCCTGGCCCTGGCCTTCGCCATGGAGCGCGAACTGGGGGCCTTCTATCACGGGCTGGCGGACGCCGCCTCCGAACACGACCTCAAAGCCACCTTCATGAAGCTGGCCGGGTTCGAGGAAAAGCACAAGCTGGTGGTCTATCATCTCTACAAGACCCTCTTTCCCCAAAACGCTGGTATCGAGGAACTGGAGTCCAAGGCCACTGCCAAGATTTTGGAGGGGGGCCGGGACGCCGAACAGATCCTGGCCGACACCAAGGGATTCCCCTCCCCTCGGGAAGCCCTGGACATGGCCATGGGCGTAGAGGCCCAGGCCATGGACCTGTACATGCGCTACGCCTCCGTGGCCACAAGCCCCGAGGCCGTAGCCATCCTGCACGATCTGGCCAAGGAGGAACGCGGCCACCTGCAGGCGCTGGCCACGTTGATGAACAGGCTGGGCGAAAAGCAGGCGTGACAAACTTCAAGCACAAGGTGAAAGATTGATCCGGGAAGAAAGCCTCTGGAGTCCAGAGGGATGTCCCCTCGGGACTCCGGTTTTGCTTCGCAAATTTTCACGTCCATTCAGGACTTTTTTTCCATAGCGTCCGGTTTATGCCAAATTTTATCAAGACACCTGCACTGAACACGGGTATCGGAGCTGGCTGACAGGGGCTGGTTTCCAATATTGAGTAGACCATCCTCGCAAGTGGGCAAAGCCTGGTGACGTAGCGCAACCCAGCCTAACACCCGCTAAATTTTGCAAATATGGTGTTGTTTTTTTCATTGGGAGAGGAGGAAAAGCAATGACCACTCGGATTCCCGAAAAGCAGAAACTCCCGGGGTTGCACTACGCCGTAACGGACGATGGGGTGGAACTCCCTGTTATCGACATCACCCATCCGGCCTTCGTGCTTGGGAAGATCGAGCCTGGCGATTGGGCCGAGCGCAGAGAGGACTACATCCGCATGACAGAACGGTTTGAGAGCACCCCTGTCCTCCTGCGGCGACTCATGCATTGGATATACAGACGCCGTTCCATCCTTATGCGGGGCCTCATAAAGGCGGAAGGCTCCTTCCTAAGCGGTCTCAGTACCTACCTGATAAAACTTGGACCGGAGAATCTTGGGAGAGGATATGCGGGCCGCATAGACCGAAAAATAGCGGCATCATTCCCGGCCTTCAATGCCCGCGTACGTCTTCGAGACGTCTCGCGCGGGCTCGCGTCGTCCCTCGCCCCTCTGCTGACCACCAAACCAGGGCGTTGCGTGCACATGGTGAATATCGCCGGCGGGCCAGCCTCGGATTGCCTCAATGCCTTGATTCTTCTTTGTAAGGAGCATCGCGAGCTGCTTGTGGATCGCAGCGTCTGCATCCATGTTCTTGATCTGCACCGCGAGGCGCCGAACTTCGGCCGCAAGGCCCTGGATGCTTTGCAAGAAGAGCAAGGGCCGATCCACGGACTGAACGTGCGTCTTATCCACCACGCCTACGACTGGTCGGATACGAAACCGCTCAAGGAGTTGCTCGAAGGGATGGAACCGGATGCGATCGTGGTCGGGTCATCCGAGGGGGGATTGTTCGTATACGGCACTGATGATGCAATTCTTGCCAATCTTAAGGCTCTCCATGACGGGACTCCGGAGGATTTCACCATGGTGGGGTCGGTATTGTGGGATGATGAGAGGTTGAAGGCGAATCACGGTCGACTGGCCGTACGGACGTTCACTCCTGATGATTTCGGTCGTCTGGTGCGTCTGGCGGGGTGGATTGCGCAAATAAACCCCGAAGTTCCTGGCAATGAGGTCGTCTGCCTGCGTAAGAACCGTGAACACCACACGGATGCTTGAGGGATCGCCGACAACATATTCACCGGGGCCGACTGCTCTTCAGAATTCTTGCACCGTAGCGCCCAACTCGATAGGAACCGCCGGACACAACCAACCCAACACACAACAAGGACTAACAATGGAACCTGTGAATTTCATCCTGAATGTTCTCTGGCTGGTGCTGGGGGGAATTTTCATGGGCCTGGGCTGGCTCTTGGCCGGGGTGATCATGGCCCTGACCATCATCGGCCTGCCGTGGGCCCGGTCCTGCTTCGTCATCGCCGGCCTGGCCTTCTGGCCCTTCGGCAAGATGATCGTGGACCGCCAGTATGTCCAAGGCTACCACGACCTGGGCACCGGCCCGATGGGCTTCGTCGGCAACGTGATCTGGTTTTTGTTCGCGGGCTGGTGGTTGGCCGTGGGGCACATCGTGAGCGCTTTCGCCAACGCCGTGACCATTATCGGCATCCCTTTCGCAGTGCAGCACCTGAAGCTGGCCCTGCTCTCGCTGGCCCCGGTGGGCAAGACCGTGGTGAGCACGCCCGCTTGCCGCACCTGCCAGTGATCTCACCGGAGAAGTAGCAGGTACTCCTGGTTGCCCTTGGGCCCCTTCACCCCGGCCGGAACCACGCCACAGGGCGTTAACCCCAGCTCCCGGGCGGCGCTCTCCACCATCTGGACCGCCAGCAGGCGCAAGCCCTCGTCGCGCACCACGCCCTTGACGGTCTGGCCAGGGCCGAGCTCGAACTGGGGCTTGACAAGGGCCACGATGCGCCCGCCGGGTTTCAGAAACCCCTTCACGGCGGGCAGGACCTTGGTGAGCGAAATAAACGACACGTCGATCACGGCCATGTCCACCATCTCACCGATGAGACCCGGCTGGGCCAGACGGAAATTGACCCCTTCCAGGCTCATCACCCGGGGGTCGGCACGCAGCTTTTCGTGCAATTGGCTCTTGCCCACATCCACGGCGTAGACCTTCGCCGCGCCGTGCTGGAGCAGGCAATCGGTGAAACCGCCGGTTGAAGCCCCCACGTCCAGGACCGAGACCCCGGTCACGTCCAGCCCGAAATGCTCGAGGGCGGTAAGAAGCTTATAGGCCCCCCGGCTCACGTAACGCTCCGGCTCGACCAGGGACAGGACGACCGTGGCCGGGAGCATCCGACCAGGTTTGTCCAAGCGCTCGCGGCGACCGTCCTGATCGAGAAACACCTGCCCGGCCATGACCAAGCGCTTGGCCCGCTCGCGGTTCGCGGCCAGGCCCTGCTCTACGAGAAGCTGATCGGCCCGATATTTGGGATTGGCCATGGTTCTTGCCTGCCAGCATCCGCTGGGTTAGTTATATTTGATGCACATTCCGGAAAAGGTTGCCACCACCCTGGGGGAATTGGCCCTACTCGACGGGGGAAACCTGCCATGAGCCCGAAATTCCATGCCGTCCAAGGCGCGGCCGGCGCAGCACTACTCTACCCCTTCATCGGCTCCGACGCCGTGATCTTCGGCCTGGCGGTGTTCCTTGTCGACCTGGATCACCTCATCCCCTACGTGCGCGATTGCAAGAGTCTGAACATCCAAAGATTTTTCGAGTACCACCGGATGGTGCCGGACATACCCGACTACTTGGCCCTGGCCTGGTTCCACACCCTGGAGTTCTTTCTGCTGCTGTTCATCCTGGGATTCTGGCACTACGAGTTCTGGGTGGTCCTGGCCGCATGCCTGTTCCACATCATCTTCGACGTGGTCAAGGCTATCCAGTTGGGCAAACCATACATCCGGGTCTTCTCTTTCATGGAATACGCCATTCGGCGCAAGGGCAAGCAGACCAGGCACTTTGTCTAGCGCCCGGTCCGATTCGTCCGTCCATCCATCGGTACCCCGGTCTCACATCGAAAAACGCGACAAGCCACGGTTCACCGAACCGTGGCTTGTCGCATTATCGCCATTGCGCTCGAAAGCAACTACTTACCGGTAAGCCCGAGCCGCTCAACCACCTTGGCGGCGGCTTTCACTGTGTATTCCTCGGGGGTCAGGCGGGCCTTTTCCTCGGGGGTGATCATGAGTTCCGGCAGATTCACCAGTTCCTTCCTGGGCTTGACCTCATACTCGGGCGGGAACGAATCGGTGTAGTACATCTCCTGAAAGCCGATGAACTTGAGGCTGTGAGCAGTAGCGTCCAGGATGGCCGTCTCCGAGGGCTCGATCAGGCCAAGCTCACGAGCCCGGATGAGCCCGGCCAGGCACTCGCCCCCTTGGGTGCAGCTGATGTGGCCGTGGCGGTTGGCCAGGAGCATGCCCTCCACGATGGCCTGCTCCTCCACCTGGATCACCTGGAAGGAACCCGGACCGCCGATCTTCTCGTACTGCTCGGCGAAGTGTTTCACACGCGGAAAGCTGACCGGATTGCCGATCATGGCCGCCTGGGCCGCGCTGGCACGGACAGCCACAGGCTCGAAGATGCGTTTGGCAGGCTCGTCTACGGCGTAGTAGCGGTACACAGGGTCGGCGTGGGCGGACTGCACCCCGAAGATGCGCGGCAGCGACGGGATGATCCCCAGACGCTTGAGCTTCAGGAAGCCGCTCATAATGGCGGTGACATTGCCCGCGTTGCCGATGGGCACGAACACGGCCTTGCGGTAGGTGTCCCAGTCGTACCACTGGGCCACTTCGAAGGCGTAGGATTCCTGGCCCAGGATGCGCCAGGCGTTTTTGGAATTGAGCAAGGCCACGCGGTAGTTGTCCGCCAAGTATTCCACGACCTTCATGCAGTCGTCGAACACGCCCGGCACCTCCAGCACGATGGCTCCGCTGCCCAGCGGCTGGGCCAGCTGCTGTGGAGTGACCTTGCCCTGAGGCAGTATGACCACCGAGGTGATGGGGTCGCCCACGTAGGCGGCATACAGCGCGGCCGAGGCGGAGGTGTCTCCTGTGGAGGCGCACACCGTGAGCACACTGTCCCAGCCGTTTTTCCGCACCAGGCTCTTCAGGTAGCTGAAGGCGCAGGCCATGCCCCGGTCCTTGAAGGAGGCCGAGGGGTTCTGGCCGTCGTTCTTGAAGGCCATGGGGGTGTTCAGGAGTTTGGAAAGCGCCGGGCTGGCTTCGATGAGGGGTGTGTTGCCCTCGCCCAGATAGACGATGTCCTGGGGGGCCAGGATAGGGGCCATCAGTTCGTAGAAGCGAAAGATGCCCCGAAGTGCCGTGGTCTTGGAGGAGGCCCGCCTGTCGAAGAGCGATTTCCAATACACCGGCGGGTTCTCGGCCAGGGAATCGAAACGGGCGTCTTCCAGCAGGAACACGCCGCCACACTTGGGGCAGGTGTAGTGGAGTTCGCCCACGGCGAACCGGTTACCGCAGCCGAGGCAGAAATACTCCATATCGCCGCGGTAGGTAGGAAAATCGTTGATCATGGTCTTTCCTTAGTGTGATGCGTCGAGTTGCGGCCTCTGATACCTTTGGAAACGCTAAAAGCCAAGCATGGCCACGGCCTGGCGGGCGGCCGGCCAGACGGCACGGGCGACGAGGGCCACCATGGCCCCGCCGAGGCCGGTCTTGACCACGAACCCCAGCACCCGGCCCCACATGGCCCCCTTGGCGGCGTACCAGGCTTCGCCTGAGGGCCGCCCGTGCAGGCGCTCGAACAGGTAGCAGCCAAGATAGGCCCCGCCGACGGCGCCCAGAAGCGCCCCGACGCCTAGGAGGAAGGGCGCGCAGAAAATGGCCCCGGCAATGGCCCCGATGAAGGCCCCGACGTTGCCCTTGTTGGTGCCGCCGTATTTCTTCGCGCCGTAGAATTGCGCCCAGAGCTCGATGGCCTCACCCAGGCACGCCAGGACGATCAGCGTCCCATGGAACCCCCAGCCCAGATGCTGGAACGGATGCATCCATCCCCACAGGAAACCCAGGCCCAGGATGGCCCAGTTGGCCGGCAGGCCGAGGACGTTCAGCCCGAGCACGGCCAGGAGCAGCAGGATGTACACGGTGGCCCATACGTATTCCATAAACATGTCTCCTACTCCGGCTCCCTCATGTCCACCACCCTTTTGGCCTTACCCTCGCTCTTGGGCAGGGTGTTGTGCTCCACCAGGTCCACTTTGGGCGTCACCAGTATCTCGTCGCGCAGCCGGTGGGAGATTTTCTGGCGCAGGGAAGCAAGAGCGCGCATATCCTCCACGAAAAACTCCTCTTTGACCTCCACCTTGATGTGGATCTGGTCGATGGGTCCCTCGCGGGTCAGCTCGATCAGGTAGTTCGCTCCCACTTCGGGCAGACTCATGAGCACCTGTTCGATCTGCATGGGGTAGATGTTCACGCCCTTGATGATGATCAGATCGTCGGAACGACCGGTGATGCGGTCCAAACGGACGTGCTTCCTCCCACAGGGACACTCCCCGGGCAGAAAGCGGGTCAAATCCCGGGTGCGGTAGCGCACGATGGGCATGCCCTCGCGGCACAGGGTGGTCAGCACCAGTTCGCCCACCTGGCCCGGCGCGACGGGCTCCAGGGTCTCGGGGTCAATGATTTCGGCCAGGTAGGCGTCTTCCCAGAGATGCATGCCGCTTTGCTCCTGACACTCGAAGGCCACGCCCGGGCCATTCATCTCTGTCAAGCCGTAGGAATTGAAGGCCTTGAAGCCGAAGATGCCCTGGAGGCGCCGCCTGGTCTCTTCCGAATGGGGTTCGGCCCCCACCAGGGCGATACGTACCCCGAGGCTCCGGGGATCGATGCCCTGCTGCATGCAGGTGTTGGCGATGTACAGGGCGTATGACGGAATGATGTGCAGTGCGGTGACCTTAAAGTCCAGGATGAGCTTCAGCTGCCGCTGGGTGTTGCCCGCGCCCATGGGGATGGCCAGGCAGCCCAGGCGCTCCGCTCCATAGTGCATGCCCAGGCCCCCGGTGAACAACCCGTAGCTGGTGGTGTTCTGAAACACGTCGCCTGCCCTCATGCCGGCCATGTGCATGCAGCGGGCCACTAGGGACGACCACCAGCAGATGTCGCCAGCCGTATGGTAGACGACCGTCGGGCTCCCGGTGGTTCCGGAAGACACGTGCAGGCGCACCATCCGTTCTGTCGGCACGGCGTTCAGCCCGTCGGGATAGGAGTCGCGCAGATCCTGTTTGGTGGTGAAGGGCAGACGGCGGACGTCGTCCAGTGATTTCACGTCCCCGGGGGAAATGCCGCACTCCTGAAATTTCCGGGCGTAGAGCCTGGAGCGCGCGGCGCGCTCCAGTGTAGTGCGTAAGCGGGAGAGTTGCAGTCGGGAAATGTCGTTGCGAGAAATGGACTCGGCCGGATCGTAAAACATATGTTCACCTCGCGCCGGTGATTCGTCGGCGAGCCTGTCTAGGGCACGTACTCCGACGGCGGAGGGATGTCCGTGGGGTTCTCGAAGGATGTGGATTCCTTGAAGAAGCGCAGCTTGACCATGCCTGTCGGCCCATTGCGCTGCTTGCCGATGATGATCTCGGCCACGTTGTCCTCGGGGGTAAGCTCTTCCTTCTTCTTGTAGGCGGCCTCGCGGTACAGGAAGATGATTACGTCGGCGTCCTGTTCGATGGCTCCGGATTCGCGCAGGTCGCTCATCATAGGACGCTTGTCGCCACGCTCCTCCACCTTGCGGTTGAGCTGGGAGAGGGCGATCACCGGGACTTGCAGCTCCTTGGCCAGGGCTTTCAGGTTCCGGGAGATATCCGAGATCTCCTGCTCGCGCGAGTCCACCCGGCGCGCGGAACGCATGAGCTGGAGATAGTCCACCACCACCAGGCCCAGGCCGTGTTCGGCCTTCAAGCGCCGGCATCGGGCGCGGACTTCCATGGTGGTCAACGCGGCGGAGTCGTCCACGAAAATGGGGGCGGGAGAGAGGGCGTTGGCCGCCTCGTAGAGCCTGGCCCAGTCATTGTCGTCCAGCCTGCCCCGGCGCAGCTTGGAGAGATCCACCTTGCCCCAACAGCAGAGCATGCGCATCATGATCTGTTCCTTGCTCATCTCCAGGGAAAAGACGGCGGTGGGCACGGTGTACATGCAGGCGGCACGCATGGCCAAGTTCATGGCAAAGGCGGTCTTGCCCATGGACGGACGGCCAGCCACGATGATCAGGTCCGAGGGCTGCAGCCCGGCGGTGTATTCGTCGAACGTGTAGTAGCCGGTGGGCACGCCCGTGACCAGCTCCTTGTTCTGGGCGCGCTGGGTGAGCTGCTCAAACACGGAATCCACGAGGGTCTTGCTGGAACTCAAGACCCCGGCCTTCTTGGAGTCGGAGATGGCGAACACGGCCTGCTCGGAGGCGTCCAGCAGGGCCTCGGTGTCCTCAGCGCCCTCGAAGACCTTCTCGATGATGTCCGAGGCGGCTGAGATGAGCCGGCGTTTGACGGCCTTGTCGCGCACGATATGAGCGTGGTGCACGGCGTTTGCCGCGCTCACGGTGGCCGAGGCCAACTCGGCCAGGTAGACCGGGCCGCCCACCTCGTCGAGCTTGCCCATGCGGGACAGCTCGTCGGCCAGGGTAACCAAGTCCACGGCCACGGAGCGGCGGTTCAGCTCCAGGCAGGCCTGGTAGATGGCCCTGTGCACCGGGGAGTAGAAGTCGTCGTCCCCGAGAATGTCGATGAGAGTGTGGAGAGTGGAATTCTTGATCAGAATCCCGCCCAGCACGGACTGCTCGGCCTCCGGGCTGTGCGGGGGAACACGGCGGAGAAGATCGCTCGAGACCCGTTCGAGAGTTTGCGGGGCGAGCTGAGCTTCTGGCTCGCCCGCCCCGCGACGGGTCTTACGCTTGGGCTTCTGCGGACGACTGTCCACGTTCTTCGGCCGCCTGCTCGGCTTCGAGGAGTTTCTCGCCCTGGCGGCAAACCACCACGCGCGCCACGCCGCGCACGTTGGCGTGGAGCTTCACTTCCACTTCGTGCACGCCGAGGGTGCGGATGGGGTCGTCCAAGACGATCTTCCGGCGATCCACCATGATGCCCTGGGCTTCCAGGTTGTCGGCGATCATGCCCGAGGTGACCGAGCCGTAGAGCTTGTCGCCCTCGCCGACGCGCACCTCGATGGTCACGGTGGCGGCGGCCAGCTTTTCGGCCAGGCCGGAGGCTTCAGAGCGCACGGTGTCCATCTTGGCCTGAAGCTTCTTGCGCTCCAGTTCGAAGACTTTCAGGTTGGAGGGGGAGGCCAGCATGGCCAGGCCCTGGGGAATCAGGTAGTTGCGGCCGTAGCCGGGCTTCACGGCGACGACGTCGCCAAGCTTGCCCAGGTTTTCCATATCGGCGCGCAAAATGAGTTTCATGGCTGCCATGGCTTGCTCCTACTGCATCCTCTTCAGAAGTTCGGCGCTGTGGGTGGCCGTGTAGTAGATAAGGGCCATCTGGCGCGCGCGCTTGATCTGGGTGGTGAGCCTGCGCTGACACTTGGCGCAGGTGCCGGTGATGCGCCGGGCGATGATCTTGCCGCGTTCGGTGATGAAGTCGCGCAGGATGTCCGGGCGCTTGTAGTCCAGGGGCAGGTTCTTGTTGGCGCAGAACCGGCAGAACTTCTTCTTGGGGGTAAATTTCTTTTTGAAAGACATGGATTAAGCCTCCACGGGGGCGGCGGGCACGAACTTGTCGGCCAGCTTGACGGTGACGAACTTGAAGATGCCCTCGGTGATGCGCACGATGCGCTCCAGTTCGGCCACGGCCTTGCCGGGAGCGGCGAATTCCAGGCGCACGAACTGACCGCGCACGAACTTGCGCACCGGGTAGGCCAGGTCCTTGGTTCCCCAGTCATCCACGGCCAACATCGAGCCCTCTTCGCGCTCGGCGATGGCCACCAGACCGTCGATGACGGCCTTCTTGCTCTCCGCGTTGAGCTCGGGGCTCAAAAGCAGAAGCATCTCGTACTTCCTCATGTGATCCTCCTTATGGGCTGTGGCCCGCCCTCCTGAGGCAGAGGACGAGCAAGGCGAACGGAGGTGGTTAGACGATCTGGGGAGGTGTGTCAAGAGACGCAAAAAAATTGAGGGGAAAGCAATTCGGCTCTACTTGGGCAAAAAATAATCGATCCCAAGATCCTTGTTCCGCTGCGCGGGTCCGGTCGTTTTTTCCTCGGGATGCTTCTTGTTGTAACAGGCATTATCCTGCCTTAGAAGGTCCGTAGCCGCCAGACGGATGGAGTTGCCCTTGGTGAAGGAATCGTCGTCACCCAGGTAATATTGAAGTATAAGAGAGATGCACCCAAGTTCCGGGTCTCTGAGGCTCCATTTCCACACACAGAGCGACCCGAAGGGATTGCCGCGCCACTCCTTGGGCTGGCCGTAGCGTTTGGTGAGCTCGGCCAGGATTTTGTCGAAAAATTCCTTGGAATCGTCTTCGTAGTTCATCTTGACGCGCACGACGCGCCCTGGGGAGGCACAGTCGCCGTAAGTGACGTACCCCGATCGGAAACCGGGCAGATTTTTCAGCGCTTCGGTCTTGAGGTAGGGCCTGGTGATGTCCGTCTCGGCCTTCCCCTTCTCGGTCTTGTCCGCATAGGCTGCGATGTCCGTCCCCAGGCGCAGGCCGGCGATTTCCAGGGGGGCGGAATAGGCAGCAACAGGCAGCGCGGCCACGACGTTCAGGAGAAACGCCAGGACGACGGTTTTCATGATCACCCCGGGAAGGCGGCCAGGGCCTGGGCCTGGTCATCGAAGATCGGAAATATTTCCGTGTACCCGGAAATGTCGAATACCTCTCGCATGTAGTCCTTGATGTCGCAGAGATGGAGCAGGCCGCCACTTTTCTTGAGATGTTGGAGCGCCATGAGCAGCACCCGGAGCCCGCTGGAGTTGATGTAGTCCACCCCCCCGAAATCCATAAGCAACCGGGACGCGCCGCCGGCAATGATCCCCATCACCTTGTCTTCCAGTTCCTTGGAGGTGTTCGAATCCAGACGGCCATCAATTTTGAGAATGGTCACGGGCCCGGTGGTTTTCACAGCAAGTTCCATCTCTGGCTCCTAGGTGATCTTTTTTCGTATATGGAGGATGTTTTTATCGTTTTTTCGTTCGTAGTTCAAATCATCCATGGTCTTGCGCGCGAAATGGATGCCGAGGCCGCCTATGCAGCGCGAGCCCGCCGGGGCGTGCAGATCGGGCTCCGGGGCCTCGAGCGGGTTGAAAGGCTTGCCCTCGTCCTCGATGGTCATGTCCATGAAGCCATGGGAACGCACAAGCCGCACGTCGATGAACCGACCGCCCTGGGAGGCGTAGGCGTAGGTGATGACGTTGGTGACCAACTCGTCCAGGGTTAAAAGGATGTGGTGCGCCACACGCCCTGAAACGTGGCCACGCTCCAAGAATTTCTCCACTTCAGAGCGCATGCGGTCCAGTTCCGGGAGGCGGTTGTCGATGCGCAATGTCAGCCGGTCACTCATGCTCAACTGTTTTCCACGAAGGCATCTGGCTGTCAACGCGGGTGGTCCCTTTTCGGGTTTTCAAGCGGCTGGTCCGGTGGTACACGGCCCGGACCATGTCCACTGACGACCAACCCATGAGCGACCACGACGCCACCCAGGCTTTCCTGGAAAGCCTGCCTGAACTGGCCCCGGGCGAATCCTTCCGTTTCGCCTGCCACCCCAAGGTGCCTTGCTTCAACGCCTGCTGCTCGGATCTGTCTCTCATGCTCACGCCCTACGATGTACTGCGCTTGCGGGCGAAGCTTGGCCTGACCAGCCGTGAGTTCATCGCCCGCCACGCCCAGGCGGACCAGGCCCCGGACACCGGCTTTCCCATGCTGCGCCTGCGCATGCGCGCGGACATACCCGGCGCCCCCTGCCCCTTCGTCACCCGGGAGGGCTGTTCGGTCTACCCGGACCGTCCGGGAGCCTGCCGGACCTACCCTCTGGGACGGGCTACCAGGACCGATCCTTCGGGCGAGGTGGTTGAGCAGTTCTTCGTGGTGCGCGAGCCCCACTGCCGAGGCTTCGAGGAAGGCTCATCCTGGTCTTCCGGTGACTGGCTCAAGGACCAGGACCTCAGGGAATACAACCGCTGCAACGACCGCTACATGCTCCTCTTGTCCGAGGCCAAGCGGCGTGCGGCCCGGCTTGACCAGAAACAGGCCAACATGGTCTTCCTGGCCTCCTACAACCTGGACGCCTTCCGGGAATTCCTGGTCAACACCGGCATGCTCGGCCGTTTGGTCTTAAGCGACGAGGATTCGGCCGCCATCCTGGCAGACGAGACGCACCGCCTGATGTTCGCCATGGACTGGCTGGAGTTGGTCCTTTACGGGATCGAGCGGAACCTGAAAAGGAAGCCCTGACGCGCCGTTGTTGACGCCGAATCGAAAGTGAGAATCATGCGCCCGGACCAGTCCCTCACCCGAAAGATTCTGCAGCTTCCCGAACTTCTCGCCCGGCTTGAGCCCTTACGCGGCGGGAGGGGGCGGAGCGACCGGGGCGCACACAACGCTATCGTGTTCACCAACGGCTGTTTCGACCTGCTCCATCCGGGCCACGTAGACCTGCTGGCCAGGGCCAGAGATTTGGGAGAGACGCTGGTGGTCGGGCTTAATTCCGACGCCTCCGTGCGCGCCCTCAAGGGGCCGCCGCGTCCGGTGGTCCCTTTCGCGGACCGGGCATTGGTCCTGGCCGGACTGGCTAGCGTGGACTTCGTCATCGGCTTCGACGCCCCGACCCCACTCGCGCTCATCAAGGCCGTGCTGCCGGGCGTGCTGGTGAAAGGAGGGGACTGGTCCGTTACGGCGATTGTGGGCCGCGAGGCCGTGGAAGCGGCAGGGGGGCGGGTATTTAGCCTGCCGCTCTTACCAGGCTACTCGACAACATCCTTGATCAAACGCATCAATAACGTGTAAAGCTTGACGCTCAATACACCTGGGGATATTTACCGGCGCGTTTGACAGGGGGTTGTGCATGCACGTGACTATCGCTTCCATCATGCGTCGCGCGGCCATGGCCGCCGTCGTCACCGTCCTGCTGGCCGGAGGGGCCATGGCCCAGAGCGAGCCGGACATGCAACTGGTGTCCAAGGATACGGCCATCACCGCCGTGGTGGGCGAGGAGGATGGCGAAGGGCTGTGGATGGTGACGTCTGACGGCACCAACTACTCCGTCTGGACCCCCGAGGAGGTGAGTCTGGAGGCCCTGTCCGCCTTCCAGCAGACCTACAAGAACAAGGAAATCACCCTGACCGGCGACGTTTACAAGGACAAGTTCGGCAACCTGAACCTGTTCGTGAAATCCCTGCCGAAATAGCCCTTCCTCGATCCCCCGTTTCTGTTCCGGGAAACCGCCTCGCCTGGGCTGGAAGTTCCTTGGGAAGGCAGCGGTCCAGACTTGGAGGGCTTGCCCCCGAGGGCCGATTTGCCGTACTTGCGGGGCTATGCCTGCCGATTCCATCAACGCCGTTACCGAGGCCATCCGATGCGTTCTGGGCGAGGGTCTGCCTCAGGACTCATCCGTCTTCTCGTACCTCACTTCCGTCCACGGGGAGGCCTCACCCGACGTGTTCGCGGCCGTGCTTGAGGATCGCGACTCCGCCGACGCGGCAGTCCTGGCCGGATTGTTGCTTTTCCCGGGAGTTGAGACGCTTGTACGCCTGGAGCCGGTCCTGGAGGCAGCCAGGTGTTCGGCGGAAGACGCCTCGGCTGTGGCGGAGGCGGTCGAAGCGAAGGGCGGCCGTACCAGAGCCCTGCTGCCCGGAGGTCAGCCGGTAGATTTGAGCCTTCTGCCCGGCGAGGCCCGGACCCTGGTCATGCGTCTTCGTTTGGAGCACAGCCCGCCGCCTGAACTGACGGCCGTCCTGGACAAGGGCTACCCCGGTCCGGCCGCCGTGCGCCTCAAGGTGGTGCTCCGGCACTGCCGCCTGACCTGGGCCGCGCCGCGAGTCAATTTCCTCGAAGCCCTGCTGGAGGGTCTCTCCCCCTCCCTGTCTGAACCGGGCCAGGTCTCGGACGACACGCGTGGGGCTGAAGCGGCCCCGGAGGTTCTGGCCTGGGCGCTGTCCCACTTGGGCGACTTGCCCCTGGAGGCCGACCCGGGCCAGGCCCTGGGCGCCCGCTACCTGCAGCTCACGGCTCGACTCAGGCGGGCCTCGGAGTTCCACGCAGCCCTGGCCGGATCAAGCTTCGAGGTCATGTCGGCCCAGGGGGCGCGGGTCGCGTTGCCCCAGCCGGAGACCGTCCGGCGGGAACTGGCCCTGCTCGACTCTGTGAGCCAGGCCGTGACCGGCCGGCCTGCCTGGTCCCTGGCCGGGTCGGCGGAAATGGACCTCGGGGAATTCGAGGACGGGGAATCGGTGATCGCGGCCCTGGGCGGCCCATGAAGGCCTTCACGGATTCCGGGCAGCCCTGACGGACCATCGCGTGAGGACTGGCGCGTAAAGGGCGGAAGTATCGATCAGGACCGAATTTCACGTTCGCGCAAACCACGGCGATCCTCACCGCTTAAGAACGACTGACAGGGTGAGGCGAACACCGCGCACGGACGGCGACAGCTGCCCGCCCTAGACGGCCGAAACATCCAGGGCGTTGTCCGCCAGACGCGCAAGCGTCTGCTCGATCCCAGTTGATCGAGGCGCACGGCCAGGAGCCGGACGAAGTCGCGCTCATCGCCTCTGAGCAGGGCTTTGGACGTAAGCCCTCGTCCGGCTATTTTTTGTCCTCGTCCAACACCTCGCGGGCGGTCTCGAAGTCGCCGCCCTGGGCCATGGCGGCCACCACCATTGCGTCCTCGACACGCTGGCGGTAGGCCTTCTTCACCGTGCCCAGAAGCTCGTCGATGTCGATGGGCTTCTTGTGGTAGTGGAAAGCGCCCAGCTTGCGGGCCTCTTCTTCGTCAAACTCCGTGCCGTGGCCGGTGAGGATGATGATCTGCACCTTGGGATTAGTGGCCCGGACCCGGCGGAGCACCTCCATGCCGTCGATGCCGGGCATGCGAAGGTCGAGGATCATCACGTCGGGCTCCTGAGTCTTGACCACCTCCAGGGCGGCCTCGCCGGAATGCACCACCTTGGAGGGAACGGAGCGCAACTTCATGCGCTCGGCCAGGGTGTTGACGAAGTTCTCCTCATCGTCCACGAGAAGCAGCTTGATCTTGTCCATATCCTCTCCTTCCAACGTTCGGCGAGCCAGGGCCCACCACGCGATTACGACTTCCGCCCGGCCCTTACGAAAGCCAAGCGCACTCCGCCTTGTACCACGCCGGCCGAGAACGGTCCGGTCTTATCGCCAACCGCCAGGGCGTCGGCCAGCAACCGGGCCGCCCTATCGTCTAAAGCCTGGCAAAGAATATCCACATGCACCGTTTCCTCTCCCTCGCCGCCAGGGACGAACCTGATGATGCGCCTATTGGGAAAGGAGCACCCGGACGATCCCTCGGAGGTGACGCCCCGCTCGCACCCCAACTCCAAGACCACGCCTAGCAGCGCCGCATCCAAGGCGGTCAGCACCTCGATGAGAGGCGCCGCGGCTTTGAAGGTTTCCCCGGTCTCCGCGAGTTCCAGGGTCACCTGGTGGCTTCTTGCTACCCTCCCGGACAGTTTGAACAGAAGCCTGGCCGCATGGGCAAGATCCGTCCCGGCCTGGCCCTCATCCGGCGAATGGGCCAGGAAACTCAGCTGTTCGCAAATGTCTTGGCCCCGGTCCACCTGAGTCTGGACCTGGGCTATGATTTCCTGGAACTTGTCGTGATACTTGAACTTCGGCCTGATCCCCACTGTTCTGAACGATTCCCTGCGGGCCAGAGAGAGGTAGTCCCCCAATAGCCCGGTGGCCTGCTGAATGGTGGCCAGCACGTTGCAGAGGTCGTGGCTGACCGTGGCGGCCATGCGGCCCATGAATTTCACCTTGCTCATGGCGTCCTTCAACTCCTGGCGGCCTTCACGGCCTCGGACATCCTGGCCGTAAGTTCGTCGATGGAAAGTGGCTTGGTCATTGAATCGAAGGCCCCGAGCTTCGCGGCGTTCATACCGTCCTGGTCGACCTCATGGCCGGTGAGCAGGATAACCTGCACCGAGGGATGACGGGTCCGGATGAGCTTCAGGACATCCAGGCCATTGATCCCGGGCATGAACATGTCCAGTACCACCACGTCAGGAACCCGCTCCTCGATCATCTGGAGCCCGGACTCGCCGTCAAAGGCCACCCGGCAAGCGAGGCCGCGTAGATTCAGGCGTTCTGCCAGAGTCTGGACGAACTCTTCCTCGTCGTCCACGAGCAGGATGTCCCAGTCGTTCACGGTCATGAGCACCGAGCCTCCATGGCGGCCGAAGCAGGGGCCGCAACCGGCAGGATGATGGTGAAAGTGGTCCCCGACCGTTCCCGACTTTTCACGGAGATATCCCCGCCGAGGCGCTTGACGATACCGTAGGTGATGGACAGACCCAGCCCGGTGCCCTTTACCCCCTTGGTAGTGAAGAAGGGCTCGAAGATGCACTTGAGGGTTTCCTCGGACATGCCGCAACCGTTGTCCGCGACTGAGAGGCCCACGTGCGACGGGTCCTGATTCCAGGTCTTTACGTTGATGCTCCCTCGGTCTGCTATGGCGGCCAGGGCGTTGTTCAGGAAGTTGAGGATCACCTGCTGCAGTTGGCCACGGTCCGACTCGATGCGAGCAAGGTCCGGGTCCAGGTCCATGACCAAGCTCACGTTGTGCAGTTCGGCCTCGCGGGACAGTAAGCTTGCGGTCTCGTCAACAACCTCGTTCAGGTTCAGGCTCTCGATCTTCACGTCCATGCGCCGGGCAAAGCCGAGCATGCGGTGGGTAATGCCGCGACAGCGTTCAACGGCCCCGAGGACAGCCTCCACCTGGGCGACCAGCCTGGCCTTTTCCGCGAAATCCTCCCCAAGGCCGAGCAAGTCCTTCATGAGCCCGGTTTTTTCATTGATGATTGCCAGGGGGTTGTTGATCTCGTGGGCCACGCCCGCGGCCAGGCGGCCAAGCGAGGAAAGCTTCTGGGAGTGCTCCACCTGGCGGAAAGCCAGAGCCCGCCTTTCCTCGGACTCGCGCACGCGGCCCAGCAAAAAACCGGTAAACCTGAAGACCACGAAAAAGATGACCGCCACCCCGGACACGAAAATGGCCAACATATCCCAGCGCGGGTTGTACCAGGCGGTGAGCGCCCCCACCCTGGGCCTGACGGACAGGATCATGAAATCGGTGTTGGGCAGGGAGGCGTAGCTCAGGTACAATTCGCCCCCGCCCGGGGCGACGATTGGGATCACCCGAGCCTCGAAGGAAACCGGGGGCAGCGGCAGTGGGCAGGGCTTAAGGACGTTGCCATAAAGGGAGGAGGTGGTCTGGAGCACGCCCTCGCGGTTCACCAGGAAGGCATCGGAGCCTGGCTTCAGGCCCATGGCCGAGATGATCGAGTCGAACTGGCGGGTGTCCAGGGTGGCCCGCAGGATCCAGGATTCGCCGGATTCGGTGACGTGCCGCATGGCGATGACCAGGTGGGGCTGGTTGCGGAATCCCAGGAAGACATCGGAGATGTACTTGCCGCTCGCCTGCACCCGAGCGAACCACTCCTGGCCGGAATAGTCTCGGCCCTTGAGGTCGTAGGGCCCCACATAGCTCACCTGCCGGCCCTTCGAGTCGATAAGCCCTAGGTCCACGAAACCGTCGAAATTCTTGCGCATCACCTGGAAGATGCGTCCCAGGTTGCGCTCGTCGGAGAGTTCCTGGAAGCCGTAAGCCTCGGAGATGAAGGCCACGGTGGAAGCCCGCTCGGCCAGGAACAAATCGATGGTGGCGCGGTTCTTGTCCAGAAGCGCCCGCTGGTTGTTGTTCGCCTCGCGGGCCGTGTTGGCCTGGTTTTCGGCGTATATGATGACCGCCATGACGAGCAGCGGCAGGAGAGTCACCACTGCCATGAGACAGGCGATCTTATGTTTGAGACTCTCGTAACGCTCTGGAGAAATGGACTCGCCGTCCGCCTGGAGGACCCGAAACCGCCGGGTGAAGAGATCACCGAGCATGCACGGCCTCCGTTGAGAAAAGAATGTCTCCGGCCTTGAGCGTCCCCTGGGAGAAGCGGTCCAGGACGCTCAAGGCCCTGCCCGCCACGTTGTCCAGCACCTCCATGCGTTTCCAACGCAGGAAGTGGTAGTATTGCTCCTCAATGCCCCCGCAGATGACCACGTCCACTTCCTTTTGCAGGGCCAGATCGCACAGATTGTTCACCGAGGGCTGCGAGAGGAGGATGTTCTCGCTCACGACACCCCCCTCCTCGAAAGACACATCGGCGATCAGAACCTCGGCGGCCAGATCGAAGCGGGGGGCCACCTCGTCTTTGTACAGGGGGATGAATACACGTTTTTTACGCATGGCTACGTGCCTCCCCCGGGCACGGCCAGGTGATTGAGAAGGTGCGCGGGCAGGCACTCCGGAGGAATGGAGGTCCTAGGGCAGACCATCACCGCATACTCCACCAGATTGCGCAGTTCACGCACGTTGCCGGGGTAGTCGTGGGCCAGGAGCAACAGACGCGCCTTGGGGGTGAATCCGGTGATGTTCTTGCGAAACTTTGCGGAAAAAAAGCCAAGGAAATGATTCAGCAGAAACTCGATGTCCTCGCGGCGCTCCCGGAGCGGAGGCAAATGGAGTCGGACGGCGCTCAGGCGGGAGGCCAGGTCCTGATGCAGACGGTTTGCTCGGACCAGCTCCTCGGGCTCGGACGGGGAGGAGGCGATGAGTCGGACATGAGAGGGGGTCGGAGCCCCCTCCGGGGCGACGGTCATTGTCCCCTCGTCCAGGAATTTCAAAAGCCGGGCTTGCAGAGCATCGGGCAGCTCGCCCACGTCCGAAAGGTATACGGTGCCCCCCCTGGCCCGCTGGAACGCTCCGGCGGAGATCTCTCCCCCGGTCTGGCCGCGTCCGAACAGCGCGGCGTCCAGGGACTCCGGAGACATGGGGCCGCAGTCCACGCGCACGAACGGCTCGCGCGAGCGCGGCGAGAGCTTGTGAATGGCCTCGGCCACGGCGTCCTTGCCCGTGCCGGTTTCGCCGACGACCAGCACCGGGGCCGCAGATTGGGCCATGGCCGGCAAGAGGCGAAGAATGCGCTCCATGGCCCGGCTCTTGCCCACGAGCTTGCCTATGGCTCCAGGCTCCTCCAGACGACGCTCCAGGTCGCGGATGGCGCTCAGGTCCTCCACCAGGTCCAGCCGGAAGAGTTCCTGGCCGGAGACGTCGCGCACGGGGATAGCGCTTATACGCACGGGAATCCTGCGCCGAAGGCGGTTGACGATGTCCGTGTCCTGGGGCTCCTCTGCCGGGCAGCTACACTGACACAGCCCGGAACGCACCACGTGGCGACAAGGGACACCTCTCGCCTGCTCCCGGGTGAAGCCGGTCAGCCGCTCCAGGGCGGTGTTGACCGTCAGCACCCTGCCCTCCCGGTCCAGGACGGCCATACCGATGGGCAGGTCGTCCAGGATGGCCGGGAGATCAAGGGAAGCGAGGAGCGCGGGAGGCACGAGGTTCATGTGCTTGCTACCCTGCAGAACCAACGGGGATCAGGCCGGAGGCGGCCGCAACCAGGACCAGCACCTCAAGCAGGGCTAAGATTGCGAAAACCGGCTCACCTTTTTTAAGGTAAGTGGGGATCAGAGGAATGAAAGCCACCACGGTGAGGCCAGCCAGCAGGACGATCCCCAGAAAGTTGATGAAGTCGCCCTTGCCCAGAAGCACCACCCAACCCCAGCCAGTAGGCACGTGGCCCTGCTCCAGGTAGACTTTCACAGGCTTGGACCACAGGACGGTGATCGTCTCCAGCGGCACATGCGGCGTCATGAGGCCGGTCGCGTAAAGAATGTAGGTCACTGCCATCAGGGCCAGGCCGCCCCAGCAGCCCCAGAACAGGATATCCGCGTACAGGATGTTTTCCTGTGGGGTCGGAATGGATACGCAGGCATTTGTCTTGTCAATCATGGCTCGCTCCTTGGTGATGATGAAAGTGGTGATTTACCAGCCAAGACCCTTTTGAATGGCCTTGTATCCGGCCAGCAGCATCACGCCGATGACAATGTACCTGATGACCTTGGGTTTGGCCTTGGCCAGGAGCTTCACGCCCACGAAGGAGCCCAGCATAAGCCCGATGATCGAGGGGATGGCCATGAGCGGGATGACGCAGCCCTGGTTCAGATAGATCCAGGCGGCGGAGGTGTCGGTGATGGCCAGCAGGAACTTGGAGGTGCCCACCGCGATCTTGAGCGGGGCGCCCATCAGCAGGTTGAGCACCGGGACGTTGGCCCAGCCGGCCCCCAGGCCGAACATGCCGGCCATGAACCCGATGACGATGAACAGGAGGAATCCCTGCGGAGTGCGGTGGGTCTTCCACTCCACGGTCTCGCAGGTGGCAGCGTCGTAGTACGTGCCGTTCATGCCCAGAGCCAAGCTCAGGGCGTCCTGCTTGGTGACCACCGGCTTGGCCGAGTTCTTGGAGACCAGAAGCAGCACGGCGATGAACAGGATGAGGGCTCCCAGGCAGGTCTGGACGATGCGGGTGGGCAGGGTCAGGCCTATCATGGCGCCCACGATGGAGCAGGCGCTGGCGATGAGGGCCACGGGCAGGGCCAGCTTCAGGCTGGCCAGGTTGCGCTTGAGCAGGCCCGGTCCGGCCGCCAGGGAACCGGCCAGGGCCACCAGGAGGCCCGCTCCGCGCACGAAGTCCAGGTGAAAGGGGAAGAATCCGCTGACCAGAGGCACGTAGAGCACGCCTCCGCCAACGCCGGCCAGCACCGCAAGGATGCCCAGCACGAAGCAGAACACCAGGAGAACCGCCGGCCACATCCACCAGGGCCCAGAGGGAGCTCCTGCCGCCTTGGCGGCCTCGGCCACGGCCTTGCCGCCGTCCGCGTTAGCCGCGTATGCGAACGCAGCGAAAATCAGGCCCAGGGTCAGGACCACCAATCCCATTCGAATCCATCGTGTTTTCATGTCCTCACGCTCTCCCTTGCTTCGAATTCTGACAAAACCGTCCGGCGGAATCGTCGGCGGCACGCCCCACGCTTGTTCCATCTGGCACAAGCAGGAAGCATACCAAGGCAAAAACCTCGTAAAAACAATCAGTTAATTTGTTTATACTAAATAAAATCGGCAAAGATTTGCCGCACACGGCAAATCTTTGCCGCAGCTACTTCCCTTCCCAGTTGGATCAGGATATCGGAAGACAGGCAAGGCGAGGGATTTCCCTCAAATTCACATGATTTCTCCGACAGGAGGAGGCCGCATGAAAAGCGGCAAGAATTTGCCGATGAGGCTGGACCTGGACGACCTCCCCGAGGAGGGCGGCGGGATCACTGCCGTGCTCATCGGCTCCCGAGCCATGCGCGATGCCCATGCGCTGGCCTCGCAGGTGGCCTCGTCCGACGCGCCTGTGCTGCTCCAGGGCGAGTCGGGCACGGGCAAGGAACTGTTCGCCCGAATGATCCACACCATGTCCAACCGCAAGGAAAAGCCCTTCGTCCCGGTGAACTGCGCCGTGCTCAAGGGAGAACTCTTCGCGGACAAGTTCTTCGGACACGAGGCCGGGGCCTTCACTGGCGCATCCAGGCAGCAGCGGGGCAGCTTCGAACTGGCTGGCGAGGGCACGCTCTTTCTAGACGAGGTGGGGGAGATCCCGCCCACCAACCAGGCGGACTTCCTGCGCGTGCTCGAACAGCGCACCTTCCGCCGCCTGGGCGGCGACCGCGAGCTGCCCTTCGAGGCCCGCATTCTGGCCGCCACCAACCGTAATCTTCAGGACATGGTGCGAACCGGGCATTTCCGGGCCGACCTTTACTACCGCCTGAACGTGGTGCCCGTGTTTTTGCCGCCGCTCAGGCAGCGTCGAGAGGACATCCCCGTCCTGGCCGGGCACTTCCTAGAACATTTCGGGCACCGCTACCACAAGCTCGGCATGCGCCTCTCCCCGGAATCCCTGTCCATTCTGAACGCCTACGCCTGGCCGGGCAACGCGCGCGAGTTGCGCAACCTCATCGAGCGGCTGGTCCTGGTCAATCCCATTGGAGTCATTGAGGCCGATAACCTCCCGGTGGAGTTGCAGCCCGGCTCGGCCCCCCCCGTGGAGGATCCGTCTCCCGACAGCTTCTCCCTGGACGCAGCTGTGCGCGACACTGAAATCAGGGCCATCGTACGCGCCTTCCGACACTGCAGGGGCAACAGGGCTCTCACCGCCGAAATCCTGGGCATTTCCCCGCGTACCCTGCGCCACAAGGTGCGAGAGTTCGCTCTCAACCTGGGGCGCTACGCCCAGGGATAAAAGGGGCGGGAGACGGCCCCGGTGTGACGCCGTCTTTGGGGTCGGAGGAAGCGGCTAAAAGTTGCCGCCGGGATCGGAATCGAGGCATGGCCTCCCTGCCCCCCCGACGGCCATTGCTCCCCCGAAAGCGAGGTGATAGATTCTGAGTTATGTTCGTCACCACACATCCCCCACTTTCTACGCCCCGTCTCAGCCCCGGGGTGGCCAGCCGCACCTGCCGGGCCGGTACGCCTGTTGGCCAAGCAGCCCACCTGCTTCACCCCTGAGCAGCCTGCCCTGCGTCGGTTGCGGCTGGTGCTGCCTGACCGACCAGTGTCGGGAATCACACATTCTGCACGGGTACCGGGAACGCTGTCCGGAGATATACTGGGACGCAGAGCATTTGCTCTACCGCTGCCGGCTGTCCTCGAAGGCCGAATTCCGGGAGCTCCTGGCCATGGGCGAAGGCTGCTGCGCCCCGCTCAACTCCTGGCGGCTGAACGTCCGGCGACGCGGCTGAGAGAAACGCGAGGGGCCAGCTTCCGTACACGTTTTCTTAAAAATTAGTGACAGTTGGACAACATCGCAAGGCCCATGCTAGCTTTCCAGGAGGATCGAAGGAGTGCCCGGCATGATTGGAGACGATCTCGCGGCCTTTCTGAACACACTTGGCAACGACGACCTGCGCTTCATCCTGGGCAAGGTCGACAGGGACAGTTCCGGCGCGACCCATCCGTGCCCGAACCAGTCCTCCAGCAAGAAGGGGCACGGCAAGGCCCCCTGCCCCGCCAAGACCTTCGACGTGCCACAGGGCGTCAAGCACCTCGACCAGATTCAGCTCTTCGAGCTGACCGAATCCTTCCGGAACTGGTACGCCTCCTCTCCTAGCCCTGCACGAAAAAAAGCCAGAGCCAGGATATGGCTCTTGTACCTGCTGGTGCGCCATGGGGCTTTGAAACTCGGCGAGGCCCTGGCCGTGGATGACCGCGAGGATTTCGATTTCGCCAGATCGATCCTGACCGTGCGGGGGGATCACCGGCGGGAAATCCAGTTGCCCAAGGAGGTGTCCCGGGAGATCGAGCGTCTTTTGAATGACCCCATGAACGCCTCGTTGCGCGGTTCGGTGCTCAAGCTTGACCAGGGCTTCGTGCGCCGCAAGTTCTACGAGCGGGCCAAGGAATGCGCTATCCCCAAGGACCTGATCAACCCCAGGGTCTTGCGGCATTCCCGGGCCATCGAACTCCTGCGGGAGGGCCTGCCCATCGCCGTGGTCCAGTCCTTCCTGGGGCACCAGAGCGCCGGCCTCACGGCCCAGTACGTCAATTTCTCGGAAGAGGATGTCCGCCGCCTCATCGACTTCTTCATACTCAAGGAAACCCGCATAAAGACCAGCGCCCGAAACTCCTTCACGGGCAAAGTCACGGCCATCCTCGCCGGAGACATCCAGTCACAGGTGGAGGTGACAACCCCAAGTGGCCTCAGGGTGGTGTCGGTGATCACCAACGACAGCATGCGCGGACTGGGGCTTCGGGAGGGCTCGCTGGTTACGGCCACCGTGAAGGCCCCCTGGGTCATCCTGGTCAAGGGAGACGGGGAGCTGAAGACCAGCGCCCGCAACCGGTACCGGGGCAAGGTCGTGGCGGTGACCGAAGGCATGATCTCCGCCGAGGTGATCGTGGCCCTACCTGACGGGACCAGGATCTGTTCCTTGATCACGGACGAATCGGTGAAGAAACTGGATCTCAAGGAGGGCGAGACCGTCTGCGCCCTGTTCGAGGCCTTTTCGGTCATCCTCAACGCAGATTGAGCGATCCGGGCCGGCCCGGATTGCCCGAGGGTTCTTCTGGACGCCGGCGTCAACGTTCCTGAGGACCAAGCGGACGATCCAGGGAACAGGTCGCCACCGCGCCGGTCATGACCTCAGGCAGTCCAGCATTTTTTCCCCGGCGAGAGGTAGCGGCCCGGAATTGTCGATGCGCACGAGGCCAGGGTGCTTGATGCGCAGGGACGCCCCCCGGCGCATGCGTTCCTCGACCTGGGCCGGAGTCTCGCGGCCTCGCGCGGCCAGACGTTCTGCGACCGCCCCGGCCTCGGCGGTAATCTCCACCGGAACGAGATCGGGAAATCGCGCCAGAGCCCGGGGGAAGTATTCCCGTGAGCCGTTCAGTACCACCTTGAGTCCGACCGCCAACCAGGTCTCGATTTCCCGACCCACTCCGTAACACAGACCATGGCTTTCCCAGTGCAGGCAGAAAAGCCCCCGTGAGAGGCGCAGGTTGAATTCTCCTGGCGTAAGCGCCACGTGGTTCTCCCCGCCGCTGTCGGCCGGGCGGGTGATGTAGCGATGGGCGAAGGCCACAGGAGCATCCAAGGGAAGCCTGTCCTTGGCGTAGCGCAGGCAGGAATCCTTGCCGCACCCGGACGCGCCCATGACATAGACCAGCACGGGCATGATCACAGCACCTTGCACCCCGCGCGCCACACCGAGCGCACCACGGGCACCTCGCCGGCGAGGCTCACCCGGACAACGTCGGCGCGCTTGCCAGGCGTAAGCGAGCCCCGGTCCGAAAATCCAAGGACTCCAGCTGGAGTGGCGCTGGCCATGGCCGCTGCCTCGGGCAGGGACAGCCCCAGCTTGCGGTGCAGGGTGAAGACCGCGTGCAGGCTGCTCAAGGGGGCGTAGTCCGAACTCAGGATGTCCAGGAGTCCCTCCCTGGCCAGTTCCAGGCCGGATACATTGCCGGTGTGGGAGGCGCCGCGCACCACGTTGGGTGAACCCATGAGGATTTTCATGCCCAGCTCCCTGGCCCGGCGGGCAGCCTCCAGGGTGGTGGGGAACTCGCTGATGGCCACTCCGTCTTCGTGGGCCTGGCCGACATGGTCCATGGAGGCGTCGTCGTGACTGGCCATGGGCACGCCGCGCCTGCGGCAACGGGTCACCACGGTGTCCTTGTTCCGGCCGGCATGGCGTTTCTGGTCCGCGATGAGCCTTGGCAGCTCCATCTCGAACCCTTCGTCGGTCCAGTTGGCCCTGGACTGGAAGAACCGTCTGTACACCTGGGGATCGTTGAACTGGCGTTGTCCGGGGGTATGGTCCATGAGCGAGACCAAGCGCAGCTTGGAATGCCCGGCGTGGGGTTCGAAGAAGCTGGGCATATCCGGATCGGCCAACTCGCAACGCAGGTGCAGGAAGTGGTCGGCCCGGGGAAGCCCATGCATCGCGGCCTGGTCGATGGCCGCAACCGAGCTGTTCAGGATGGTCCTGCGCAGACTGGATTCGTGGAACTGCCCGCAGCACAGGGCATCCAGTACCGTAGTCACTCCGGCAAACGCCATCTGGGCGTCGTGGGCCATGAACGCGGAAAGCGGACTGGGCCAGAGCACGCCGGGCCGGGGCACCAACATCTTCTCCAGGTGGTCGGTGTGCGATTCCACGAGTCCGGGCAACAGGTAGTCGCCGCCGCAGTCCACGACGTCCCGCCCCCGGACGATGCCCGGAAAAGTGTCCAGGACCAGGCCTTCTTCGACGCGTATGCTGCCAAGGAAGACCCGCTCCGTCGTAACCACCAGGGCGTTGGTAAGAATGAACCCGCTCAAGCTGCCTCCAAATGGAATAGGCGGTCGGCTACGGCGTCCCGCACTGGCTCGTCGTGAAAAATGCCCACCACCGCCTGCCCCTGGGCTTTGGCCTCCAGAATGAGGTCCACCACCACGTTGCGGTTGGCTGCGTCCAGAGAGGCCGTGGGCTCGTCCAGAAGCAGGACCGGCTTGCAGGCGCAAAACCCCCGAGCCAGGTTCACCCGCTGCTGTTCGCCGCCGGAAAAGGTCGCCGGAGCCAAGCCCCAGAGGCGTTCGGGTATGTTGAGCCGGGTCAGAAGGGATTTCGCCCGGTCCAGGGCCTCTCTCTCACCGGCCCCCAGGTCGAGAAGAGGCTCGGTCACCAGGTTGAGAGCGCTCACCCTGGGTATGACCCGCAGGAACTGGCTGACGTAGGCCATAGTCTCGCGCCGCACGGCCAGAACGAGCCTGGGCGCGGAGGAGGCCATGTCCACGTATCCTTCCCCATGACGGACCAGTATCTTGCCCCGTGAGGGTTGGTAATTGGCGTAGAGCGAGCGCAGCAGCGTGGACTTTCCCGATCCCGAGGGACCGTGCAGGGCCACGCATTCGCCTTGGCCCACGGCCAGGTCGACGTCGTGAAGGGCCTCAATGACCGCCCCGCCCTGCACGTGCAGGGTGAAACGTTTGAACAGGCCCTCAACCCGGATCATGAGCGATTCGTCCATGGCTAGACCCTCGGAACCGACGAGACCAGAAGTTGCGAATACGGGTGCAGGGGATCGTCCAGGACCCGATCGGTCAGCCCCTGCTCCACCACCCGGCCTCCCTGCATGACCATCAGGCGATGCGCCAGGAGCCTGGCCACGGCTAGATCGTGGGTGACCAGCACCACGGCCAGGTTCATCCTGGCGACCAGGGAGCGGATCAGATCCAGGAGCTTGGCCTGCACGGACACGTCCAGGCCCCCAGTGGGTTCATCCATGAACACCAGCCTGGGCGCGGTGACCAGGTTGCGGGCGATCTGCAGACGCTGGCGCATGCCGCCGGAAAACGCGGCCGGGGGATCGTCTATGCGGTCCTCGGGTATCTCCACGCGCCTGAGCCAGTCGACGGCCGTGTTCCTGATGTTGCCGTAGTGGCGCTGGCCCAAGGCCATGAGGCGCTCCCCTATGTTCGCCCCGGCGGACGCTCCCAGGCGCAGGCCATCGGAAGGGTTCTGCCAGACCATGCCCCACTGGGTACGGGCCAGCCCGCGCCGCGTGGCTTCGCTTGCGGCATGAACGTCCACCACATCATCGCCGTCGTGGTAGAAGACGCGTCCCCCACACGGCGTCAACCTGCCGGAGAGAAGCTGCAGCAGGGTGGTCTTGCCCGAGCCGGACTCGCCCACGACCCCAAGCACTTCTCCGGGCCACAGCTCGAAGCTCACGTCGCGGCACGCCGCCCGAAGGCCGTACCACTTGCTTAAGGACTCGGCGGCCAGAAGCGGCCTGGCGCTTCCGTTGCCTGAACCTTCGGCGGCAATCAGCGGACCTGCGCTCATGCGGCCTCCGTGCCGGCGGCCGGAGCCGGGCTTCCTGCGCGGTGATCGGAATCCATGCCGGCGGCCATGGCTTGCCGCCGGGAGCAGTGGTCGGAATCCGAACAGACGAACATCCGGGCTCCGCCGTCGTCGAGGATGATCTCGTCCAGGTACGTATCGCTGGCCCCGCACAGGGCGCAGGGCTCGTCCCAGGTGTCGATGGAGAAGGGATGGTCCTCGAAATCGAGACTCTTGACGCTGGTGTAGGGCGGCACGGCATACACCCGCTGCTCCCGGCCGGCCCCGAAGAGCTGCAGGGCGGGGTTCATGTGCATCTTGGGGTTGTCGAACCTGGGGATGGGCGACGGGCTCATCACGTGCCGGTCGTTGACCAACACCGGGTAGTTGTAGCTGGTGGCAATGCGGCCATGCAGGGAAATGTCCTCGTAGAGCTTCACGTGCATCACCCCATACTCCTCCAGAGCGTGCATGGTCCGGGTGTCCGTCTCCCGCGGTTCCATGAAGCGCAGGGGCTCGGGGATAGGCACCTGGTAAACCAGCACCTGTCCCTCGGCGAGGGCATGTTCCGGTATGCGGTGGCGGGTCTGGATCACGGTGGCCTTGTCCGTGGCCGTGGTCACTTCCACCCCGGCGGTGCGCTGGAAAAAGCGCCGGATGGACACGGCGTTGGTGGTGTCGTCCGAGCCCTGGTCGATGACCTTCAGGGTATCCTGGTCCGTGAGGATGGAGGCCGTAACCTGGATGCCACCCGTGCCCCAGCCGTAAGGCAGGGGCATCTCCCGGCTGGCGAAGGGCACCTGGTAGCCGGGAACGGCCACGGCCTTGAGCAGGGCGCGGCGGATCATGCGCTTGGTCTGCTCGTCCAGGTAGGCGAAATTGTACTGCGGGTCGCGGTTCATACGCCCTCCTCGTCGTCCGCCAGCCTCTCGCGCATGGCCCGGATCATGGCCAGCTCGGACTGGAAATCCACATAATGCGGCAGTTTCAGGTGCTGCACGAAGCCCATGGCCTCGATGTTGTCCGAATGGTACAGGACGAACTCCTCGTCCTGGGCCGGAGCCTTCACTTCCTCGCCCAGGTCCCTGGCGCGCAAGGCCCGGTCCACCAGAGCCATGCTCATGGCCTTGCGCTCGGAGAGCCCGAACACCAGCCCGTAGCCCCGGGTGAACCTTGGGGGATCGGACTTGGAGCCCTTGAACTGGGTGATCATCTCGCACTCGGTGACCTCGATGTCCCCGATGTCCACGGCGAAGCCCAACTCCTCGGGCACAATGGACACGGTCACCGTGCCCTGGCGAATCTCCCCGGCGAAGGGATGGGCGTTGCCGAAGCCACGCTGGGTGGAATAGCCCATGGCCAGCAGGAACCCTTCGTCCGCCCGGGCCAGATTCTGCAGCCTGGCCGAACGGGAGGCCGGCATGCGAAGCGGCGAGCGGGTCAGATCCTCCGGGTTGTCGCCGGTGGGCTCTTCACGATCCATGAGCCCCTGACGCTCAAGGAGCGTCGCCACCTTGGGCATGCCCTCCTCTGCATGCCCAGGGTCCGGGGGAGACGTTTCCGGCTCTATTCCGGGCGAAACTCCGACCAGGGAGAAGTCCAGTAATCTATGGGTGTAGTCGAACGTGGGGCCGAGGATCTGGCCGCCAGGCAGGTCCTTGAAGGCGGCGGAGATGCGCCGGGCGACCTCCATGTCGTCAAGATCCAAGGGCGCGGACAGGGCCAGCCTGGGCAGGGTGGTGCGGTAGGCCCGGAGCATGAAGGCCGCCTCCACCAGATCGCCCCAGGCCTGCTTGATGCCCAGGGAGGCCAGCTCGGGGTCGTAAAGGCTGCCCTCGGCCATGACCCGGTCCACGGCCAGTTTGAGCTGCCCCCCGATCTGGTCCAGGCCGATCTCAGGCGTTTCCGGTTCGCCCCTGCGTCTGGAAGCCAGGAGCTTGTGGGCATTGTCGATGGCGCGTTCGCCGCCCTTGACCGCGACGTACATCAGATCACCTCCGCGCGGACGCTTCTGGGCAGCCCGGCTATCCGGTCACCGCTCACAAAGAACACGTCCACTCCCAGGGGGTAACGGGCCGAATTTTCCTGCCATTGGCCCCAGAAATCGCCGGGCAACCCCTCGACCGCAAGCGAGCGTTCCCGCCGGATGCCCGGCCCCGTGAGCCTTGCCCCCCGCCCCTCGGCCAGTCCCTGCACAGCCAGAAATATAGTGGCCGATCGATCGGGATATTCCGCGTCGCCCTGGGCATAGGCCCGCAGGGGGGGCATGGACGCCGGGTTCATCACACAGGCCAGGACCGCCTCGGCCGGGTCCCGCACCAAGGGGCAGCCGCAGTTGAAGCTCAGCCATTCCGCACAGGCCCCGTCTGCCGAAGGCTCCAGCCAGAGCGGGACGTCCAGGTCGGCCAGGGTCAGGCAGAGCGCCGCCAGGCCAGGGGGCATGGGCGCAGGCGGAGTGGGTGTCCGGAACAGGGTCTGGATGCTCCCGGGCCGGGCCATGGCCTCCAGCATGGCCCGGAAACACCTGGCCGAGATCAGGGAAGGATCACAAGTTGAGGCAGTCATGTTCAATTCCCCCTGACCATGGTGAAGAATTCCACCTTCGTGGCCTCGGTCTGCTCGCGCCGTTCCTCCCGGCGGACACCCGCCGCCCCCTCGAGAGGCTGGACCACTCGCACCAGGATCTCGTCCTTACGGCCGGGCTCCTGGGCCAGGGCGTCGAAGACCGCGCACAGCTCGGCATGGCGCGGTCGCCGCCCGCTTACGTACCCGTGCCCGACCGTCCCGGAATGAAGGCGCACGCTGGCTCTGGTCATGGTCATCTCGCCAAGGTTGAAGGCCTCGCCCGTGGAACCGGCTCGGCCCCGGACCATGGCCAGGCCGATTTGAGGAGGGCGCAGGAATCCATACCCTGGCTTGTCCGGCAAATGCTCCCAGGCCTGCTCCAACTCCTCGGGCAAAGCCCTGGAGAGCGCGGCCATGAAACGCTGGCGGAGTTTTTGATCGTCAGAGGGTGTGTTCATGGATGTGCCTAAAATTTGTCTAGATGTATAAATCAAATTTGGTTACTGACTAGAACAACCCGCCCGTCGGGTAAAGTGACATTTTCGAGGAGGCGTGTATGAACTTCACGCGCACCAAGGGGGTTGCCTTGTGGCGAAGCATCGCTCAGGCCCTGGAGGCCCGGATCGTCGAAGGCGGCCTGGCCGCCGGGGCGAAGCTGCCCACGGAACACGATCTGGCCCAGGAGTTCCAGGTGAACCGGCACACCGTGCGCCGGGCGCTGACCTCCCTGGAGGAGGACGGGCTGGTCCGGGTGGAACAGGGCAGCGGCTGGTTCGTTCGAGAGCAGGTGATCCCCTACGCCGTGGGACGCAAAACCTGCTTCAGCGAAAACCTCACCAGACAAAGCCGCATCCCGGGACGCGAGGTGCTGGAATCCGGTGAAACCGGTGCGCGAGGCGCTGTGGCGAAGGCCCTGGGTATTACGGAGGGGACCTCCGTCGTGTGGATGGAGACCGCCGGGCAGGCCGACGG
>Ga0326727_10006408_pt1 | contig 32328 bp, 30 predicted proteins | sample MB2enrmetagenome_FD_207643 | JGI IMG/M metagenome (GOLD analysis project Ga0326727, IMG submission 207643) | Lab enriched peat soil microbial communities from McLean, Ithaca, NY, United States - MB29MY | ecosystem: Environmental > Terrestrial > Soil > Wetlands > Peat | place: USA: New York...
CGCCGACTCGGATGAACTCGCCTCTCGCATGGCTTTGCTGCTGGCCGATGATCAGGGACGGTTGAAAATCAGCGAGGCGTGCGCCCGGCTTATTTCGGAGAACTGTGGAGCATCCGCCCGCGGCGCCAAGATCATTATGGAGATGATGCGTTAGACCCATGGTTAGCATGCATACAGCCAATTGTTGTAACGCGGATGCTTGAACAATTACGGTGATTGTGTGTTGCCGCGTAAATCCCCCTCTCCTGCTTCCTGACGGGTTGGGGTGAGGGCAATCTGCAATGTATTTGGCTTCGGCAGCGCCGACCGCCTTTGGCGGCCTCTGCTACCGAAGCATCGAATGAGTAAGACGTATCTAACACGATACTTCGGTAGCAGAGCGAAGCGTCGCTGCCGAAGATCCAAGGACCTACTCATGGAAGCAGACATTGGTGGGCCGAATGGTGATGCCGGCGAATAAGCCATACCGGGCATGCAGTCCGATAGCTCATCGCTCATCACTCATACCTCATCACTTGAATACGGGAGTCCGTTTTGCCGCCTAGTCCAAAGTTGGTTACACATCTTGAATCCATCGTTTATGGAGATCGCAGGGACCCTTCAGCAAATGCCGTTCGTGGAGGGCTAAGGTTCCTGTCGGGTGTCTACCGGATAGGTATTGCCGCCTACCTACTGCCGTTCAATATCGGCCTGAGAAGAAGGTTTAGGCTTCGACGGCCGGTCGTGAGCGTCGGAAACCTGACGGTCGGAGGCACGGGCAAGACCACCGTTGTGCGCTATCTGTGCCGAGGATTTGCCGCACTCCATGCCAAACCTGCCATACTGAGCTACGGATATGGGGGCGAACTGGGAGGCAAATTCGGCGTGGTCTGCGATGGATCGGGCCCAAAGATGCCCCCTGCCATCGCCGGTGACGAGCCGGTCATGCTGGCGTCGAGCCTGCCGAATGTGCCGATTATCGTGTGCAAAGACCGATGCAGGAGCGGAAAGACCGCCGTTCGGGAGTTCCGGGCCGACGTCGTGATTCTGGACGACGGCTTGCAGGTGTGGAAGCTGCATCGGGACTTTGATGTTGTGCTGGTGAATGCCGAGAACCCGTTTGACAACCGATGGACGCTTCCCGCCGGGAAGCTCAGGGAGCGCGCGGAGGCAATTCGGCGAGCCGATTGCGTAATCGCAACCTGTACCGATCCCTCAAACGATTACAAGGATCAGTTGGAGTTGGTTCGCCGGATATCTCATGCTCCTGTCTTTCTCGGATGGTTCAAACCCTCGGAACTGCGGGCGATCGGCAGCAATATTAGCATCAAACCCACGGATATCCGGGGCAGGAAGGTGATGGCGCTCAGTTCCATCGCCAATCCGCACTCGTTCGAAAGCACTCTTGGGAGCCTCGGCGCCGATATCAGGAACGTTTATCGTATGCCCGATCACCACATGTACACATTGGAGGACGTTCGCCGAATAAGCGAGACGGCGGATAAAGCAATGGTGGAAATGATTGTGACCACCGAAAAGGATGCGGTGAAGCTGCTGGATCACCATTTCTCCGTCCCGATTTTTGCTCTCCGCATAGATATGCAGTTGACGGATGAAGAAGTCTTCTGGAACCATGCCCTCAGATGCCTGGGCATGTGCGCCAAGTGAGGAACTCTCATGATTGCTAATGAATCGAGCGGAGGGACTTCAGCTTCGAACACGCCTAATCGACCTATCCGCTCTCTCCACGTTGAGACCGGCATGCACCTGGTCGGCGGCCCGATGCAGGTGGTCTATCTGCTCAAAGGCCTTCACGAACGCGGGCACGATGCGCTGCTCGTCTGCCCGAAAGGCAGCGGGATCGGAAATCATGCGGAGTCTCTTGGCCTGAAGGTTTGCGCCGTGCCAGTGCGCGGCGACCTCGACCTCGCGTTTATCCCCAAACTTACCGGCATTATCCGTGAATACAAGCCTCAAGTCGTGCACCTGCACAGCAGGCGCGGCGCGGACACGCTCGGCGGCATCGCGGCAAGGATGGCGGGCGCTCCCGTGGTGGTCCTCTCCCGCCGTGTCACTGATCCTATCGGACACCTCGGGAAGCTGAAATTCGGGCCGCTGTGCGACCGGATTATCGCCGTGTCCAACGCCATCGCCCGGACGCTGGTGGAGGGTGGGGTCGATCCCGGGAAGATCGTCACTGTCCACAGCGTCATCGATCCCAAGCTGTATCAGGTGAAGGGCGATTCCGACCGCCTCCGCGACGAACTCGGCATCAAACCGGGCGAGAAAGTCATTTCAGTCATCGCACAGCTCATCAAGATCAAGGGCCACCGATACCTTTTTGAGGCCGCTCCCGCCATTCTGGAAGCCGCGCCCAACACTGTTTTGCTGATTCTTGGTGAAGGGGACCTTAAGGACGAACTTAGCGCTTTGGCGGAGAAGATCGGGATCGCCGATCGTGCGATATTCGCCGGATTTCGCAGGGATGTTTCGGAGTTGCTGGCGATGACGACCACGCTCGTTCATCCTTCGACCATGGAGGGGCTCGCGAATGCGGTCCTTCAGGCGATGGCGGCGGAAGTACCGGTGGTGGTTGCGGCGGTCGGGGGCATGCCGGAAGCTGTGCGCGATGGGTTCAACGGTCTGTTGGTCCCTCCAGCCGACTCAACGGCGATTGCGAAGGCGGCCATCCGCCTGCTCTCCGATCCTCAGCTTTGCGCCAAACTAGGCTCAGCCGCCCGCAATACCGTGGAGCAGGAGTTCTCGGTCGATGGCATGGTTGAGGGCGTGCTGAAGGTGTATCGGGAAGCGCTGGGGGAAAAGGAGTAATTACACGGCCAGATCGAATGGCAGATCGCTGATATCGCGAAGGCGCCTGCCGTTAATCAGGGTGTCCAGCATCTCCAACTGATCGTCGAATCCGCCTGCCTTTGTCGCATCGTAAAGCTCATAAAGTGCTGAGTGGTAAGTACAATCAACGTCGCCGGTTCCTAAAGCTATGGATGCCAGCCTTGTGGGAAGCGGCTCAAAAGTTGCTACCACTATGTGCGGCGTATTTCCCTTTCGATTGCGGATCAGGTTGAGGGCTTCCGTACGCGTGTTTTGCGCTCGATCACTCCTAATGGTCCATTTACACGAAACGCTGGCATGAAGGATTGGCCTTTTGCAGTTAGCCTTCCTCATCGGGGTATGTCCTGCCAGAGAATCATCCTCCGCAATTACAGTCTTCGCAGCATTTATCTCCGAATCTTCGATGGGCGAACGTCCGACAACAATGTCTGGGGTTATCATGTATTCAAAGCCCAGGGATGCCGCCAACTGAGGATTCTCTTCAGTAAGCTGGCTCAACACAGCCAGGTGTTCGTATTGGTCATAGGCTGCAATACCGGTGCCAGCCTGGCTTGCCGAGAACGTCCACTCGCCTGGACGGAGGCGGGTAAGCAGAGCGAATGCATCTTGAAGAAAGACGAGGGTTTGCTCACCATATATGCGGCCCGCTGTTTGTCCCACCTTTGGCGATTTACAGAAGGGGTGCCCGATTCTTTCCGCTATGCCCTTTGCGATCTCCCTGCTGGTGTGGCTCGATATGTCCGCAATCGTGCAAACGTCCCTACCATCCTTGTCGCTCTTTACGCCAAGAATTTCGCGGCACAGAACCCTGTGATACTCAGTACGCAAACCGGCAAGTTCTGAAGCCATTGAATAACCTCCCAAAGCTAATTATACAGGAAGGCGCTCAGTTTTTCTACCAGGCTTTCCCTATTTCGGGTCTCGCACTGCCATACCACAAGAACTTGCCAACCTGAGAGGGCTAGCTCAACCTTGCGTTCGGCATCTCGGCGTACGTTCTTTCCCAGCTTCGCGTCCCAGAAGACGGTGTTGGTGGTGGGGCGAATCGAGCGTTTGCATCCTTCATGTCCGTGCCAAAAGCAACCGTTGACAAAAATAACCTTGCGGTGTTTGGATAAAACCAGGTCTGGTTTTCCAGGTAGTCTATTGGAGTGCAGGCGAAAGCGGAAGCCCATGTTATGGACAATCGAACGCACCAGCATCTCAGGTTTGGTATTCTTTCCCTTGATCGCCGACATTATCGCGCTCCTTTTTTCCTTGGAAAACACATCAGACATTCGGAAAGCCTTCAGTCGTCTCCATTATCGAAAGAATCAAATCGGCAAGCCTGGCCGCAAGCAGGGGCGGTACCGCATTGCCTATTTGACGCGCAATGCTTATCTTTGACCCACAGAAATGAAACGAATCTGGGAAGGATTGGAGTCTAGCGGCCTCTCTATGGGTTATCGGGCGATGTTGTTCGGGGTGAAGATACCTTCCTTTTTCAGGCTTGAAAAACTCGGTTCTGATGGTGAATGACGGTCTATCCCACCACAGCCTCCCGAATAGGTCTGTTCCACCCGATGTCTTCCTGATCCAGCACTCCGGGGTAAGTTCGGGAACGATCCGCTGTAGATCAAAGCGGTTCATACCCTGCTGTGAAATGGCCTGGTACCTGGCCATACTGGTCGCAGTGGGGTTTCGCCCGAAATGCAGGTCGAGGGGCGGTTGGGCATTACGGATGGACGTTCCAGTTGGGCAGGGGAGGTCGGAAATCGCATCCCTTACCGTCCGCCATGGCTTTGGGTCGCCGATGTACTCTCCATCGAACAGGGATGGAGGGATGTTGGCGGCCCCTTTGTGAATAGAATAGTGCGTTTTGCGAATAGGCATCAAAGGGGCAGGATCAACGTCACGGCAACCAACGATAATTGCTCTGTTTCGGGTTTGTGGGACACCATAGTCGGCGCAACACAGCTTCGCCGACGCTGTGTTGAACCCCAAAACCCCGGCCCTTTCTACTATTGCGCCATATTCCGGTGATCCTAATAGCTGAGGAACGTTTTCCATGACGAAGGCTCTTGCGCCGGACCGCCTGACCACTTCCAGGAACGGCTTCCACATGTGCTTTCTGGGATCGCCGTCTCTGTTCCTGTTTAGAAGGCTGAATCCCTGGCAGGGCGGGCCGCCTACAACCACATCAGCCTCAGGGACTTGGAACCGGGAATCCTCCATCGCATCCATAATGTCGGCGTTTGTGCAATGGTCGCCGAAGTTGAAGGTATAGGTAGAGGCGCTTGCGCTATCGTTATCGTTTGCCCAAACGACTTGGAATGAATGCCCCATCCAGTTGGTAAACCCGGCCGTCAATCCGCCTGCCCCACAGAACAAATCAATAATACGTGGCCGGAGATTGCTGAATTGGCGCTCCCCCGCCGTGCGCTTGGCGTATATCTCGGATTCTCGGCTAAGGATCTTTTCCGCAAGCGAAAAGGCAATCTTTCTTACAGCGTTCATTGTGTTTCGACCAGTCCAGTCCAAGCATGGACGTTTGATTGAATGATTTTAGCACCAAACACCCACACGTGCAAGGAGTGGCAGGAAAATCTGAGGATAGATAGCATAACGGGTAAATGGTTCATAGATTGAGTTGTGCTCAATCTTCCACGTCAAGACGTTTCTCTGCTTCTTCCATCGTCAGCCTGCCTGCAGGTTTCTCCAGACGCTCGACTGCGACATACGTGTCCTCCATGTCTTCGATGTATCTCAGGATCGCTTCTCTCGCGTAGAAGGTCTTTGTACGGCCTGTTCGTTTTGCCAAAGCCCCGAGCCGGTCGTCAATATCCTCCGGCAGCCTAATCGCCAGCATGCTTTTCATGTTGAGCCTCCATTTTGATATACACGTATATCATATTCCGTTCGGGCCGTAAAATCAAGACGAATTCGGTATTGATTTTTGTGCAAAGTGGTGCGAAAGCCATCATTCGTTCGGATGGTAGATGGGAGGGCAGAAGCGTTACAGATCGTAAGTTCTTGGAATGTCGGCACACGAGGCTTAAAAGTAGATGCGCTGAAGGAAAATAGCGAAGGAGCGGCGGAAGTCCGTAGGGCTTGGACCATTACTCCAACACTCCGATACTCCAGTACCCCGTTCGTGCTGTTGCATGGTGGGCGAAGAGGGGCTCGAACCCCCGACATCATCGGTGTAAACGATGCGCTCTCCCAACTGAGCTATTCGCCCACGATTCCGTGGCTATGCGGTGACACCCCGAATTCTAACATTCTCCCACCTCGTTGTCAACATGACGATTTCGCAACGTTTCGCAGCGGTTCTCAGAGTCTCAACAGAAGCTTTCGCCAAATTGCTTTGACAGTTGCTGTTTGCCGGTGTATAATCAGAGTGTAAGATCACCTGCTAAGGAGACCGACCATAAACCGCAATACTGTACCATTGTCGAAAGGAGAAATAGTAATGACTAAAGCCGTAATGTTTTTCGCGTTGTTGTTCGTTCTTGTGACTCCCGTTTTGGCGACGAATTTGCCGCTGGACCCGGCTCTGAATAAGCCGGTGACGATTGCCGCAAAGGGTGAGGCTATTTCCGACGTCACGGCGATGCTCCACAATCAGACCGGTGTCAACCTGAAGGCCGACCCAGGCATCGCCGATCAGAAGGTGACGATCTTCGTGGACGATATGCCGCTCAGGGATCTGATGGACAAGCTTGCCGGCGTTTTCGAGTACAACTGGAAGGTCAGCGGAGGCAGGGCTTATGTGATCAGTGAGCCTGCTGAAGTTCGTGCGGCCAGGGAAAAGGCATGGCAAAGGTTCGTCTCCGATTCCTGGGCGGATGTTGACGCCACGGTGCGAAGGCGGGCCGTGCTGACTGTGGATCAGTCTGCTCTACAAGCCGAAATGAAGAGAATTCAATCGCTTCCGCAGAGCGGCGACTCCAACCCCTGGCAGGAGCGCAATAAAATGATGGACGAACGAGAGACGCCGATAGCCGCGGTCTTGATGGGAGATTTGGCTTTCGGTAAACTTTACAGCAAACTGTCCAGGGAAGAGGTGCAGGCTCTTAAGGATGGAAATTCTCTCCATTTCGACTCCCAAAGTGAGGATCCGGATTGGAAGGTACCATCCGATGTAATGGATTATGTCAAACCCTTCGTACAGATGCAGGAGTGTTTTAGTCCAAGATTCGGGTCTAAGGGTGTTGTACCGGACTGGGAGCGTTGTGGGTTAACCCTGCAGGCATTCGTAAACAGGAACGGCGTGAGACTCGATGGAAATGTGCTTCTGCTTCCCCTGGACACTAAGAAGATTCAATATCTTCCGCAATATCAATACTGGCTAAACTCAATACATGTGGAACTACCGGATCGCAATCTCTGCAACCTGCCGCCCTCGATGCCCGACGCGTCGAGTCTCAATGTAAGGGTCGATATGACTGTGGAGGAACTCGGCTCTGAGGCGCGCACCATGGCGTGGAACTGGAATAATAACTACTGGATTACGCGCTCAGATGCTCTCGCCGTAATGCACAGGAAATTCGGCATCCAGGTTGTTTCCGATCATTACACCAGTTACACGCCGAGACAATCCTGGGGCAACGGAGATCATTCGCTGTATCAGGAATTGATGCAAACGACCAGAGGCGACTGTTCATGGAGATGGGACGGAAAGTGCCTTTACATGCGAGATAAGGATGTCCGCAACAGCGATGCCGTGGAGATTCCTAACCGGCTTCTCAGGAAATGGCAAGCCGACGCAAAGCAGGGATATGTCACGCTGGATGATTATGGGGAGATCGCACAGTTGAATGACACGACGCTTGGAGAACTGGATCATAATGCCCGGCTGCTCGGTCTTGAAAGCATTCACTGGGATTTGCGGTGGGCCCAGGGCTATCGAAGCCTGTATGCGAAGCTGTACGGCCAGCTTTCACCTACGCAGAAGAAGCAGGCCATGGAAGGCGGATTGCCAATTTCATCCCTGTCACCTGGTCTCAAAAGTCTTTTGGAAGAGATCGCCGCCGATCCGCAATCCAACAGACAGCGGGCCATGGGACCCTGGCCGGCGTCGCAAATTACAGTCGGAATCTATGGCAAGGATGGGAATCGAATCGACAATCCCTCGCATAAGACAGTTTCGGCGCCGGTTCTGACGATACGATCCAAGCTGGGTGGAACCACTTATATGTGGTTCCGTTGGCCAAATGAACCCTTCAATGATTATGGCCAGGAGATACAAGATGCTTCGACCCAGGCTGAAGCACTGAAGTCTATGCAAAGGATGGATAAGAATGCCAGGACTGCTGATCTGAAGATTATTAAACATACTGATTATGAGTTTCAGGCGACGCTGGCAAACGGCAAGGGGATTGATGGGCTGGTTTCAGTGCCATGGATATCCAAGTAGCAACCGGAGACAGACAAGAATCGTGGGGTGATTGCATAGCACTAATCTCGGTGCAGGAATTGAGAGGTTTAACACAACTGCATTTCCAGGTAATGAGGAAATGATTCCGCGAGAAAACAGGTCCTGAAAGAGGAAGTCGAAATTTCTTCAAAAACTTATCGGGCCGCGGGAACTGTTCGGTTGATGGCAGCGTATTCTAGGTAGGACAAGTGAAATGTTCTTGCTCCTTTCTCAGAACCTCCTTTCCTGTATCGAGGATGCAAGACTCGATACAAACATTGAGCTCCACGAGCATGATGCCCGTGGAGCTTTTTTTTCAGGGTTTTAAGGTCTTAGGGTTCTAGGTGATTAGGGGTCGGATTTATATTTCATAATCTAATACTCTCGGCGGCCTACTGATATCCGAATTATGAAATATAGATCCATCCCTTAAAACCTCAAAACCCTAACACCTTAGAACCCTAATTTGCTTTGATCGCCACTATGCAGACCCAGTCGTCTTCTTTCAACTGCTCACGCATGTCGAAGCCTTGATTCTTCAGCGCGATTTCTACATCGAAAGCCTTGCCGGTCGTGATCCCTGATGCGATAAGAATACCGCCCAGTTTTAGCAGGTTGCCGAGGTCTTCCGCATTCGCGATAATCGTCTCAGCCACGATGTTGGCGGTCACGACATCCACCTGCTTGTTGATGAACCGGGAGTTTTCCGCCTGGTGGACCTCCGTGCGGTCGTCTGTGTTGTTACGAAGAACGTTCTCTCGGGCCGCTTTCACGGCGATTTCATCTGAATCGAAGGCGATTACCAGGGCCGCGCCGAGCTTTACAGCGGCGATTGCGAGGATACCCGATCCCGTGCCGAAATCGACCACGAGGCCTCGAGGGCGCATGTACTTCTCCAGCGCCTGGAGACAGAGCCGGGTGGTCTGGTGGCTGCCCGTGCCGAACGCCATGCCTGGATCCAGCTCGATGAGAACGTCGCCTCTTTGCGGAACATATTTGTCCCAGGTTGGTTTGATGACGAAACGCTTGCCTACGCGCATGGTCTTGAAATACTGTCGCCAGGATTCGGCCCAGTCCTGCTCTTCCACATAGTTGATCGTGAGCTCGCCGTTCCCGACTTCCAGCCCGAACTTCGGGAGCTCGGCGAGGTCCTCCTTCATATCAAGCAGGCGGTCTTCGAGGCGATCATCGACCGGCAGGTAGCACCTGACTTCGACGGGAGCCTCGCCCTGCATGGCGGTTCCGGCGCATCCGTTTTCGGTCATGATGTTGGCGACGGCGTCCTGCGCCTCCACGGTTGTTTCTATGAGAATCTCAGCCCATCGCATCGTCTAATCTCCCAGGAGTAACAGGAGTGAGAGGAGTAGCAGGAGTAACCAGAGATCCGGACCGTTACTCCCCTGACTCCAACTACTCCTTTTACTCCTCTTATTTCCTTAGCAGTCTGTCGAAAAAGCTCTTGCCGTCTTCGGAATGCGCGTGAACGCCGGTGGCCTCACCGAATTGAGCGAGAAGCTTCTTCTGCTCGTCGTTCAGCTTCTTCGGAGTGACAATACGCACGACCACATGCTCGTCTCCACGAACGCTGGAGTTGATGTCCGGCATTCCCATCCCTTTCAGCTTGAACTCGGCCCCGGTCTGTGTTCCTTCAGGTATCCGAAGCGTCTCTTTGCCGCCGAGAACCGGAACCTCTATCGTGTCGCCAAGCGCCGCCTGAACGAAACTGACTGGGATTTCGCAGAGTATCTCGGTTCCATGGCGCTCGAATATTTCGTGCGGTTTCACATGGATGAATATGTACAAATCGCCTGCCGGCCCGCCGCGAAGCCCCGCGTCGCCCTCGCCACGCAACCGGATGCGATTTCCATTCTCCACGCCCGCCGGGATCTTGATCGTCCGCTCGACGATCTTGCGCATTCGGCCCTGACCGTGGCACTCGGGGCACGGCTCGCGGATGATCTTGCCCTCGCCATGGCAGGAGGAGCATGCTGAGACGGTCGCGAAGGAGCCGAGGATGGTCTGCTGGCTGTGGCGAACCTGACCGGTTCCACGACAGACCTTGCAGGTCTCGGCGGAAGACCCGGGATTCGCTCCAGAGCCGCCGCACGTTTCGCAGCTAACCTGGTGCGTCGTGCGAATGCTCTTCTCTACGCCGGTCGCTGCTTCCTCCAGGGTGATTTCGACGTCATGCCGGGGGTCCGCGCCGGGTTGACCGACCGTCTGCCGGCCGGTTTCGCTACGCATCCCTCCACCGAAAAACATATCGAAGATGTCACCGAAGCCGGCCATCCCGCCGCCGAAATCCTGGAATCCGCCGAAGCCGGAACCTGCTCCACGTCCGTTTACCCCAGCGTGGCCATAGGCGTCGTACATCTGGCGCTTTTGAGGGTCGCTGAGACACGCATAGGCCTCGTTAATCTCTTTGATCATCTCCTCGGCGGTTTCATCATGCCGGTTGACGTCCGGATGGTATTTGCGTGCGAGCTTGCGGTACGATCGTTTGATCTCCTCCGCGCTCGCTTCTTTCGATATCTCAAGTACTTCGTAATAACAGCGTTTCATAATATCAAGAATACAGAAATCAGATGTTAGAATACAGTATGGGGAACTTCCGGCAATAAACTTCTTCTCTCCCATCACCCCATCCCTTAATTATCCAGAGATGGAAGTTCGGGAGCAATTGTAGCGCCAGGAAGGCCTCGTGGCATGGCAGAGTGCCTGTACTGCGGCTTCTGACTTCTGTCTTTCCCTTCAAAAACAAGGGATTCACGTTAGTGAATCCCGGATGGTTGTTCGTATTATTCCAGTGCGCCGAGAAAATCGGCCATAGGTTATGCTTCGGCTTCTACCGCCTCGCCTGATTCCTCGGCTTCGAGCGAGGGCTCCAGGACTTCTCCGGTGGTTACTTCTTCGAACAGCGGCTCAACGGTCTCCTCGAAGACTTCCGGGCCTTCGTCTTCTCCGAATCCGAATTCACCTTCATTTTCAATCTCTTCTTCGGCAAGCTGCTCTTCGGCGGCTGTCAGTTTTTCAGAGACATTCATGAGCCTGCTGGTCTCTTTGGGCACAGGAGCCGCAGTCAGATCCGGTGCATGCGATCCCATGGCTTGTACAGCCAATGCTTCTTCTGTTGGAGCTATCACATCGAGCTTGCCCGAGGCTAGTTCTTCCATCGCGATGGTGATCGGATTGTGCGATCTTATATCAACCAACGGCAGAGCGCCATCCCTGAGTTGTCTAGCGCGCTTGGATACCGCTATTACTAAAGAGTATTTGCTTGCCAATTTTTATTCCCCCATTAGCCATCTAACCCTGGTATTTTCAAAACCTTGGATTTTTGGTATCATAAGGGTACGCAATGACCCCGAGTACCAGTGCAGTTACCGACGGCGTTACGATTCTGCAGTTCAAAGCTTGCCGCAGCGAACCCGATTGTCTTAACTCGCGCAGGCTGTCAGAAGTACATTATACGCGCCGGGCTTGCTTAGTGTCAACTGTTTCATTGAGTTTTGCCCCGCTCCTGAATGAATTTCAAGAAAAAAGCAAAAAAAGAAGGATTTCGGCTTCCTTACGTTTAATATTTAACAATAAGCCGGAGGTTGCGGTAGAAGCGCCTTCCGGTGTATCCTATATACAAGCTCGATGATAGAGTTGCCGCCGTTTACGTGGCCCTTTTTCCCATAATTGGCAGAGGTGACACATCGTGCCGAACGACGATCAACGCAAGCAGTTTCGCAACATGGCTGAGGCAAGCACCGTCGGGATAATGCTCGTGGTGGCGACGGCCATTGGGTACTTCTTCGGAAGTTGGCTGGATAAGAAGTTCGGCACGGGCCCCTGGTTGATGATTGTGTTCACGCTTATGGGTATTGCCGCTGGTTTCATTGAGCTTATACGGCTCGCAATCCGACTCTCGAAAAACTGATGAACGAGCAAAATGATTTAGTCAAGAAGATTTACAAATCCATCGTGATCGCCTGGGCGATTGCCATGTTCTGGTGCGTGGCCCTGTGGAAACCGTGGATAGCTCTGAGTATCACCCTGGGTACAATTCTGGCCACTGCCTTGCTTTTTTCGCTGGACTGTACGGTGAGAAGGTTTTTTGTTCCCGGGACGACGAATCCTGGGCGTTCCATGATGTTAGTTGGCTTTATAAAGTACCTGATCATAGGTGTTATTCTGTTCTTTTTGGTTAGGTGGCACAGTATCAGCCTTCCCGCCTTTTGTGGAGGGGTAGTGTTGGTCCATGTCGCTATAGTGGCAAAAGTAGTTGGTGTGCGTATGGTTGAGCGGAGAAATGAGTCCGGGATTCAAGGTTTGGAGGGAGGATAGACTTGCAGGAAGTCAGTCCCTGGATATTGCTGGGCATGGCGGGCATAGTTGCGCTGGCGCTTATGATCTTCGCGTTCGCTGCCACAGGCCGACTGGAGAAGATACCGACTACGCCCCTTCAGGGGTTCGCGGAACTGGTTGTTTCATCCTTGAACAATTATGTGGTCGGGATTGTCGGGCCTGACGGCGGAAAATACACGCCGTTCATCGGCACGCTTTTCGTTTATATCCTGGGCATGAACCTCCTTGGACTTATTCCCGGGCTGCACTCTCCTACCAGTAATCTGAGCATAACAGCATCCGTGGCCTTGGTCGTGTTCGTGTATTACAATTATGTCTCCATCAAGGTAAGAGGCGCTAAGGCCTGGTTCATGCATCTCCTGGGGGAGCCGTTGTGGCTGTGCTGGCTAATGTTCCCTATTCATGTGATCGGAGAACTGGCTCGCCCACTCTCGCTCGCCATTCGTCTTTATGGAAACATATTCGGCGAGGAGACCGTTATGATGGTCCTGGCGGGTATGAGTTTGGTCATCATACCTTACTTCATCGCCATTCCGTCTCAGCTTCTGATGATGTTTTTTGGCGTCTTTACAGCGTTTGTTCAATCGCTGGTTTTCATCAGTCTTACCGCGATTTACCTTGGAATTGGAATCGCGGATCATGAGGAACACTAAGTGGCGAACCGAGAATCGGTTTGCCGGAAGGGGAAAGAATAATGGGTTACTTTATAGCGTTAGCTATTGCTGCTGGTCTGGGTTTGCCGATAGCGGTCATAGGTGGTGGACTTGGACAGGGAAAGGCTGCCGCTGCTGCGCTCGAAGGCATTGCCAGGCAGCCGGAAGCCTCTGGTAAGATTCAGACAGCTATGATCATAGCTTTGGCTCTGATTGAGTCTTTGGTTATCTATTCGTTGCTGATCTTCTTCCTGCTCAGCGCGAAACTTCCCGCGACAGCCGATATTCTGAAGCTGATCAGCAAATAAGATGTTGGAATGAACGGCAGAATTTCGACCGGGAAGTAAGTGCATTCCGGAGTGGGGCGTCACGCGCGTCTAAATGCTCCGTGTGCACAGGGGTTAGTTTCAAAAATGGAAGCTTTGAAAGCATTACTGGATCCCAGAGTGACAGCCGCCTCAGTAACCGGTTTCCTCATTCTCTGGGCGGTGTTAGCCAAATATCTGTTCAAGCCTATGATGGGTCTGCTCAAGGAACGTGAAGAGGAGATCAAGAACACGTACGCCAACGCGGATGCCGCCCGGGAAGACGCCGAGAAACTGAAGAGTGATCTCGACAACCGACTTGCGGGCATCGAGGCCGAGGCTCGTGCGCGCATACAAGACGCCATCAAGGACGCGCAGAAGGCGAAGGACGACATCCTCGCGGAAGCGAGGAGCCGATCAGAGGACCTGCTTCGCAGGGGCCAGGAAGACCTGGCCCGTGAGCGGGAGAAGACGCTGGCAGAGCTAAGGGAAGATGTGGTGAACCTTTCCCTGGCTGCAACCGGCAAGCTGATCGGAGAATCGATGGACGATGCCAGGCATCGCAAGCTCGTGGGGGAATTCATTGATAAGGTCGATACATTGAAATGAACGATGGCACCCTGGCGAGAAGATACGCCGGCGCGCTCTTTGAAGTAGCGCGAAAAATGGACTTGATCGATCTGGTGGAAAGCGACCTCGGGCTTGTGTCGTGGTCATTGGAGACAATGCCCAGGCTCCAGGAAGTCCTTCAGCATCCACTCATTCCACCGGACGGGAAGAAGGGCATCGCCGACAACGTTTTCGAGGGCAAGGTTGAGCTGGTTACGCTCCAGTTCATCAAGCTGCTAATCGATAAACGCCGTGAAACCATCCTGAGCAGCGTCGAGGCGGAGTACGTCCGGCTCGCGAACGCATTGCGAAATACCATGCTCGCCTACGTTACCAGCGCCGTACCCCTCACGGATGTTGAGCAGGCCGCTTTGCAGTCGAAGTTGGAGGGGTTCACCGGCAAGAATGTGAAATTGGAGCTTGCCGAGGACCCGGATTTGATCGGCGGCCTGACAGTTAGAATCGGCGACACAATCATAGATGGCAGCGTTAAAGGATATTTGAACGCGCTCAGAAATCGACTGCTGGGCAAGGAATAAGGAAAGTATTTAGTATATAGTATTTAGTATTTAGACCCGGATTTGGCGAAAAGGTGGATGGCGGGCAGTGATTGGTTCCACGGTGACTTTACACTCCACTCACATTCCCATTCTAAATACTCTATACTAAATACTAGATACTTCTGCGAGGGACTCAATGACTACAAGCATACGGCCTGAAGAGGTCACATCGATATTAGAAAAAGAGCTTTCCGCATATGGGACCACGCTGGAAGAGACCGGCGTGGGAACCGTCCTGCAGGTCGGTGACGGCATCGCGCGTATCTATGGTCTGCGGGACGTCATGGCAAGCGAACTCGTCGAATTTCCGAACGGTGTCTTCGGCATGGTCTTGAACCTGGAAGAGGACAACGTAGGCTGCATAGTCCTCGGCTCTGATGTGGAGATTCGCGAAGGCGATACGGTTCGGCGTACAGGCAAGATTGTATCAGTTCCTGTTGGTGACGCGCTCATCGGACGCGTGGTCAACGCGCTCGGTCAGCCGCTCGACGAAAAAGGCCCTATCGTCACCACTAAGACCCGAACCGTGGAGTCGGAGGCGCCCGGCGTCGTGGATCGACAGCCGGTAAAGGAACCACTCCAAACCGGCATCAAGGCGATCGACAGCATGATCCCTATCGGTCGCGGGCAGCGCGAGCTGATCATCGGCGACCGCCAAACCGGAAAGACCGCGATCATCACGGACACAATCATCAACCAGAAGGGCCAGGACGTTATCTGCATCTACGTGGCAATCGGGCAGAAGATGTCCACGCTCACCCAACTTGTGACGAAGCTGGAAGAATTCGGCGCCATGGATTACACGATTGTGGTCTGCGCCTCCGCGAGCGATCCTGCTTCCCTTCAATATATCGCTCCATACGCCGGTTGCTCGATGGGCGAGGAGTACCGCGATCAGGGCAAGCACGTGGCGATCTTTTACGATGATCTTTCCAAGCACGCACAGGCCTATCGAGAGGTTTCTCTCCTGCTTCGCCGCCCTCCGGGACGAGAGGCGTACCCCGGCGACGTGTTTTACCTCCATTCCAGATTGTTGGAGCGCGCCGCCAAGCTTAGTGACGAACTGGGAGGCGGGTCGCTTACCGCACTTCCGGTCATCGAGACGCAGGCCGGCGACATTTCGGCGTATATCCCGACCAACGTGATCTCGATTACCGACGGCCAGATATTCCTGGAATCAGATCTTTTCTACGCGGGCGTTCGCCCGGCGGTCAATGTAGGCGTATCCGTATCCAGGGTTGGAGGGAACGCGCAGATCAAGGCGATGAAGCAGGTCGCCGGTCGATTGAGGCTCGATCTGGCGAGGTTCCGCGACGTCCAGGCGTTCGCGCAATTCGCAACCGACCTGGACAAGGCGACACAGGCGCAGTTGGTCCGAGGCGAGCGGCTGACCGAAATCCTGAAACAGCCTCAGTATGAGCCGGAGCCGGTAGAGAAGCAGGTTATGATAATCTATGCTGGAAACGCCGGGTATTTGGACGACATCCCGGTTGAGAGGGTCAAGGAATTCGAGCAGGAGTTCCGCCTGTTCATGGATGATAAGCATCCGGATGTGGGTGAGATGATCAGGAAGACGAAGACCCTGAGCGCGGATACCGAGGCCCTCCTCAAGAAGGCGATTGAGGAGTTCAAAGCCCAGTTCAAGTGAAATCCTTCGAAACGCATCAGGAGGGAATTTAATTGACTCTAGATCTTATCGGCCTCGGGCTTATAGTTGTCTTTATTTTGGTTTTTTGGAAGCCTGGGTCGCGGTCAGGAAGCTAGAAGCAGACTCTGGAACTGAAGTATAGAGGCATCGCACAGTGGCTCCCATCCTTAATAAGGAGGGGTTAGGGGAGGTTCCGGGTGTGAGCTTTACATGTGCACAATTCACTCCGTATTACCCTCACCCTTTCCCTCTCCCGCCAGGGAGCAGGAGAGGGAATTCGCCCGGGAAGCCGAGCGATTATGCGAGCATTGAATGCCAAATTGAAAAGAGTAACGCATGGCCAGTATGCGGGATATCCGGCGGCGAATCAAAACCGTCCGGAACATACAACAGATCACAAAGGCGCTGAAGATGGTCGCGGTAGCGCGGCTTCAGAAGGCGCAGTCGAAGGCCGCAGCCGCTCGTCCGTATGCGGATGAGATGATCGCCGTTTTGGGCCAACTTGCATCCGCGGGCGGCGAGATTCAGCACCCCCTGCTGGCGATTCGGGAGCCGAATACCATCGGGATCATCGTCATCACTTCCGACCGCGGGATGTCCGGCAGCTACAATACCAACATAATCCGCAAAGTCACGGAGATGATCCACAAATACGGCAACAATCATGTCAAGCTGGTGACCATTGGCAAGAAGGGGCGCAACTTCTTTGCCAAGCGCGGCTTCGACATCATCGCCGATTTCCCGATGCCCACATCGGAGGTCGCGATGGCGGATGCTCGGGCCGTCAGCGCCAGGATCAAGGAGCTTTTTGCAGCCGCCGAGTTCGATTTGGTGCGGATCGTTTATACGCATTTCGTTAGCGCGCTCACCCAGCGGGTCATGGATTTGCAGTTGCTGCCGGTCGCCCGGCCCAAAGGGGATGAGCATGCGAAGGTCGAGGATTTCATTTTCGAGCCGAGTCCCCATGAACTGCTCGGCAGTCTGCTTCCTCGATATGTGGATACGCAGATATATCGGGCCATGCTCGATTCGCTTGCAAGCGAGTTCGGCGCTCGAATGACGGCGATGACCTCGGCGACAGAGAACGCGACTGAAATGATTGATAGATTGACGCTGGATTTGAACCGCGCTCGCCAGGCCGCGATCACCAGGGAACTGGCGGAGATAGTCGGCGGGGCGGAAGCGCTTAAATAGAGACGGAGTGGTGAAGTACTGGTGTGTTGGAGTGTTGGTCCGGAAATCCGGAATTCCCCATTACTCCACAACTCCACTACTCCACTACTCCTCCGAATGATGTGAGGTTATTCATGGCTGAAGGACAAGTACAGGCTGTTGTTGGACCGGTTGTCGATTGCAAGTTCCCGGCTGACGCGCTGCCTGAGATTTTGAACGCAATTAAGATAGAAGACAAAGACAGGAATATCGACCTGACCGTTGAAGTGGCGCAGATGCTCGGCAATGACATCGTGCGGTGCATCGCAATGTCCACTACCGACGGCCTGGTTCGCGGCATGAAAGCCGTGGATACCGGCGGGCCGATATCGGTCCCGGTCGGGCCGGAGACGCTTGGCCGCGTATGGAACCTGCTGGGCAAAACCATCGACCATGGGCCTGAACTGCACATTGAGAAGCGATACCCAATCCATCGTCCTGCCCCGGGTTTTGAAGAGCAGAGCACGGTAACTGAGCAGTTCGAGACCGGGCTGAAGGTCGTGGATCTCCTCTGTCCATACGCCAAGGGCGGAAAGATTGGTCTGTTCGGCGGCGCGGGCGTCGGCAAGACGGTTCTTATCCTGGAGCTTATCCGAAACATCGCCAGCGAACACGGCGGTGTGTCGGTTTTCGCCGGTGTCGGCGAGCGCACCAGGGAGGGTAACGACCTCTGGCTCGAGATGAAGGAGAGCGGCGTCATCGACAAGCTCTGCATGGTGTTCGGTCAGATGAACGAGCCGCCGGGAGCCAGGTTCCGGGTCGCGCTCACGGCTCTCAGCATGGCGGAGTACTTCCGTGACGACGAGGGCAAGGACGTTCTTCTATTCATCGACAACATTTTCCGATTCGTGCAGGCCGGTTCCGAGGTCTCGGCGCTCCTCGGGCGAATGCCCTCCGCGGTTGGGTATCAGCCAACGCTCGCAACCGAAATGGGCGCGCTTCAGGAGCGAATTACATCGACGCAGAAGGGATCGGTCACATCCATCCAGGCGATCTACGTGCCAGCGGACGACCCGACCGACCCGGCTCCGGCAACGACCTTCGCTCACCTGGACGCGACCACCTATCTGGAGCGGCGAATCGTCGAGAAGGGGATATACCCGGCGGTCGATCCTCTCGTTTCCACCTCCCGAATCCTAGATCCCAAGATCGTGGGAGATGAGCATTATGATGTAGCGCGAAAAGTCCAGTCAACGCTCCAGAGATACAGGGAGCTTCAGGATATCATCGCGATTCTGGGCATAGACGAATTGAATGATGACGACAAACAGACTGTTGCTCGCGCTCGGAGGATCGAACTCTTCCTTTCTCAGCCGAACTTCGTTGCAGAGCAGTTCACCGGCATCCCGGGAAAATACGTCACGCTCGATGAGACGGTTCGAAGCTTCAAGGAGCTGGTCAACGGCGATCACGACGAGCTTCCCGAGCAGGCATTCTACATGGTCGGCGGCATCGACGAAGCCGTCGCAAAGGCCGCAGGCATGAAATAGGCCTGTAGCCTAGCCCCTTGTGGGCGTACGGAATCATGTGCATATGTGATGGTATTTGCATGCTGGACATCCGATAGCACACTGGATCGTGGAGAGAACCCCCTCTCCTGCTCCATGGCGGGAGGGTGGGCGTGAGGGCAATCCGGAAAAACCTAACCATCGACAATCCCGTCCGGACGGGAGGCTGTAGAAAACCTCCCCTACAAGCTATCCGTGAACGGTCGGGTTGGCCTAAGATGGTAATCCTTAAAACCTTAAAACCCTAAAACCTTAGAACCTTACAAAACGTGAAAACTTTCAAACTCGAGGCGGTGACGCCGGAAAAAATCGCATATTCGGAGGACGTTGAGTCTGTGGTCGTACCGGGCAAGGAAGGCTCGCTCGGCATACTGGCCGATCACGCCCCGCTCATGGTGGAACTTACGACAGGTGAGGGAACCGTGCGCGAGGCGACCGGGAAGACCTTCAAGTTCGCAGTTTCGGGTGGATTCATGGAAGTTTCCAACAATGTAGTGCGCATCCTCGCTGATACGATCGAGCGGCATGATGAGATCGACATCGAACGCGCCCGCGCAGCCGCGAAACGTGCACAGGAACGCATCCGAGCATCCACTCAGGAAGACGTGGACTTCCAGCGCGCCGAAGCCGCCCTCAAACGAGCGCTCACTCGCATCCGGGTCGCCGAGAGTGACGGCTAGCCTGGGAAACATGTGAGTGCGGACGTGTCGTCCGCATCTAATCTTTATGCAGTCGGCCCCTGGACTGCTGTTCCTGCCATTTCGATGCTTCGGTCGCAGAGTCTGCCTTGGCGGATGCGAAGGCGGACGTCGCAGCCGAAGCCACATCTAAGAAAATTCCTACTCATAGCCTTTGTTAAGAGATTCGGAGATAGCTTCGGCAGCGCCGTTCGCCTGTAGGCGAACTCTGCGACCGAAGCATCCATTGCTATTGCCGCGTTTCTCCGGTGTGGTTATTCGCTGACGATGGGGGCAGGGGCCGTTTCCTTGACCAAGGCGGCGGCGGAGCGGGCGATGCTGTAGGCGTCGAGTGCGCAGAGTTCGCGCAGAAGTTCTGTGCTGCCATGCTCCATGAACCTGTCCGGCAGGCCGATCTGAACCACCCGCACATCACGCATGTCCAGCCCTGAAAGAAGCTCAAGAACCGCGCTCCCGAAGCCACCGCTCACCATGTTCTCCTCGATCACTATCAGGCGTCGGCACTTGTTCGCATACCTCACGATCACATCGGCGTCCAGCGGCTTGACGAATCGGGCGTTGATGAGGGCGGTCGAAATCCCCGCCTTCTTCAGCATTCCGACCGCCGGCAGCGCGAAGTTGACCGCCGATCCCAGGGCGAGTATGCACACATCCCGGCCATCCGCTAGAACCTCTGCTTTGCCGATTTCTATCGATTCGCCCGGCTCGTGAACGGGAGGTTCCGGCCCCGCGCCGCGAGGGTACCGGAGGGCGAAAGGCCCGTCATGGCTGAGGCCGAGACGGAGCATGTCCGCCAGTTCGACCGTATCGGAGGGCGCGGCGATCACCATGTTCGGGATATGGCGCAGGAACGAGAGATCGAAAGCGCCGTGGTGTGTCGGACCGTCATCGCCGACAAGCCCTGAGCGATCGATCGCAAGCACTACGGGCAAATTCTGGATGCAGACATCGTGGATTACCTGGTCGTACGCGCGCTGAAGGAACGTGGAGTATAGGGCTACCACGGGTCTCATTCCGGCGGCGGCCATTCCGGCGGCAAAGGTGACGGCGTGCTGTTCGGCGATTCCCACATCGAAGAACCGAGTAGGGAACTTTTCAGCGAATTTGGTGAGACCGGTTCCGTCCGGCATGGCGGCCGTGATTGCAACCACTCGCTCGTCCTTTTCCGCGGCCTCGATTAGAGCGGCGGTAAACGCCTTGGTGAAAGTCGGCCCGCCGGTCGCCTTCTCGATCTCGCCATCCTCTATCTGGAACCCGCGCACGCCGTGGAACGCGCGTGCATCGTTTTCTGCATGCTCATACCCCTTGCCCTTGGTGGTCACCACGTGAACAAGCACAGGGCCATCCAGGTTTTTTACATCGGAGAAGACCTCGTTCAGTAGTTCGATGTCATGGCCGTCGAAGGGACCGAGGTAGGTGAAGCCCATCTCCTCAAAGATGATTCCGGTTTCCGAGCCGATTAGGTGGGTGACGCCGTGCATGATACCTTCGGCGGTTCTGGTCAGCGTCTTTCCCCCGACCGGCAGGTTCTTAATGACCGACTTCGCCGTGCTCTCCACGCGCCGATAAAGCGGCTGGACTCGGAGCTTGCTGAGATGGACAGCCATCGCGCCGACGTTCTTGGAGATCGACATCTGGTTGTCATTGAGTACCACAACCATGTTGGTCTTGAGGTGCGAGGCATTGTTTAGCGCCTCCCATGCCATGCCGCCGGAGAGCGCGCCGTCGCCGATTACGGCGACGACATGCTCCTTGGTGCCTCGGAGGTCGCGTGCTTTGGCGAATCCGAGGGCGGCGGAGATCGATGTGCTGGAATGGCCGGTGCCGAAGCAGTCATATTCGCTTTCGGCGCGTTTGGGGAATCCGCTGATCCCGCCTGACTGGCGAAGGTTGCAGAATCCCTCGCGCCTGCCCGTAAGGAGCTTATGCGCATAGCACTGATGCCCGACGTCCCAAATGATCGGATCCGTCGGCGGATCGTAGGTCGCAAGTAGGGATATGGTAAGTTCAACAACCCCGAGGTTAGACGCAAGGTGACCGCCCGTCTTGGAGACCTGTTCGATGATTTCTTGCCGCATCTCCGCGGCAAGCCGAACAAGTTGCTCCCTGGACAGCTTCTTCAAATCTTCCGGTTTATTGATCGTTTGTAGAATGGTCATGTCTTAAAAAAAGCTGTTGGCGGTTAGCTGTTAGCAGTTAGCGTCCGGAAATCCGGCTATCCGCTAACTGCTAGCTGCTCACGGCTGCCCCAATATCTCTTCCGCCTGAGCGATTTGCTCCTGGTTATCCACATCGCAGCCGATCTCCGCGAAGGGCGTCGGCACCGCCTTCACCTCGGCGTGGAGCGCTCGACCCGCGACGCGCTCGAGCAGAGGCAGACCCATCGCGCCCGGACAGATGGTCTGCGCGATGATCATGCGGATCAGTGTTCCGATCCCGAGCAGTCCTGCCATTCGAGGCACACTCTTCCTTGCCGCAAGCACTTCCCGGATGATCTCCGCATTCCGAATAATGAACGGAGCATTGACTATTATTATATTCCCACCCGTGAAGGTTCCTTCAGCAAGTTTGGCGTAAGTGCGCTTCATATTTGGAAATTTCGCTAAACTATCCTTCTTGTTGACCACCGGGTAATAAAAATCCGCAGTTCGGTTTCCACAACGCTCGATGAAGTCCTCGATCGCTTCCGGTGTGATGAACGGGATGTCGGATGTGGCGATCAAAACATTCCCATCACTCCCACACGCCCGCACGCCCGCCACCAGATTGTTGATCATCGAACCTGCGGTCGGGATGGAATGGTCTGTGCCGTCGAACGGGAAATCCGCGACCATGCTGATCTCGCTGATTAACGATGCCGATTTCAGCGCATCGACCACATATCCGACCATCGGCTTGCCGGAGATCGGGACAAGAGCCTGCCAATCGACCGAGTATCGGGTCTTCAGATCTGGTTCGACCGGCGCGCCGGCAAGAATCACGGCGGGTAGCCGCATGTTTACGTCAGGCAAACTTCATAGCCTCCGAGCGTGAAATGGTTCTTTCTAGAAAAACCTGGCAAGGCGGGCAATCAGGAATGCAATCGCTCGTCCAGGATTCGTAAGCTGCTCGGGCGGTTTCTTCGCCATCGAACAGGCCGAACACGGCTGAGCCGCTGCCGCACATCAGCGCCGAAACTGCGCCTGATGCCAGCAGAGCCTGTTTGATCTTTGCAAGTTGAGGAAGGAGCTTGAAAACAGGGGTCTCCAGGTCATTTCCCAGGCACATTCCGGGGTCGTAAATTGTGCCGTCCATACATTCAAGAATACGCGCGGAATACGCCCGAGGTTCCGATTGCTCTTCATCAAAGCGCTGGTAAGCCAGCGCGGTGGACATGCCGAACGGCGGTTTGACGATCAGCATGTGCCTGGTCGGCAGATCGGAGAGCGGCTGCACCTCTTCGCCTCTGCCGCGCACGAACGCCGTGCCTCCAACCAGGAAGTACGGAACGTCCGAGCCGATTCGCATTGCCATGTCGCTTAGGGACTCCAAATCCACCCATAAGCCGGTGTGCTCGTTCAATGCGGTAAGTACGGCGGCTGCGTTGCTGCTCCCACCGCCGAGCCCAGCCTCCATCGGTATCCTCTTCTCGATATGAATATCAAGCCCGGATTCCACCCCAAGCCGTTCCATCCACGCGGATGCCGCCTTGAAGGCAAGGTTGCGGGCGTCGAGTGGGATTCCAGGCATGTTGCAGGAGACGCGGATTCCCGGCTCATCCGCCGGCTTGATGGTGATGAGATCGTGCAGGCTGATGGTCTGCATCACGCTCTTCAGGTCATGGTAGCCATCGGGCCGCCTGCCGCCTACATCCAGGGTCAGGTTGACCTTTGCGTATGATCGTATTGAAATCGGGCTGTTGAGTTGGAGTTTGGACATGTTGAAAGGCTTTAGGCATTAGGGATTAGGCGTTGGGCGTTAGGGTCGGATCGCATATTCGCCCGCGAATCCTGAATTACGTTCCCCCGTGAATCCCGAATCCTATCCTTATACCGAATTATACGTTTGCGAGGTGGAAAGTGTCAAATCGCAGGGCAGGGTTCTCGGACATGCGCCAAACTGCTCCAGAGCTTCGGCAGCGGCACTTCGTTCTGCGACCGAAGCATCGTGACGCCTTACTTGGCCCGTGTGTGATGTAAGAGGATCGGGAGGCAGAGGGCGAGGAAGGCGGCGTCGCGGGCAATCAGGCTCCATCCGAGCTTGGTGTGAGCGTGCGAAAGGGTGAAGCATCCGCATCGGATGTCGAGGCCGCGCGCAAGCGCGGAAGCCGCCGCGATCATGAATATCAGGTTCAGCCCTGCGATCAGGAGCGCCCCATGCCTTGCGGAGACCCGGTGAAGGAGCGCGAGGCCGCTCGCGAGCTCGATCCACGGTAGAATAATCGCAAACACGTTCACGAGCACAATCGGCAGGAGCTTGAACGCGGCAACCGCTTCCGCGAACTCGCCGGGATGTGTAATCTTCCCAATCGCCGCATAGATGAAGACAACAGCAAGCGCCAGCCTGCAGAAAAGAACAAGCCTCTGAGTGCGATTCTCCATCTTCACCGCCCCTTCCCAGGCGCCGTCGGATACCCGGCGTTCTTCCAGCCGGGAAGCCCCTCCAGCAGGATCATCACCTTCGTGTAACCCCTCGCCGTGAGCGCATCCGCCAGTTTGGTCGCTTCCTGACACTCCGGATCGCTGCAGTAAGTCACGATTTGGCGATCCTTCGGAATGCCTTGCATCACCGATCCGTACAGCTTGTCGAAATCCTCGAAATAAAGCGAGACTGCGTCGGAAATGTGCTCGGCCTGGTAATCCTCAGCCGTCCTCGCGTCGATGAAGAGTGCGGCATGGCGGTCGTAAAGATCCTTTGCGTCCTTGAGGGTGGTGAAGAGCGCCTCGGGCTTGTGCGTGGTCGGGTTCGCGAAGGCGCGGGTATGGCTGAGAGGCTTTCGGATGAGCGGGAGGCCGTTGGGCCTCACTGCGTTGACCGTCAGGCCAAGGACGGCAGCCACTGCCACGATGAGCGCGCAGCCGGGGATCAGTTTAATGAGATTTCGCATTTCCCTGCGCCTTCTCCACAACATTGCCGAAGATCGTGAATGGTATGGTCGGCTTTCCCGGCCCGCTAACGTGAATAGTTAGCCGCTCCAGGATTCGTCCCGGCTGATCGCCTGCCTCGATCCGCAAACGAACGCGCCATGTCCCATTGTCGGCTTTCACCGTATCCATTACCTGAGCATGGGTGCTGGGGGTGATGGAAGCTATTCGGAAACTGCCTGGCCTTGCCGGGGTGATTGTGAGCGTCTTCTCGACGCTCGAGCCGACGGGGATGCTGCCGAAGTTGAGCCGTTCGGGCGAGATCGTCGAAATGGCGACGATGTGGGCCTTGACCATCAGCCTGGTGGTGGGGTGTCCGGGATCGTTGGTGTCCACCATCACCGACTTGGAGAAGTCGCCGACGAGTCCGTCGGTCGCAAGATCGACCTCAATTCGTCCCGAGGCTCCCGGTTTGATCGTCGAGGAGGACAATCGGTGCTTGAAGCACCCGCATGACGACCGAATCCTCCGAATCTCCAGCGTTCCTTTGCCGGTATTGGTAAACTTGAAAATCGCTTTGGCGGTTGATCCGACATCGATGCTGCCCAGGTCCACGGAGATCTTGCTGAATCGGATACTCGGGGCCGAGAGGCCGCTTGCAGCAGGATGAGTAACTTTGCTGGAATGCGGTTGGTCCGGCCACGGGGTTCCGACCTTCGTGTATTTCGACAATGCGGCCGAGATTCTCCCGGCGGTGTCTTTCTCGCCGCTGATCACGTCCTTGCCGATGAAGACCTCCGGCATATCGCCGGCCGTCTTGCCCAATTTTGCCTCCAGGGCGCAGAGTTTCGCATAATCGCCGCTGTTCTCCACATCGAAATACCGTGTTTCCACTTTGCAGCCGAGTTTGCCGGCGATCTTCTCGATATTCTCCTTGCTGACCGATTCGCAGTGGGAGCATTTGGCGGATGTGAAGACGAACATCCGAACGATGGGTAATTGGCCCGCATGAACCATGACGGCGAAAAGAAGAAGGAGGGCAGAGATCAGGATTTTGTGCAGGGAGTGTTTCACGGCGGTCTCACAGGCGAAGCAATTCGGCTTGCAATTTCATCTATATGATAGCCTGATAAGCTTAGCCTGTCAACGCGGCGACCGCACGGGCGATCCCGGCGAATTCAGCCAGTGAGAGCGTTTCTGCCCTGCGGGAATGATCGACTGCGGCGTTGTGAAGGGCATCGGCGACCTGCTCCTTCGTAAGCCCGAGGGGTGGGCAGTCGGATAGGCTGTTCAGGAGGGTCTTTCGCCGCTTCCCGAACGCGCAGTGCACCACATCGAAGAAAAGCTTTTCGCTCGGAACCTCGACGGGCGGATCGCGCCTTGGTGTCAGCTTGACGATCGTGCTGGAGACGTCCGGCGGTGGCAGGAAGACGTTTCTCGATACCTGTGCGACCGCCTGCACCTCGGTATGAAACTGAACGAAGACACTCATGGAGCCGAAATCGCCGGTTCCGGGCCGAGCCTTAAGCCGATCCGCCACCTCTTTTTGCGTCATCAGGACGATGCTTTCGATCCGCGATTTGCATTCCAGGAGCTGGGCGATGATCGGGCTTGTGATGTAATACGGGAGGTTGCCGAGAACCTTGACCGGTCCCTCGCCGAAATGCTCGGTGAGGAAGACCGGGAGATCGAGGCGGAGAATATCCGCGTTTATGATGGTAACATTCGGGTTGCCGGCGAGGACGCTTTGCAGGATGGCGACCATGTCTCGATCGACTTCCACAGCGACGATCCGTGCCCCCATTTCGGCGGCGGCCTGAGTGAGCGTGCCGGCTCCCGGGCCCACTTCCAGGACAGCGTTACCCTCGGTGATCTCGGCGGCATCCAGAATCTTGTTGACGACGTTCCGATCCACGAGGAAGTTCTGCCCGAAGCGTTTTTTGGGACGGAATCCGTGTTCTCGGAATAGTTCCAGGAGTTGGGCCGGGGACGTGAGGTCGATGTTGGTCATAGGAGGGTCCCTCGGGGGGATATTGGATGTTGGATGATTCATAGGGGAGGGCCACTGTACCCTCCCTTCGATGGTGTATGATTGTTGCTTCGGCTGCGCCGTTTCGCTTTGCGACGCAGCATCGAACATCAGACATCGAACATCCAATATCGATTAGCGGCACGCTAATCCAGAATAAACACTGTAACAAGGTGGCGTCCGGCGTGTTTGGCCTCATTGTAGCTGTCGAAACAGAGGTCGATTCGGTTGCCCTTGATCGCGCCGCCTGTGTCTGCTGCCAGGCAGTACCCGTAACCAACCACATAAAGGTGCGTTCCGAGCGGGATCAGCCGGGGATCCACGGCGACAATTCCTTTTCCAGCGTGCATGCCGAGTGCGGCATGACCGGAGGCGCTGCCCCCGCAGTGGCCTGCGGCATAGCCGGTCGCAACCATCTTTATCGATCGCAGGTACTGTCCGGAACGCGAAAGGAGCTGAGCCGCCGATATCGTCACGATTTCGCTTTTCGGGTCCTTTGTAACGTGCCAGTCCAAAACCTTCTTATCGGTGGGCTTGCCGTCCTTATAGGTCACTAGCCATGTGACCTGAGCTTCGCCGGTCTCGCCCTTGCGTGCGACGGTTTCACCGGACGGTGAGGAGCTGAATCTGGTGACAGTTTTGTATTTGAGTGTTTGCTTCTCGATCACCGTTTCTTCCCGCACTCGAACGACCTGAATAGTCATTCCATGCGTGGTCTTCGCGTTGAGGCCGGGAACGGTGTAGTCTTTGGGATCGAGGTGAACGCCGGCTTGTGAAAGAACTGCGCCGACCGTTGTTCTGTCGGAAATGTATTGAAGAGATTGACCGTCGGCGGACACGTTGACCGTGATCGACGGGCTGTTGGGAGCCGACTGGGCCGCCATGCTCACCGCCCCAACGGTTCCCACAAGGGTGAGAGCGCAGACGAAGCCCAGGATCGCATATAGATTTCCAATCTTTGTTCTAATGTCTAACCGCAAACTATCGCCTCCTTTCGGCAAACGGCTTACCCGTAAACGCGCACAAGCGAAACATCGCATTTTGGAAAAATGGCCAGGGAATACCGCAGAAGTACTGCCTGCGGCATGCAGATGTCGAGCGCGAATAGGGGTCTTAGATAGCTATTCGGTTGTGAATACGCTAAATCGACCTGCCAGTCAGCAGGGTGTGTATTATAACTAAGATAATCGGTTGTGTCAAGCTTTTTTGAAGAAAGAATGGAAAATATGGTAAAATTGGGTGTAGCTCTTTTCAGTCTGCTCTATTTTTTGCCTGTTTTCCTCCGTTGATATGGCCCCAGGAATCTTATTTTTCGATTTTCTTGTATTTTAGGGAGGACTACCGGAATCGGTGGGGAACTACTCTTAGAGGGAGTAGTTGCTCGTCCGAGTTCCGACCTGGAGCCGCGCCTCATTGATGGGAGTCGGGAATGCATGTTCTCAAAAGACTGCTCGGTTTTGCGGGCAGATACTGGCGCTCGATGATCCTCGGGTTTCTCTGCACGGCCATGGCCACCGCGCTTAGCCTGATTTCGCCGCAGTTCTTCAGATTGATCGTGGACAAGGGCGTGGTTCGGCACGACTTCCGACTTATCGCTATACTCTCACTTGCCGTGGTTGCGACTCAGTTGGTGAGGGGCGTGTTCACCTTCGGGCAGATCTATCTCTCTGAGTTGGTGGCCAATAAGACCATTTACGATATACGGAACACCCTCTTCGATCACGTCCAGAGCCTCTCCTTCAGCTACCACGATGAAGCCGAGACCGGCCAGCTAATCTCCCGTGCGACCGCCGATGCGGAGGCACTCCGTGCTTTCATCAGCCAGGGTCTGATTCACTTCGGAGCAAACTTGCTGACAGTGATCGGCATCACGGGAGTTCTTCTTTGGATGAACTGGCGGCTTGCCCTCATCTCCATGTCCGCAATGCCGTTCCTGGCCTACGCGGCGATCAAATACCAGCGACGGGTGCGCCCGCTATACACGGAGATTCAGGATCAGATGGGCCACATGACCACGGCGATTCAGCAGAACCTGATGGGAATCCGGGTGGTCAAGGCGCTCTCACATGAGGAGTTTGAGGTCGAGAAGTTCGCCGACAAAGCCTACGATCTCCTGACCCGCAACATGAATGCAGCCAGGGTTCAGGCGATTTACGGACCGCTCATGGACTTTATCGCCGCATTCGGCCTGACTTTCGTATTGTGGTACGGCGGCAACCAGGTTATCCACCATCAGCTTTCACTCGGATCGGCGCTGGCATTCATCTCGTATTTGCAAGGGTTCGTCTGGCCTGTAAGAATCCTCGCCTGGGTCATGGGACTCGCACAAAACGCCATCGCGGGTGGCGCAAGGATCTTCGAAATCCTGGACACCCACCCGGAGAGGCACCTCAAGGATGGAACCGTCAACCTCGAGAGATGCGACGGCAAAGTTGAGTTGCAGAACGTCTCGTTCGCATACAACAGCGGCGGGCGGGTGCTCTCCGGCATTAATCTGAATGTGGAACCGGGTGAGATGGTTGCGCTCATGGGCAAGACCGGCTCCGGCAAAAGTACGTTCATCAACCTGCTCCCACGATTTTACGATGTCACCGAAGGGGCGATACTTGTTGACGGCAGGGATATCCGCAAGTACAGGCTCTCCTCTCTTCGACAGCACATCGGAATCGTTTCGCAGGAGACTTTCCTCTTCGGCGACACCATTCGCGGGAACATCGCTTACGGCAGGCCGGATGCATGTCTGGAAGAGGTGATAGACGCGGCTCAGGTGGCGAACATCCACGATTTCATTCAAACGCTGCCCGATGGATACGATACCAGGATCGGGGAGCGAGGAGTCAACCTTTCCGGCGGGCAGAAACAGCGCGTGGCGATCGCCCGTGCGCTGCTGATGGACCCGCCGATCCTGATCCTGGACGACTCGACCTCCAGTGTGGACACGGAGACCGAGTCGCTGATCCAGAAGGCCCTGGTGTCGCTTACGGAATCGCGCACTACCTTCGTGATTGCGCAGAGGATCTCGACCGTTAAGCGGGCGAACAAGATCGTGGTGCTGGACAAGGGCCGAATCGCGGAACTCGGCACCCACGATGAACTAATGGCCAAAGACGGCCTTTATGCAGAGATATTCGCAATGCAATTTGGAGGAGGGTTGGGAACCACAGAGTAAGTTCCCAGTTCTTCCCTAGCCGTCCCAAGGAAACCTATGGCACAGCAAGTTTACGATGACGAAATATTGGGGAAGGCGTTTGATGCGGGGTTGACCCGCAAAGCGCTGGTCTTCATACGTCCATACTGGAAGACGATCGGGCTGGCGTTCTTCACCATGCTGCTCACCACGGCGGCGACCCTCTCTTCGCCTCAGATCGTGCGGTACGCAATCGACCAGGGCATGGGCAAATCCGACGCTCACGCGGTCGGTGCGGCCGCGCTCGCCTACATCCTCGTGTGGCTCCTCTATCTGGTCAGCCAGAACCGCCAGAGCGTGATCATCTCATGGCTCGGCCAGCAGGTGATCTTCGATATCCGCAAGACCCTCTTCGCGCATATCCAGAACCTGTCGCTCGATTTCTTCGACAAGCGGGAGATCGGGCGAATCATCTCGCGATTGACGTCCGACATCGATGCACTGAACCAGATGCTGACCACCGGCGGTCTAACGTTGTTCGTGGATATATTCACCACGATTACGGTTGTCATTGTACTCGTCCGAATGAATCTCAAACTCACCCTTATGATCCTTACGCTAACGCCGTTCATTTGGATCGTGACCAGCGTTTTCCGAAGTAAGGCGAGGGTCGCCTATCGGGACATCCGGCGGAAAGTCGCAACCGTCACCGCCCATGTCGCCGAAAACGTGTCCGGCGTGAAGGTCGTGAAGTCATTCTCCCGCGAGGGGGAGAACCTGCGCCGATTCAAGCGAGTGAACCAAGAGAATCGCGATGCCATCATGTACGCGGTTAAGATCGGCGCGATTTTCGGACCGACTATCGAAATGATATTCGCCATCGGGACCTGTATGATCCTCTGGTATGGCGGCGTGAAGATCGCCCAGGGAACACTGACGGTCGGTGAACTCGCCGGTTTTTCGCTCTATCTCAATCTCTTTTTCGATCCGATCCGCCGCATGAGCGCGTTCTACCAGACCATGCAGGGCGCAATGGCCGGCGCCGAGCGAATCTTCGAGATCCTCGATACCAAATCATCCGTTGCAGATAAACCGAACGCGATCATACTGCCCAGGGTTCAAGGGGATGTAGAGTTTGACAAGGTTCACTTCGCATACGGCGAAAAACCGGTGCTCCAGGGTCTGAGCTTCTCCGCCAAAGCCGGTGAGACGATCGCCGTTGTCGGTCCGACCGGAGCGGGGAAGACCACCATCATCAGCCTGCTCGGTAGGCAGTACGAAATCCAGGATGGAAGCATCCGCATCGACGGTACGGACATCCGGGATGTCACGCTCAAGTCACTCAGGCGGCAGATAGGCGTGGTGCTTCAGGACAGCTTCCTCTTCCCCGGTACCGTGCGCGAGAACATTCGATATGGGCGGCTGGATGCGACCGATCAGGAGGTCGAGGCGGCGGCGAAGGCCGTGGGTGCGCACGAGTTCATCTCAAAGATGGCCAAGGGGTATGAGGAGCACATCCATGAGGGGGCGTCCAATATCTCCTCGGGTCAGAAACAGCTCATGTCATTTGCGCGGGTGCTTCTTGCTGACCCCAGAATCCTGGTGCTCGACGAAGCGACTTCCAGCATCGATACCGCGACCGAATTGCTGATCCAGGAAGCCCTCCGCAAGCTTCTGGAAGGACGCACGTCATTCGTGATCGCACATCGGCTCTCGACAATCTCGGAGGCAGACAAGATCATGGTGATCCAGGACGGCCAGTTGGTCGAAATCGGCACGCATGCGGAACTACTTGAGCGGGCAGGCCTCTACCGCAAGCTCCACGACATCCAGTTCGCCGCAGATCAGGAGATCGCGGGAGGGTTGTAGCCTTACAGGCTTACTGATCGCCTTCCATGTACCAGTTTGTGCCCATTATCGAATAGTCCTGGTCTTCGACCACGCCGTCTCCATTGAGATCAGCCAGTGGATTGTAGTTGACGTCGCCGGTGGAGGAATGCCAGGCCACACCAAGAAGGGAGTAATCCTGGTCTTCCACGAAATTGTCGCCGTTGATGTCGCCGTTAAGGAGCATGAAGCTTGCCAAACCGTTGCCCTCCGTGTCGGTTGAGAGAGGAACGGACTGCGCCAACCAGTGCGAGGCTTTGGCCAATACCGTGAACGACCCTGACGCGAGGCTTGGAGTGGATATTGAGCACGAGTAGCTGCCGTCGGTACCCAGGTTTACCGTGTGTGTTTCGAGGGCAACCGTGCTCCCCTGATTTCTGAGCGCTACGGTCATCGGGACCTTTGTTACGTCTCCAGTATAACTTTGAAGGGTAACCTTGCCGCTGAGG
>Ga0326727_10006409_pt1 | contig 32317 bp, 42 predicted proteins | sample MB2enrmetagenome_FD_207643 | JGI IMG/M metagenome (GOLD analysis project Ga0326727, IMG submission 207643) | Lab enriched peat soil microbial communities from McLean, Ithaca, NY, United States - MB29MY | ecosystem: Environmental > Terrestrial > Soil > Wetlands > Peat | place: USA: New York...
CAGATCAGATTAAAGGAAGAGAATCTGGCGAGAAGCGAATGGCTGGCTCCATCAGGCGTATACCTGCTTCTTGGGGTGGGACAAATCTGGTGAGCAAACCTGGGTCAATTCTGGCGAGCGCCGAAGGAGAAGATCACGCTCTGCGTGGCGGGGCCTATAATAGCTTGCCTAATGGCCTCCGCGTGTCGGTGCGTTTCGGTACGCGGAACGTTATCGTTGGCCTCTACGGTTTCCGCTGTGCCCGTGTAGTCAATCCGTGATGCTGGCTTATATTCTATTGGCGTCTTTCTTCTGAGTCACGCGCTGCTGTGCGGTCGGAAACTCTTCGGTGTGTGCCGTCGCCGTTTGGGGCAGTTTCCAGGAGCCACCATGGAACAAACAAAGCTCTGGGATGCACGTTAGATCCGCATGGCCAAATCCTCAAAAATGATCCGACTCGCAATTGTGAGCTTGGTTCTCTTCGTAGAGCCGCTGAATGCGCGCCCGCAGAATACTCCACACCGCCTTTCAAAAGAGGATGTGGTGAAATTGCTGTCGGGCCAAGTCGCACCTCACCGAGTGGCCCAGCGGGCACACGAGCAGGGGATTGACTTCGAGCTTACGACGGAGGTAGAGAAGGAGTTGCGCCAGTTGGGGGCAACGGACGAACTCATCACCATGCTGCGTCAGCTTGCGACTATGACGAAGCCAGTTCAAACCCCGGCTGGGACTCTGCGCGAGAACCTCAAAGATGGACTAAAGTACGTTTGGATACCTCCCGGCACATTCACGATGGGTTGCTCACAGGGAGACAATGAATGTTTCGATAACGAAAAACCTGCGCACCGAGTAACGTTTATTCGAGGTTTCTGGATGGGCCAAACGCCCGTCACGGTTGGTGCGTACAAGCGCTTTGCCGGGACGACGGGAAAGCAGTTGGCTCCCCCTTCGAAGTTGAATCAAGGCTGGACGAATGACGAAATGCCGATGGTCGAAGTGTTCTGGCACGATGCCAAAGTGTACTGCGAATGGGTCGGCGGGCGGTTGCCCACGGAGGCGGAATGGGAATACGCGGCACGCGGAGGAAGCACCGAAGCGCGCTATGGCAACATTGACGGGGTAGCGTGGTACCGGGAGAACAGCGGAAGTCGACCGCACGAGGTCGCCCAGAAGCGCGCCAATGGTTTTGGGCTGTTTGATATGTTGGGAAACGTCCGAGAATGGGTGAGTGACTGGTACGACGAGCACTATTACCAGAACAGCCCATCGCAAAGCCCCCCCGGGTCGAGGAACGGAGAATTCCGCGTTCTGCGTGGCGGGTCTTGGTACGACGAACCCACTTTCGTTCGAGTCTCGAACCGCGTCGGGTACAATCCCGCTACCGGTTACGGCTACATCGGGTTTCGTTGTGCTGGGGATTAGATCAATCTTCGATGGCTTCTCTCGACGTGTTGTTCTCGGGTCGGGGGCGGTTGTCCTGGGGCCAAAGTTGATCTGGTATGTGACTGCGTAGCAGACCCGCCTCGCCTTGGCATCGGCGCATCGCGAAAAGCTCGCGGTGGTTTCGAAGGGCCTGCCCGAGGTTAGGTGCTCGAATTGCTCCTTCAGCCCACTCAGGGGGCATCGGCCTGAGAAAGAAGCTCAGTCTCGATGACGAAATCGTCAAGGATAATCCGTCTCGCAGTTGAGATCCTGATCGTTTGCGGGGGGTTGGTCCCGCTACAGGGGGGCCCGCAGAGCGTTCCTCACCGCCTTTCCAAAGCTGATGTGGTGAAACTGTTGAAGGGTCAGGGCACCGAGCTTCACGAAGAGTCCTACCGTATCAAAGAAGTCGAATATGTCCTCTGCCTCATCTTCCTTCGTCTTTGAAAGAAGCGCCCTTGCTGCATTCGATCGAATGATCTTGAAATTCGGTTCGTTGAACCGGGGTTCGAACTTAAGGACAACGTCAACAGAGAGTGCGAGTTTGTAGGCATTCGTTTGCTTGTCCAGGTTCTCATTCTGCCTTTTCATTTCTCGGCTTGCAATATACGTACTCCCGCAAGCGACCAGAGCCGCCAATATGGAGGCTACCGCAATAACCCAGGTGGCGCAAAGCATTGGCTTACCTCTTGAAAAAAAGTCGACCTAGTGGCAGAATTCTAGCACAAATGAAAAGGCCCGCTGGCAGGCGGGCCTTCAAGAACTCTTGGGTGCACTCCAAAGGTAACACAGGTGTGTGCCCGGTGCTAATAAAAAGCGAAAACCAATTCCCCTGGAAGCCTGCATTTTCTCAACGGACAACTGACCCCATACTCCGCCCTCGGGGGTGGTCGCAGTGATCTACACCGAGCCCCTATTCCTTGGTGTCACCCCGACCGGGGCACGAAACTACGTGGCCGATAAAGTGTTGTCGCTTGAGAAACCGTTTTTCAACGCCTGCGCCGGCCGGTTCAGTGTTGTGGAGGCGGCAATCAAAGCCGGACTTCCGCCCGAAAACGTCTATGCCTCAGACATCGGCCTCTTCTCATCAATCATCGGATATTTGGCCGACCGGTCGAAGAAGTTGGACGACCTGGGCATCCGCATCCTCGACCCCGCGCTTGAACCAAAAGGCATCACTGACCATTTAGACTTCGCCGCTCACGTCATGCTGATTCTGAAACTCAACCAGATGAAGCAGACGAACCTGCGGGGCCTTTACCTGCGGGAAGAATTGCTTTCGTCCTGGAATCGAAGTTGCGACGCCATGCGGCACCAATTGGAGACGCTGGTCCAAAACATTGCCGGGATTCATTTCGAGATAGCCGACATCTGGGAGGTTGTTTCCCGCGTCTCGACGGAAGACGTTACCTTCTATGCCAGCGTCCCACATTACGCTCGCGGCTACACCAAAATGTTCGCGGCTCCCAACGTGAAATGGAACGAGCTGAGCATCCCTGAATTTGACCCGAAAACTTTCTCCGTGCTTCTGGAGAAACTCGGCCAAGCCAAGTGTTACGCCTTCCTTTGCCGTCGTTGCGAGTGGACGGAAGAGATCCCCGCCCCCTGGAAGAAAGTCTTCGGCAAACCCGACGACCATCGCGCCCTCTGGATCATCGCCAATCATCCAACGGACGCCCGCGCTGAAAACGCCACCAGCTCCGGGGAAGTTAAAAAGTTGCCGATCTACGACGACCACGAGATCACCCCGGCCTCAAAGTTCCACGTCATCATGGTGGGCCTGCCCACGGCGCTCTACTACCGGGACCTGTTCGTCCACCGGCTCGGGGCGACGACCGCCGACCGTGGATTCCTGCTGCTCGTCGATGGCCAGGTCATGACCGCCTTCGGCATCTTCATTCAGGACTTTCTCCAGTTCCGAGTGCAATACCTGCCCGAGATGTTCGGGATCACGCGGTCGAGCAGGCGCTACCACCGGCTAGGCAAGCTGTTTATGTTGCTTCTGACCTCGGGCGAAATGAAGAAGCGCCTGTGCGACATTCTGAAGCTCTGGCTGCACGAGCCGAAAGGAATCCAGACCACTTCCATCACGGTCCACGAGGAAGGCAAGACCGACCGGGGCGCACTCAAGGTGGTCTCACGCGAGACCCTTGACGATGGAAGGTTTCGCATCATTTACCGGGGAGACTTTCGGGACGACAGCTTTGCCGACGTGGTAGCCGACTGGCTCAAGAAACACGGTGAGCGGAGGCGGGGTTAATTAGCTTGGGATTCACCCCACACGGTCATTCTTCGTCGATGCCGACTGCTGACACAAGTGGCTGTGGACGATTGTCGCGGACTGGGCGGCAAGCCGCCTGCTCAGACTGCGATGAGGTACGGTCCTCACGACAAGACGCTGCCCGGTTGAGTTTGACCCCCGTTGGTACTTTGATGGATTCCCCTTGCAAAATTTCCGGAGATCATTCAGGTAAGTATATCTTTTTGCGGGAGAACGAAATGCCGTGGCAAAGGGAAAGGAGGGTCAAATAGGAGCGAAAAGTCTCCTTGTGGAAGCGTCGCCCTGAGATGCCGAGCCGCTCATAGATTGCATCCCAAGTGGGAAGTGTCTCGTGACTGTACCCGGTGAGAAGCTGCGTTATCGCCCGGCTAATATTCGGTAGTGGCGCATCGAGTAGACTGAGCCCCTGCGCGACCAGGCGGCGCATGATCCCCTCGAACTCTGAAGGATCCGAGGCCTTAACGCCATCGCGTGTAAGCTTGCCAGTCGCGTCGTCTATCATGCCGAGCGAAACGCACGTATCCACCACACGAGAAACCGCTTCTCTCGAGCAAGGTACAACCTCCACTGCTCGACCCGGCCCCAATCGGTAGCGTGTAAAATCAACGTACCCGCGGCTCTCGATTTTCTCAATGAGGTCTTCCTTTGAAGTGACCCGACCTCTGCGGGCCTCCTCGATCACGCTTTGGATTTTTCGATATAGGCTTCGAGGAGGAACTACAGGGTTTCTGCGGGGCGAGATCTTACGTTTCGGCATCGGTTAGCCTCAATTTATCCGAAGTCCCATGAGGTCGGAACTCAAGTATCGGCTATATGCGTGCTCCAGCACATCTGTCAGCGATCTTGCCATTTGGCCGAAGTCGACAGACCCTTGCTCGATCTGACTGGGTGAATAGATCCGAAACTGCACCCTCTCAAGCGGCAAGTCGTTTGTGTCTGGATCGAATTCGTACGGACGGTGAGAAGGCTCGAGAGAAGCGAAACACAGCAGCCGATTGTATGCCTTCACCCATTCGTCAGCGGTGATAGGCAGGCCCTTCAAGCACCCCGTGAAAGGCTCCTGGCGGGCTAGGCTTCCAATGAGGTACACAGATAATGCGTCGCAGAAGCACGCAGGGAACACAAGCGGCTTCACATCGTTACTCTTCCAAATCGAGTTCCCATCGGGTTGACAAATTCTAAAGGCCCGGAGCACACGAGTCTCTTCGTCCCCAGCTTCAGTTATCCTGCTTCGGGCTCCGTCATAGATTTTTTGCTCTGTGTGGGCCTTCTTGACGCACTCCTCAGCAAAAGTCCACGAATGCCAAGCGAAATGCGCCGCGCTTCGTATCGCCTTCTCCCCGCTGTCGGCAGTGATCCTCGCCAGCGACTCCAGGCAAAGGCGAGTCCAGTGCACCCAACGACCAAATTCGTAAAGAACCGAAACACGAGTATTCTGGCTGTTTTCATGACGGCCTAGCGCGATGATCTGATCTGATTCCAGAGGACGCGTTGATTCCGCATACGACTCAATGAACTCCACATCGCTTTCCAGGATGAAGCCTTGGGATATTAGACGCGTTAGACTCGCTGCCGTGACTTGAGGTCGTATCAGCTTCTGCACTCCCCAGTCAAAGGGTATCTCATCTACGAGGATTGTCCTATTGGCTGGATTGCAGACGCGATCGAAAGCTACCATTGCGTCAATAACGGCGACGCGGTTCTCGACGCGGTCTCCTGCGTCGAACGCGACCCGTGTCCCATGCTTGTCATTCTGGTCTGCGACTGGGAAGTGCGGTAGCCTAGATTCTTGGTCTTGTTCGCGGTGGTCCCATAACTTGTTGATTAAGCGAATCGTCTTGTCGGCATCGAAAATGTTCAGTGCGTCCTGTGGATTTGTTACCCGGCTGCGCACGCTGTCAAACCGCCTCCGAAGGACATAACCGAAGACAACGCACGATGCCTCTAAGCGAAAGTAGTAGTCGTCGATTTTCCACTCCATCAGGTTTCCAGAGGTTTCACGTCATCCCAAGGCGGCGTCATTCTCCAAATCGCGACCGCCTTCCTCACGTCTGCGTGAACCAGTTCGTTGTCCAAACTGAAGAGGCGGACTTTTCTCATTTTTCCGTCACTGCAGCGCATGTCCGCAGCACCAGCCGCGAGTGCAGCGGCGTCTATCGCCTGGTCGATGGCAGCGCTAAGCAAAGCTTCTTCGTCTTTCCCTTCCGGGTGGCCCGCCTTTCGGGGATCCAAGCGCCGGACTGCTTGAAGCAATTCGGCGAGCGTGGCGCCGCTTGGCTCTACCGGCACTTCGTCGGCGTAATATGCAGCTTGACGAAACACGAGCCACAGCAGTTCTTTCAATTTCCTGTTCCGACTAGTCCCCGGACTTGCATCCAGAACTCTAGGCTCCCTCAGTTCTCCTCTGGCACGGCGACAAATACCCGAGTCAATCCGTTCTTGAATGGTGCGATGAAGTTCCTTAAGTTCGATGTCCGGGAAGAGTAACTTGAGGTGGCTAAGCGTCTCATCGGGCCCGCCTGGTTTCGGATTGGACACCTCGATTTTCCCAGAGTCATGGAGGGCCTTCAGGGCCGCAAAGGCGGTGGTGAAGAGATGCAAGCCAGCGTGAATTCCAACGAGGTGGAAATTCTTATCCGGTTTTCCCGCCAGCGAGGCAAGAGGGGCGTCCAAAAACGCCAGGGCTTCGCAGCCCGTGTCAGAAAGGGTCGAGGGATAAAAAATGGGAATAATTGCGTATCGATCGTCCTCTCTCTGAACAACCCGAATCTTCTTCACCACGTTGTCCGTAGTCGTTCCCCGCGGCAAGGTCCGGCGGAACGAAGTCTCATCGAATATCACGGGGTCATATATGGTCAGATTCAGACGGCCCCCGCCAGAGACGTGCTCCACCGCCAGGCCACAGGTGCTGAGAGCTTCGAAGAACTCCACGGTCCCGCACTTCAGGCGGACAGATACTTCCACGTGCTCTGTATCCAACAACAGTGACCCCCGCTGCTGGAGGAACTCTATAACCGCTTCCCTCTTGGCTCGAAAGGTCCTGTCTTCCAACTGAGCGAACCAATGAAAGTCAGGGTGAATGGATGACTCTTGGTGGACACTAAACGCCGCAACCCTGATATTGGACCGGGGTACCTGCTTCTCTTTTGTAAGGCGAGAAATAACATATTCTATCTGATTTCCGCCATATATGCTGTCATCCAAGAGAAGGATTACGCCCTTGCGCAATGACTCCTCATTGACGAAATCCAACGCCTCATGAGAAAGCGCCCTGTCCCAAATTCGAAAAGGGAACGGCCCACGGCCCACAGCGTCCACCAGTGTCCTGAGGAGTGCTGTCCCCTTCCGCTCAACAGTGACTATCCAAGCCGGCTGGACCTCCAGCAAAACAGTGGATAGAAATTCGTTCATCTGTGCACTTATATGGCTCGTTGAATCAGTCATTACGGCCTCACTTTAACGCCATGTCTCTGGGCCAACATCTTGAGTCCCTTCACCTCATCTCGGATCCCCAATTCTGTGCAGAGCGATCGTGCCCTGTTCCATACCTCATTGACGGCATCTTCGCTTTGAGGGTCCAGGCCGAATTTCTCTGCTAAGCTTTGAGCTTCTTGTTCGACTTCTAACCTTCGGAGGGAATCAACTATCGCTGGCAAGAACTCCTCGGCTGCCGCTGGAACGAACGTGGCACCCCTTGCCTCCCACACGAGCCTCGCGAGTTCGGCTTCCAAGTACGAAACTGGCGCTTTATCGCCCCTACCGAGCGTGTGAACAACGTATGGTTTTCGAAAGGCCCTCCCTGCATTGAGTTTCTCCTGCAACTGGAAGTATATGCCTCTCAAGTCGGCATCTGCTAGGCGGTAGCCCACCATTACAAAGTGGTGTGTAACCAAGTCCGCCTTGAATATGTCAGAGATGGGTGTGTCCAGTTGATATGTTTCAAGTTCCGTAATTCGGCACCCTGTTTCTGGAACCCCATGCAGATGGATTACAGGAATCTTTTTCCCTAACTCGTGAGGTAGGGACGAGACATTCAGATCGGTGATGGTGCACGCGCGTTGAGCGAGAAGACGTTCGATTAGCAGGTCGAAATTGGTCGTGTAGATCCTGTCTATATACCCGTTGTTGGCCAGGTATGCTAGCGCCTTATGGCTACGACTCTCGTGGACGTCGCCAGTGGCTTCCCCCACGCTCTCAGCAACCAGCTTGGCGAGGCTTGGGTCATCCTTTTTCTTCAGGTATGCTCCAGCTATGGACTCGAGCGAATAGCGGTCGGCCAACTCTTTAAGTTCCCCTTGTTGCTCCTCGTCAGACATGCCTACGCTGAACAGGTCAGCAAGGAATGATTTGGCCAAGTGCGAGGAGAGGGGCAGCCCCAGCGGCCTGGACATCCCGGCCCCACAAAGGAACTGCACTGCTCTCTCGCGGAGCCGCCTCGCAATGGTCTTCGCGTGGTCACGAATACTATTGTATGCGCCTGCCGGGGAGAAAAGCAGTCCTGTCTCGCTGTCCGCCATGTCTATCCACCCCTGAGTTCGGAGCGGTACGGGAGCCCCCTCACCGAATGCCAAGCCTTCGGGTCAACCAAATATGAACGCACGGAGTCAAGCTCCTCTCTCGAAAGCAGACCGGCAACCTCCGCTTCGGAGAGCGCCATTTCCATGTCAGTCATTGCATGTAATCGGACACCTTCTTGCTCAAGGGCGTCTCTTCCACCCTGAAGCCTGTCGAAGACGACAAGGACGTCTCCGACCACTCCCCCTGCGTTGCGAATGCCCTGAACAAAGCTAATCTTGCTGCCTGCATCCGTTATTAAGTCTTCGACGAGGATGACACGTGCTTGAGGTTGCAGCGAGCCTTCAACGCGTGAGGGCAGGCCGTGCCCCTTGAGCTCTTTTCGCACGTACATCATCGGCAAACCGAAGGCACGGGCAACGAATGCGGCAAATGGAATTCCAGCCGTCTCGCCACCCGCGACAACGTCGAACTTCACTTGGCGGTGTTCAACGATGAGTCGGGTAGCTGCCGCGAATAGGTCGGCAAACGCCGGGAAGGAAATAAGCAGACGACAGTTGATGTAGATTGGACTGTAGTTCCCTGAGACCAACCGGAATGGTTCATCCAAGTTTACCTTGATCGCCCCAAGCTGCCATAATTGCAGAGCCACAAGGCGGCGCGTCGTTGATACGATCTCATCAGCAAGACTCGGCATTAGGTTCGAATTCCCTCACGAGATTCTCCAGCGCCAACTTCGGATCCGCTGCTGCATATATCGCGGAGCCGACTATCGCGAACCGGCGGTGGGGCACCGCTGCCTCGAATGCAGACTTAATGGAACCACCCTGAGTCCCGATCCCGGGCATCATAATCGTGACGTTTTCGACACCACCAAGGATAGATTTCGAAAAACGCCTCACCACATCCCGCTTCGTGCCCGGAAGGACAAAATCGGTCACACCAAGACTGAGTGCGCTATCGCAGATCAACTCCGGGGCGTCATCGCGCAGGTAGCCGCCCTCGGACTGTAAGTATGCGGGGTGTGTCATGACAAGACCGACAATGGGCACCAATCCATGCTCGAATGCACCCTTGACAAAGCCCTCGAGCGTCCTCGGTCCAGAGTGAGGGAAAATGATCACGGCCTGCGCGCCAGCTTCACGGCAGGCCAGCGAAAACGGCTCCCCCATTTGAGGGATGTCGGTGCCAGCCTTCTGGTGGTCGAAAATGACCGGCAGCTGGGTCACCTCTTTGATGGCACCGACAACAGCCGGGAGGCCGTGCCGAAGCGCGAGGGAAAACCCTACTTTGATTGCCGCGACTTCTCTCACCGACGCACCAAGTGCAGCCAGCGATTGCAAGTCGGGCAGCGTCGTAACGTCAGCAGCAATGATGATCCCACACTCTCGACCAGGAAACAAGTCTCGCTCGGCGCTCATCGGAACATTTCGCCTCCACGCTTTCATATCGGAATGGCATCTGCTCAGCCATTTCGCCTAGTCAAGTTAGGCGCACAGTTAGCGCGCTCAGAGTAGCCGTTTATAGCGTATATGGAGCACCAGCATACTACCCCCCTCCGTCCGCCATTGCAACTGACAAAGAACAGGGAACGGACATTTCGACGCCCCCACGTTCGCGCTCCCTTAAAGTATACGACTGCTGGCCCTCCTTTGGAACACTGCAACCCGGCTCGGAGTCACACGGTGGCCTTGAATTCTTGGAAAGCCTGTCCAATGGCGTCATCGTCTGGCAGCAGCGATCGCCGAAGGCACTCGCCAGACTCGAAGCCGGCGAGCATTGGCTAATTTCTTCGAGCCTCGGCCGCACGACAACTCCTCACTTAAGCTCTTTCTGGCGGCGCCCCTCAAAGATCAACCAGTCATCGTTCACAATTGCTCGGTGAAGGCGATAGTCATAGCGTTTAGGGATCCGCTGGTCCAGCTTGTCCAGGTAAGATAGCAAGGGTCTTTTCGGACAAATCTGTCGCTCCAACTCGTCCAGTGGGCTGCTTTTCCAGCCCAACTCCGGTTGATAGCGAGCGAAGCCGAAGCCGGCGAAGAAGTAGTCCGCGTGTAGAATCCCCATGTACCAAATGCTGGGCGCTCTATTCAGGTTCCTTTTCATTGCCTGTTCTAAAAACAGTTCTTGTAACAGCTTTATCCCCCCAATATCACGCTTCTGCTCGAGGTGTTCGCTGAGTTTCGTTAAAGAACGGAGCGGAATCGGTATCGTCGGCGACTCGGAGGTTGGTCCGCCCTTTCGCGGATTGCCCCTGCCTTATCGCCCAACGTTTACCTACCGATTAGTAAGTGCAGTCCAAAGTCCTGGGTGTAACGCGCCGCAATCTTTTCCATGAATTTTCTCACGAAAATTTCGGCAACTTTCTCGGACTGTAACCGGTCTATGCGGCTTCCGGGTGGCCCAGCACGATGGGATAGGATACTTTGGGTGTATAGGCAGACCAAGTATCCTATCCCGGCCGGCAGTGCCCTGTCACCAACACGGAGGTCAATCTCAGGCGCGAGTTCTGGGGCTCCGCGCCAGGCCCCGGAGTTTACCGCTTTCGTGCCAGGATGGCCTTGCGAATGCGACACATGCGGCTCACCGGTACGCCGCTCGCAAGGCGAACTTTGTCAAGCGCACTACCAAAGGTGCAAGCTTGCTGAGGGTTTCCCAAGCGATCCGGCCTCGCTTCAACCCGGCCGAAGTCTAGGCAATTGAGCGGCCAGAAAAACTAGTCAGAATCTTTTCCCCCGACAGCGAGGTTAATTTGAGAAAAAACGCTTTCGACGGGGGAAAGGATCGTGGCGCGTTACACCTGGGCGCCCACTAGCGCACTCGCAAGCAACCTGCTTGGGCTATCACGTCCTTCCAGGAAACTGACCCGGTGCCCAAAGTCTACGTCGTGATGTGGATTCGTCTCACGCTTCGGGAGTGACTCAGTTTTAAAAATGGACAGTTCGAGTTTGGCAATGTAAATCGTGCGTGCTACTATACGATCTGGGAGCGCATATGCCAGAAGAAGTGCTTGAACGTGAGGATGTCTGCGCCATCTGCCTAGAGATTCTTAGGCCGGATGATGATGTGGTTCCTTACGGCAACGGACTTGCGCACCGGAAATGTAAGGAACAAGAAGACCGGAAATAAAAAGACCCCGATGCCAGTCGGGGCCTTCGACCACGGTTTGGGCGCAATCCAAGAGTAGCACGGGAGTGTGCCCGATGCAATCTCCCAACGCCACAGAAACAGCAGAAGGGGAACGGCCTGCTGGGCGCCGACGGAAGTCAAACCCCGCACCGGTCACCACCGCAATCGACCCGCAGAAGATACTTGAACTCGGCAACGGCTTGGAGCTTTGGAAGGTCCACCCCTCGGCGTTGAGAGAACAGGACATCAATGCTCGCGCGATGAGCAAGCCGATGTTTGAAAGGCTAGCCCAAACAATCGCCCGTGACAAAAGACTAGAAACCTTGCCGCTATGCGCGAGGACGGAACGCGGCCTCGAAATCATCTCTGGCCATCATAGAACGCGGGCTGCGACTGCCGCAGGATTACAAGAAATGTTCATTTTGCTGGACACAACTGGTCTCAGTCGGAGCCAGATTGCAGCTAAGCAACTAGCCCATAACGCCATCGAAGGCGAGGACAATGACCAATTGCTGGCCGAAATCTACAGGCAGATCGAGGACGCGGAGTCGAAACTCGAAGCCTTCATCGACGCGAAGCTCGACATTGAACTGCCCAAGGTCAAGATAGAGGGCTTAGATGTAGAAATTGACTTCAAGATGGTCCTGCTGGTGTTTCTTCCACGCGTGAAAGAACGGCTGGACCGTGCCCTCGAATACATCCGGTCCTCCGGCCAAAAGCTGGACGGAGTTTACATCGCTGCCGACTCGGACTACGCCGCGTTGGAGAAGGCGGTGCGAAAGATCAACGAAGAATACGACGTGAGGGTCCTAGCCGACATTCTAGGCAAGATTGCTGAGCTAGCTTTGAAAGCCTGCGGGGAATCAGTGGCCGATCTGGAGCGTGAAAACCTGAGAGACATCCTCGGCACGAGCTGGGTGCCAAAAGCAGCGTCCTCCGTGATCCGCGATGCGATTAAAAAGATGGTGGCGGCAGGGGATGTCGGCCACACAAACCGGTGGCAGTGTTTGGAGTATTGGGCCGCCGAATATTTGAGCAAGGCATGAGCGACCAAGAAAAGCACGATTGGGACCGGCTAACTGGTGAATCTTCAAAGGCTTACGCGGCCTTCTGCACCTACCGCGACCTAGGCCCGGAACGGTCTATCGTTAAAGCGATAAAAGGCAGCGGGAATTCAGCGGCAAATCTGCGGCAATGGGAGTACTGGTCGAGTAAGCACTCGTGGGTGGATCGCGCGGCAGCCTACGATGATCACAGTGAACGGCAGCGCCTGGCACAACTGCAAAAGAAGCGACGCGAGATGGATGCACGGCACGCCAAGATCGGCATTCTGAGCCAGAACCTGGCGGTGAGAGGGATCGAGAAGTTGCTTGCCAAGGTTCAGAGCGATCAACAGAACTTAGGTCCCTCAGAGCTGGCCAGACTGGTGGAGGTGGGTGTTAAGGTTGAGAGGTTGGCGATGGGGGAATCGACTGACATTCAACAGGCAGTTGGACCTGGCGGAGGTCCCGTCCAGATCGAACACGCCTTTATCCGCGCCGTTCGACGAGCTCTCGGGTTCAACGATCCACCTGATGAGGTATGAACGACGAAGAGAAGTAGGATTGGGCTCAACTGTCCGGCGACTCGTTGGGGACTGGTGGAGTTACGGTATCCTAGGCTCCAGGGTTCGCCACGGCCCTCGTGAAAGGGTAGCCACTAGCTTCCATTAGCCTCGTACTGCGACGCTCGTTTCTGTTTTCCTTCGCCTTGGCGCTCATACTCAATTGACCCTCTGGGAATCTTTGAGGGCTTCGCCGCAGAGAATGCCCAGCTTTCCCATCTCTTGCTATGTGTCGTGCCCTGCCCAGCGCATGACGTAGACGGTTGCGGATCCCGCCTGATGGTGGTGGGCAACGCAGTCAAGCCGTAACCCCCGGTGCCGGGCTGCCAGTCCACAAGAATCTGCCTTTCCCTCACAACCGAAAGGACTGCCCTTTTCTTGCGGTTGACCAGTGAAACTTGCTCCAGCAGGTACAAGTTTAGGTGGTCAATATAGAGTCGCGTCCTGACTGCCATCTCCACGAATCCCGATTGCTGGGCGGTAAGTCTTGGCTGAGACAGCAAGAATGAGTCCGCATGATCGGTGAGAGCCTCAGTCCACTCGATCAACTCGATCAGGCACTCGAGTTGGGGACTCAAGTTTTCGGATCCGCGAAGGGCGGCCGCCAGGGACGCCTTGAACCCCGGTAGGCGCTGAGCATTCAACGTCCGGCGATCAATGCAGACCAAACCCTTGAGCTTTAGCTTGGTTTTGGCGACCTGCAGCCCACTCTTTGCGTGCCCCGTGGTGTCAATCGGTTTTGCATTCACACTCATTCACAACCTTCAATCGTCGCCGCAACGCCTTGAAAAGCAATGAGTTACATGACGCTTTCGAGGTACGAAGGCCAGTCCCTCATGCGGGCGGGTTTCAGGCCATGCCGCAAGTCGCGGCGCCCCGCGCAGCCATGGCCGAAAACACAAGGAGGCATGAGAACCTGACACTATGTCCAAAAAGTGGGCTGGTACAATACACTTCAGGCTTATCAGGCTCAGCGGGCTGGTACAACCGTTGGGCTGGCCTGCTCCACCATCCTTTTTCAGATTCTATTGGACACCCTAAGCCATTCATAACATTCCGCCTTCTTTGTTCTCGCACTGGTCTGGCACAACCACTTGCACGTCTTTGGAGATTGGCGCCACCAGGTGGGCTGGTGCATCCAAAACATAAGGTTTTGGTGCACCGCACCAGCACCCATGCCCAGCACCAGTGCCAAGAGGTTTAACCACCCTGCTCCCATCCCGAGTCGCGATACACCCACCCATTTGCTTGGGCGACCCTGGCCAGCCGTCGCCGGTCGATGCCGGTTTGCTTCCCGAACTCCCGGAGGCTCGCTTGCGGATTGATTGCGATTGCTTCCGCCAACGCCTTGGCATCTTCTGCGGTTGAGATTCGACTGTCGGCGTGCTCGCCGTGGCTGATGTATCGTTCACCCCGCAGTTCGATCGTCAAGGACGCCGCTTCCATCCGCCCTGTTAGATCGAGGGACCGCATGGTGGCACAATGGTTCGCGGGCAAACACTTGAGCAAGGCCACAACGTCGACGTCGCCTGTGAGCATACTGCTGCCACGGCCGCTCATGCCCACCGCGCCGCCACTCTTCCGCTCATGGCGAGTCAAGGTTGTGGCGATGTCGAGCCGCCCTGTCATCGCCAGGATGGGCGCCACGGCCTGATGCACGGCGCCGGCCTGGTTCTCCGCCTCACCCTCCAGCCCGGCGATGCCGAAGAAAGTATCCACAATGAGCCACGCGATTCCGAGCTCCACACACTTTCGCTCGATTTGCCGCGTCAACTCGAGCCAGGAGTGCCCTGCCCAACTGCTCCGCGGGACGATGTGAAACCTGGCATCCGCGTCGAGCCCCATGCGCCTCAGCGCCGGCGTCAAAGTCTCTCGGTCCTCCTCGGAGACAAAGAGAATCGGCCCGCCGCGGGCCGGCCGGTTGAGAAACATCTCCTCATGGAGTGCCGCGCGAGCCGCGCAAAGCAAAAAAGTGGTTTTGCCCGCCGCCTTTGCTCTCCCGTCGAGAAGTGCGATCATCCGGCGGACTGCGACAGGATACGCGATGCACTCCACCGCCGGGCGGGTCGCGGCCACGAGCTCCGGTGCTGTAAAGATTGCGAGTCCGTTCTGCTTCTGTTTCGTCGCGTCGAGCGTCGACAGCATCTCCAGGGCGCGCGGGAGGGCGTCCTCGTTCTCAGCGAGCGCAGCCGTTCTCAGAGCCTCCCCGATGTGGGCCAGTCGCCGCAGATCCGCTTTCTCTCGGATGATGCGAGCGTATTCGCTAACCGCTACGGACGTTCCAAGGGGCACTCCATCAGTAAGCGCAGCCAGGTAAGCGGCCCCCCCGGCCTTCTCGATCTGTCCGTCTTCTTTGGAGAGTTCCTCGCAAAGCGTCACAAGGTCGATAGTGCGGCCCTTCTCTGCGATTGCCAGCATTTTGCCGAACGTGATGCGGTGGGCTTGAGAGAAGAAATCATCCTTTTCGACACTCTCGAGTGCCAAGTCAAGGGCCGAGTTCTCCAGAAGAATGGAACCGAGCAAGGCCCTTTCAGCCTCGAGGCTCGACGGCACCGCGGGCACAGGATCTCGCCTTTGCTCCTTCATGACGTGCGTCGCTCCTTCGCGGGCGCGATCGCGCCGAGTTGCTCCGCATCTCGCCTGGCCTCGCCGACCAGCAGGTTGAGGCGCAACATTTCCGTCAAAGTCTCGAGGCTGGGCCACGGTAAAACCGCCCAGCACAAATGGACCTTGTGCACCACGCAACCCAGCTTTCGGCCGCGATGTCCTGGCAACCAATCAAAGGAGCAGGCTATTGTTCTAGCTCGCCTCTGGAAGCCGTTTTGATGGGGGGGAGCTTGACGTTGCGGCTATTTCTTGTTACAGAATAGATGTTCCTCAGCCAGTTCCCCGGCCGCCGCGGGCCTCCACTCGTGGCGGCCTTGCCGTTGCCGCCTCACGGGCGGGCAAAAGCCACCAAGGCCTTGTAGGGGATGAGCACCCGGCGCCCAATCTTTCGCCGGGGTAATTTGCCGGCCGCAATCAAGTACTCCACCGAGCGAACGGACAGGCCCAAGGCCCGCGCCGACTCCCGCTTGCTGACGAGTAACGGCGGTCTGTCTGTGTTTGCCGATTTGCTGGTCATTTTCGTCTCCATGCAAATCAGCGTACACGGCAGTTCTTGGGTGCGATACCGAGCCAAATAAAAAAATAATTCAGCGGGGCCCCGCTTAATTAGCTGACTGAGTTAAGCGGGGGTGTGGGGTGAGTTACTATCTTAGAGGGATACCTTCGCCTCAGGCTTGACAGATTGTGCTCCGCCGTTCGCACCGGCACGTCCGGGTAGACTATGCGGGCGATGCGCCGCCAGCTCTCGTTTTCGGCTCGGAGCTTATTAATTTGGGTGATCTTCTCCAATGTCCGGGGACTTACCTTGCGCCCGCGCTTGATGCGGCGCAACTTCTTAGATTCTCGAAGGTGCAGCTTGTGAAGCTCTGTGATGAACTCGTCGCTCACGCCCGAGAGATCCCAAGCGGGCATCGCCTCGTCCTCGAACCATACGGTGTGGATCCGGTGGTTAGTCGTGTCGCGCTGGAGAGGTGACGGGCGGCGGCCGGCACTCCCGCTTTTCTTTTTTGCCTGCCGCATGGTGCGCACCTCTGCACAATATCACTTGACGGACCTCGATGCAAGCGCTAGCATAAATGAGTATGAAGAATCAGGCAGCGGTGGCGTTAGGCAAGCTCAGTCGCCGGAGGCTTACCGCGAAGCGGCGGCGGGAGATCGCCCGCACGGCGGCGCGCGCGCGCTGGGCCAGGGCGCGGCTCTGCGGCCGGCCGCGCAAGGCGAAAGGGAAGGCCAAGTAACATGGCGAAACAACGAGCCAAGGTTCGAGGCGTTTTCGAGAAAAACCCCGGCTCCGGCGTCTGGTGGGTGAGGTACGCCGACAGCGCGGGCAAGATTCGCCGGGAAAAGGCTGGCACACGCGAAGCCGCTGCAATGCTTCTGGCCAAGCGCAAGACAGAAGTCTTGCAGGGCCGCAAGCTGCCCGAGTCGATCCGCCGCAAGGCTGTGATGTTCCGCGAACTGGTCGAGGATGCGGTTGTCTACGCCCGCGAGCACCACCAGAGCAACCGCCCGCGGGACTACCGGGCGGATCTGCTCATTGAACTGCTAGGCGACCGCCCTGCTGACACGATCACGCCACAGCAGATTGACCGGGAGTTGTCGCGCGTTGCTCGAGAACGCGAATGGGCAGCAGCTTCCTATAACAGGTTCAAGGCATTCGTCTCTTTGGCCTATCGGCTTGCCATCGAAAACGAAAAGGTGACAAGCAACCCGGCCCGGTTTGTCCGGCGCCGGCGTGAGGATAACGAGGTTATCAGATGGCTGACCGCGGACGAGGAAATCAAGTTGCGTGCGGCCATTCAGACGGATTATCCTGACGAAGTGCCAGCTTTTGACATAGCCCTGCACACGGGCATGAGGCAAAGCGAGCAGTACCGGCTGGGGTGGCCCTGCGTTGACCTTGCACGGCGCCAGATCACCATACGGCGAAGCAAGCACGGCGGGATCCGGTACATACCCTTGGACAACACTGCACTCGCGGCCTTCGTCATCCTGCGGGCGCGTGGTGATGGCTCCGGCCCCGTCATGGTGCTGGCCGAGTCAGGCCACGGATACAAGGCGGGCCATCCCCTGAAAACGCCAAAGGAATGGTTCATGGCTTGCTGTCAAAAGGCAGGGATTCAGGATTTCACCTGGCATTGTCTGCGCCACACCTTTGCCAGCCGCCTCGTCATGGCGGGCGTGCCCCTGCGAAGGGTTCAAGAGCTTATGGGCCACAAAACGATCGCGATGACCTGCCGGTACGCGCATTTGGCTCCCGAATACCTGCAGGATGACATTCTCAAACTGGACGGATGGGGCAAAAAGTCCCTTATCAAAACTGACACCAGAACTGACACCGTGGGTTTGGTGGCTCATCAGGCCCCCTCTAATGAGGCGAGCAAGGTGACTGTGCAATAAATACTTATAATATTTCGCTGGAGTGGCGGAATTGGCAGACGCAGCAGACTCAAAATCTGCCGCCGGTCACCCGGCATGGGGGTTCAACTCCCCCCTCCAGCACCAACATTCTATTGGAGTTGTACAGATTCAACCCCGCCATCGGAATTGGTCCTCACGCACACGATGGCGTGAGCTGCGGTTAGTGGCGGCAGCCGTCAAGGGTCGAGTTTTTTCCCTGCTATTTCGGATCATGCCATGAGGATTCTCTTCTCGCGCCGTCAACAAGAACAGGAACCATAGAAGACCGGTTGTGCTTGGCATCCGGCTTAACCGATTCCATCACCAGATACAATTTGTCGGCGCTGTTGACCTTGCCCGAAACGCAGTAGTAGGAGCCTGGCTCCATGACGTGGGCTTTAGTGAAGTCGTGCAGCCGATCCGCGATGGCCGTGGCGATGGTGGTGTTGAACAGGATGTTGCCCCATTCTGAAAACGCGGTGTTCGTAGTGATCACGGTGCTCTTGTGCCGGCTATGGCGGGTGGCGACGACCTGGTGGAAAAGGTTCGAAGTCTGTGGATCGAGCGAAAGATACCCCCGTTCATCGCAGATGAGCAGAGTCGGCTCAGTGCAGAACCGGAGTTTGCGCACGAGGGAACGAACCGCCCAGATACCGCGCACACCCAGGTCGATCATTGTCACATCACCGCCGTCGCCCCTCAGGTTCCCAGCTATGTTGTCCGACTACTCATCAATGACAATACGCCGGTCAAAGAAGGCGATCTCTTGGTGCAAATCGATCCCCGCGAGTATCAGGCCATTGTGCAGCCCCTGAAATCTGCCGAGGGCACCGGCTAGTATCATGAAGGGACATTCCACCAGGAGGGAGTACGCCCTGAGCGTAATTCTTCCACCCGTGTCTCCAACAGGTAAGTCGTCTTGGCGCATCAAAGTGCCCTGTTCCGGAGGCTCTGCGGTTTTTGAATCACCGGAACGCGGCATCGGGTGTGCTTTCCCCACGCACTGTCAAACTAGCCAACGCCAATGCACAATCGACGCTGCCGTCGAGATGCATTTCACCGAACGCCGTCCGGCTGCTCCTTGGACCCTCTGCGCCCGATGATGGACACCTGGCGTCATGACAAGAAGCCGCCCGCATGGCACCTCACAAAGGACGGATGTACAATGGCTGCGGGCATGCCGAGCTGAACTTGTCCAAGCAGGGAGGTCATGATGAGCGGGCAAATTCTCGTGGGTGTCGGAGGAGAGATTAACGCCGTGCCGGACATAGACTTCCTCGAAGCCCTCAAGAACGTTCCGGGCAGGATGGCGTCTCGCCTGGCATTCATGGAGCGCGAGCACCATGTTGTCCGCGACTTCGTCGTCCGCGAAATGCCGCGGCACGACAAGGCGCTTTCGTCAGCACTTATTGCGCAAGCCACCGGACTTGACCTGCCCAAAGTATCCGCCGCCCTCGCAGAGCTGGAGAGGAACCTGTTCTTCCTCGTGCGCGACCCGGAGGGCAACGTAAGTTGGGCGTTTCCGGTCACGACTTTTGAGACGCGCCACCATCTGGCATTCTCCACGGGCGAGCACACTTCAGCGGCCTGAGCGGAGGACGGCTTCGCCACGTCCTTCGTTGAAGGACGCCTTCGCGGGGAGAGGCTGCGAGTGCGGATTGACTCCGAATGCCACCATTGTTCGCAGCCGCTCACGATCGAGGTCGATGAAGAGTTGGGTTGGCGCGTCCTGTCCGCGGGCGCGTCACCATTGCTCTTCGAGCCGCATGTCGACTGGAGCACATTCCGCAGCCCGAACATCATCCACGACTATTGAGACCAGACCGTATTCTTCTGGTCAGAAGAACACGCACGCGAATACCGCCGAACGCATCACCAGCCCGGCGGGACGTACCTTACATTGGAGCAGGCGGCGGCCGAGGGGCGCATCGCCCAGTCGGGACTGTTTGCGTTCGGCCCTCATGGCGAGCTGCGGAGGTAATTCGGGCCGTTGATTCCCGTTGACCACAAAGAGGAGTCCCACCCTGGGCACATGTGCCTTCTTCGCATCGGCAGTGGATTTCTTCCTCATGGATAACCCCTTTGGCTATCGGTCCTGGAGGTCGATTGCAACCGGCTCCCTGCTCAGGCCGCCGCCATCGCGCGAGGGACCCCAAAGAAAGGACGGGCGAGCAGGCTCCATAGGCCGCCCGCTGTGGTGTGGGCACTCCTTCGCTCCGCTCAGGACAGGTTCCGCCTGCGAGTTGTGGCACGGCCATCTTGGCCGTGAATCGGCACGGGCAAGATGTCCGTACCACAGCGGGCGGGACGCCCGCACCACGCCTCATTCGCGCACCCCCTCTGCCGCCGGTGCTTTGTTTTCAATGACATGCTGGCTTTGTTCCGGCGATTTTGAGGTTTCGCCGGGGTTTTCCTCTGCCGGACTTTCTGTTCCATGATTCGTAGCGTTGGCCTTCAGAGCCTGCTCTGAGCCCAGCGAAGGGTCAGCACCTGCCGAACTGAAGTTCGGCGCTACTTCGGCACCCTCGAGCCCCACGACCTTACTCAGTTCCTCGGCCGCGCGGTCGTCCCCCTCATCGCCGGGTGGGCTGGCCTCCGGTTGCGCGGTTCGCGAACCGCCTCTACACTCGCGCGCGTGTTCTTTGCGCATGGTCAGCAGGATTCTCACCTTGCGGTCGATCGCCCGGTCGAGCGCCATTTCCAGGCGCAGCACCGTGTTCGCACTCTCGTCCTGCGGAGCGAGGCACGCGTCCCGCGCAATCGCGTCCTTCTCCTCCTGCGCCTTCATCTCCTCCGCGAACGCCGCCTCCACCGCCGCCATCTGCTCCTCCAGCAGGCGCTCCAGTTCCTGGTAGCGGCCCTTCCGCCCCGCCTCGTCCCCGAACGTATCCTTCACATACTGGTCGAGCTTTGCCTGGTCCTTCTTCTGGCAGAGGTACGCCCAGTCGTACAAGAGCGCCAGCAGGTGGACGATCTGACGGGGCCTCCACCCCAACTCACCCTGGTAGTAGCTTTCGATCTGTTTATGGTGGGGCAGCGAGAAGTACCGCCGCCGCACCTGCTCGCGAATCACCCCCCAAAGAGAAATCAGCAGGCGCAGCCGCACCAAGGGGTCTGTGGGCTGGGGCAGGTCGGGCGCCACTGCCTCGCACTGGGAGGGTTCGAAGGTCACGTCAGCGAGGGCCCGGGCGAGCGAGCGCCGCCGCTCCTCGACCGCCTCTAGGGCGTCCCGCATCAGGCCCGTCTCCATGCGCTCGATCCGGTTGCGACGCCAGTAGAGTTTGCCCAGGTCGGCGACTTGGTGGTCAAAGAGGGCGTCGCCGGGGCCGTAGGTGGTGGCGAGTTCCCGCTGCAAGGCTGCATACCGTTCGGGATCTTCGCCCAACGCGCGCATGACGGCGGCTTCGTTTTCGGGCGCGGCATCACAGCCGTGCTTCAGGGCGTTCATTTTCATGCGCTCTTTTCCGGCCTCGCTGCGAGGCCCGGTAGAGTGCAGCGAATTGCGCCGAGCGGCGTCGAGCCGCTGGGGAGTGAGACACGTAGATTTGAGTAAGGACATAGTAGCTCCATGAGTTGGAAGATTGGGAGCAGGGGCGGCAGGCAAGCCGTCCCCACGCGAGCTGGGACGGACGTTCACGACCCTAATAGACTATCACAAGCCGAGCCCAGATGTCAAGACCAGAGTGTAACACTACACTGATAGGCCATTAGCGCAGGCGGGGTAGGGCCGGTTCGCGAACCGCCCCTAGACCCGCACTTGGCGCATCCATGGAGAGAAGGCGTGAAAGAGCCCAGAATGTGTCATCCTGAGCGCAGCGAAGGATCTCTGCAGTTGTTCTCGAGCCGCTGAACCTCAGGTAACTGCCGAGATCCTTCGCTCCGCTCAGGATGACAGGCGGTTGGTCTTGCTACGCGGCTGGCGCATGGCGAAGCCCTGCGTTGCGTGGAGCCGGCATGAACAGAGACCGCAGAGCTGCGCCAGCCTCGGGTAGCGCACTGCGGCGGAGCCGCAACCGAATCTGTAGGGCCGAACAGCGTTCGGCCGAGGCCGAGCGCTGCTCGGCCCTACGCCGCATGCCAAAATCTTTGCCAAAATAACAAGCATTCACGATATTGCATTGCAGAGTCCCCGGTGCTGGGACTCTGCGGTCCTTAGTGTGAGGTATTCGTGCGCGGGCATTGATAATAGAGAAATTATTCAATGCAAAAGCCGCAGAATCTGAAAGGCACAAACTCTGCGCTTCGATCGGGAGCTGGTCTTGTGGTCTTTCGGGCGCACGCCCCGGCCGATAGAACCACCCCCGCGGCACTACTTCATCGCCGAAAAATCCGTAGGATGCATGTACGTCGAGTCTACTTTTTCCACCAGTTTGTCGGCCTGCTCAGATTTGACCAACTCTTGAAATCCCGGGTCGGCCCTGAACGCGTCCCAGTTTTTTTTCGCTTCCTCCCGGCTGGGATGAGCCACGACCCAAATGAATGTGTTGTCCCAAGCGGCAGCGCCGTCGGATATCCAGTAACCAACAACATCCAGATCGTGTTTGGCGAGTAGCTTTGAAGTCGTGTCGCGAAAGCGTGACTCCAGCGCTGGCATTTTGCCCGGCACAGCATGATAGACGCGAAGCTCAAAGACGCGATTGCTGTCGGCCCGCACTTGATTCACTTGCGCCAGGCGGGCGGTAATGAGCGATCCAGCGGCAAAGGAAACCAGGGCGACGGCGCTAACAGTCCATCCTCTAATTTCCCAGCGTTTCGATTTCCAGCAGTTGACTGTCATAGAAACCTCCCTTTGATCACCGCAGATAACGGCGGGTGGCGCACCCCAACAAAAATCGTCGGGACGTATGATGGCTACCCGATCGAGGAACAATCCAATGATACGTAAGTTTTCGGCAGGCGTGCGTAAATCTGCACGCGTCGAGCTTGCGCTACCCCCTAGTGCCAGTTGCCGATCCTGAGCGAGGTGAGTGTGGGCGGATTGGCCGCCGAAGTTAGGGCAGTTCCTGTACCCAATGGTCCAACCTTGACAGCCGATCCAACGACGATGGCGTGCTCGCGCATCCGCCGGGTAGGTAGCGTACGACTCACGTGATCTCCTTTCTATTACGCCCGGTGTCCGCTAGCTCGGGCAGAAAAGAGTTCAGCGATGCGATCGCGTGAAAGAACAATTTCAGAAGGACGCAGCCCTTTCCGCGGACACGGCGGCGCTCTGAAGGCACCAGAAACATAGCGGAAGATCCCTTCGGGCCGATCTGCCGCAAGGCCTCCCGGTAGTTCCAGGGCATCCACGCGGGCGGATGTGGGGCTAACACGCTGGCGTGTTTCGCCAGTTCGGAGAGGTACTCGAAGGGAGTAAGCCCGTCGACATCTTTGAAGAAACCAGCCAAGGGATTGTACGGACATGGGGGCGCAGCGAGTCGCGGCTCGGGACAGACAGTGCTGCGCCCGCGCACTCGGAGATCAGGGTTTCTTACGATGGGCGTCGAACCAATTCAGGGTGTAGACGGCCTTGGCGACTTGGTGGCTCGGACGGCGGGAGAGACCGTGGGGCTCGCCGGGGAAACGGACCAGAGCGGATTCGACTTTGAGGAGTTTGAGGGCGGCGTAGTATTGCTCGGCTTCGGAGATGGGAGTGCGGAAGTCTTCCTCGCCGGTCATGAGGAGAGTCGGCGTCTTCACGTTTTTCACCAGTGAAATCACGGAGCGCTTCATGTAGTTGTCCGTGTCTTCCCAGGGATTTGAGCCGAACCAATATTGCGTGCCGAAGGAGGGAAGGTCGGAGGTGAGGACCCAACTGTACCAGTTGATGACGGGATAGAGGCTGGCGGCGGCGCGGAAACGGTCGGTACGATCGATCATCCAGCAGGTGAGCACACCTCCGCCTGAACCGCCGGTGACGAAGAGGTTGTCCTGATCGATGTAACCCTTGGCCAGAATCGCATCAACGCCGGAGTTGAGGTCGTGGAAATCGTCGCCGGGATAGGCGTGATGAATCAGATTGGCGAATTCTTCGCCGTAACTGGTGCTGCCGCGGGGATTCGTGTAAAGGATGACATAACCCTTAGCAGCCCAGATTTGGGCTTGCAGGTCGAAACGATCGCCAAAGTTGGAGAAGGGACCGCCGTGAATCTGGAGAATAAGGGGATATTTCTTGGAGGAATCAAAATCAGGCGGCTTGATGATCCAGCCTTGGATTTTGCGTTTGTCGAGAGAGGATTCATACCAGAGTTCCTCGACTGCGCCCAGTTTCCTGGCCGTGAAGAGTTCGCGATTGAGAGAGGTCAGGACGTTCAGTTTAGGCTCGGCGAGAGAAGCGACAGCGACGTCTCCGGGATCGGAGGGAGTGTCGTACTGGATAGCGAACGCGCCGTTCTGGCCGACGCTGAAATTGCAGGCGAGGTTGAGATGGTCGGCGAGAACTTCGGGGGAGCCGTCGAGCGGGAGGTAGGCGAGCTTGGTGTCACCTTGATCGGTGTAGGTGAAGAAAATGCCCTTGCCGTCGGCGGCCCAGTGGGGAGTGGCGGCGTCGCGATCGAGTTTAGGAGTTACGACGTGAGGATTGCCGCCGTCGCGGTTGGCAACGTAGAGGTAGGTGGTCTGGTGGCCTTGGTAGCGGTCATCGAAGCCGATGTAGGCGATGAGTTTTCCGTCGGGTGAAATGTCTGGGGACTGATTGGGACCGTTGCGATGGGTGAGCTGCTTGAGTGATCCGTCGGCGACCTTGAGTTCGTAGAGTTCGGTGTGGAGAGGTTCGTACTCGTAATTGGCGCTGCCGTTCATGGCCACGATGAGCGATTTTCCGTCGGGAGCCCAGACGGCGTAAGAGCCACCAAAATCGCCTACGCCGGGACCGTGGGGGAATTTGCCGGTGGTGAGTTGACGAGGCGCGCCGCCGTCGGAGGAGACCACGAAGATTTGCGAGTAACCGGGCTTGAGATAGCCGGGACCGTTAAAGCGGTAGATGAGGTCCTCATACACCTTCGGCGCGTCGGCCCACTTGGCTCCTTCGGGCGCGGCAGGAAGCGTGGCGATTTTCGGCGGAGCGGCGGGGACCAGTGACGTGAAGACGATCTGCTTGCCATCCGGCGACCAGGAAATGCCGGCAGGGGGGTTTTCGAGGTCGGTGAGCTTGGCCGTCTGACCGGAGTCCATCCAACGGACATAGAGCTGAGATTTTCCGTCGCGGTCGGAGATGAAGGCCAGACGCGTGCCGTCGGGCGACCAGCGGGGGGAGGAATCGCCGTAAGTGCCAGTGGCAAGAGGACGATGCTCCGAACCATCGAAATTGACGATCCAAAGATTGGAAACGCGGCGGTCTGACGAGACGTCCGCAGACTGTCGGGAGTAGACGATGCGCTTGCCGTCGGGAGAGATTTGCGGATCAGAAGCGACTTGGACACGGAAGACATCCATCGGTTCGAGGCGATCGGGGAGTTCCTGAGCGCTGGCGGCGAGCAGGCAAAGCAGGATGACTGTGGTCAGTGTGGCAATGGGGCGGGATTTTCGGAACACGGTGGTTTCCTTTCGCGAATGCATGTTTGGCGGAATTTCCATTTTGCGTTTACGGCTAAGAGCCAATATACCAGCAGTTGCAAGAACAGTGCTTCTTCGGGTTGGGCGCGAGAGCCCATTACTGAGCGTGTCTATACCCCGGGCCTCGTAATGCTTTTCCCGGTCGCTCGTCAGTGATCCTGCCGTCGAGCACAACTGGTCTGCCATTGACGAAAACATCCTTTACCCCCTCGGAATAATGAAGAGGCTCGTTGTAAGTGGCTACGTCCCGGATGGCGGCCGAGTCGAAGACAACAATATCAGCCATCATCCCCGGCCGCAGAATGCCCCGATCCGTAATCCCTACGCGGCTCGCAGCTTGCGAGGTCATCTTGCGGACGGCTTCTTCCAGGCGCATGGTGTGCTCTGTTCGAACATACTCAGCCAGGATGCGCGGAAAGGTTCCGAAAGCCCTGGGGTGTGCTTTGGTGGTGCTCAGCGGCCCGTCTTCCGCCTGCGCCTCAGAATCTGAACCGTAGGTCACCAAGGGACTTGATACTGCGGCGCGGACGTCCGATTCTTGCATGATGGCGATTACAACCTGGCTGTTGCCGCGATCGGTGATGGCGATGTCCATGGCTGCGTCTTTCGGATCTTTGCCCATCCGGCGGCCAATTTCGTCAAGGGTCATGCCCTCGTACTTGCGCAGCTCTGGGTTCAGAACCTGAATTAAGGTTACGCCCTGAGCTCCGCCGGAACCCCGCCATTCGTTCTCCCATGCAGTGCTGGGCTCATCCATTTCTTTCCGGACGCGGGCCCGGGCCGCAGGATCTTTTAGCCGTTCCAACATCTTGTCGGTGCCGCCTTCCGAAACCCAACTGGGAAAACAGGCGACCAGGCCATTCGACGCACGCGTATAGGGGTACACGCTGGCGGCAACGTCTAAACCTCGCGATCGCGCTGCCTCGATTCTCTGGAGGACCTCCGGCATTTTCCCCCAGTTCTCCTGGTACGCGGCCTTCAGGTGCCAGATCGTGGCGGAGATGCGAGCGCGCTGCGCAATGTCGAATACTTCGTCCAAAGATTGAAAGATCCGGTCGGATTCCGAGCGCTGATGCGTAAAGTAAACGCCACCGTACTTCCGGGCAACTTTGGCCAATTCGACGAGTTCGTCCGTGGAGGCAAACGTGTCGGGCACGTATTCGAGCGCGGAGCTCACCCCGAATGCACCGTGCTCCATGGCTTGAGCCACCAACTGGCGCATCTGTTCGAGCTCCGCCGGCGATGCCGAACGGCTGTCTTTCCCGACCACGTAGGTACGAATTCCGCCAGCGCCGACAAACGTGCCAAGATTGATGGCTGGCTTGGCATGTTCAAAGCGTTGCAGATACTCATCGAGCGAGCGCCAGTCGAGCCTGACACCATACTTCCTTGCATTGTCCTTGAGGTCTTCAACCAGCCGGTCGTTCAGCGGCGCGATGGAAGTCCCCTCGCCAGTAATCTCGGTAGTCACGCCTTGAGTGATTTTGCTGGCGGCGCGGCTATCCACCAGGACGTTGAATTCGGATTGGCCTTGAACGTCGATAAATCCAGGTGAGGCTACAAGACCCGCGGCGTCGATGCGCTTCCTGGCAGTTGCGCCGTGGAGATCACCGATCGCGGCGATGCGATCGCCTACAATCCCGATGTCTCCATAGGTCCAAGGAGCACCGGTGCCATCAATGACGCGGGCCCCACTAATCACGAAATCGTAATCGCGTCGCTGCCCGGGACTCGCCGGGACGGCAAACAAGAACGCGGTGAGGGCGACGTAGCAATATAGCCTGAAAACTGTGGACATAAGTCACCTCAAATTTCAGAGTGCACCGTCTTTGGTCACTTACTCTGACGCCTGGTCCGGAACTCCCATTGTGGGTTAAGGAAATTCGAAGTATACACCAGACTGACGGCCGCAACTACGGTCAGGACGAGTGGCGGAGGCGTACCAAAGAGACACTCAGCAACACGCGTTTAGCCCGCTCCCGCCGGGGGCTGTTCACTCGTTGTTCGCGGCCCTGGTGGGCATTGCGGTTTTGACCGCAGCGTTTTGCAGAGAGAGCACTCGCCGGTGAAATGTTACCGGCATTGAGCGCGATTTCCTCGAAAGGGCAGGGCGGACATCACTTGGCCTTCCTGCGACGGCACCCGGATGTGGACCGAGGCCAGCGAGTCCGCAGGGCTCGATCAGCGCGAAGCCGCTCGCGCTATATGCGCGTGGTGCAATGAGTAGGGAGAGGTTCGATGTCAAGATTGCGAGGGGATATAAATACCGTTGTCGCTTTGGGATTCTTGCGCCATAAACGAGAGCGGGGAACCGCTTACGGCTCCCCGTCTCAGGTATTCGTCGTTGTTGCCGTGGCAGCGTCCGCGGGGCGTTGCCAACGGTGCGCACCGCAAGAGCGGTGTGGTTTATCGACTAACCTCTGCGTGCCCGGCGGAGTCTTAGCTCCTTCGGTCAGCATGCTTCCTTTATACTCCTGCGCACGACAAATAGCAACACGCTAAAGTACTGGCCGTCTCGGGGGACGGTTGCGCATATGCCGTACGCCATCTTGACACCCCTGTTGTGACCGGAGGGCCGAGTTTCAGTGGCTTCCGTGCCTTGAGGAAAGTCGGCCCCGACGGAGGCTACTTCTTCTTGGGTGGCACGGCGGCGTCCTTGAACGCCCTCGCCAGGCGGAATTTCACCACCGTCTTGGCCGGAATCTGAATGGCCTCGCCGGTCTCGGGATCGCGGACCATGCGAGCCTTGGACGCTGGAAGCCGCGGTCATCTACGACTGGGTATTGACTCCGTCAGCACCCGAATTCCCTCTGTAAGACCTATTCACATCGCCGCAGTTCTGCTACATTGAGCCGGTATCATGATGTCCCTATTGTGTCCTAGTTGCGGGTCGTCGCGGGTCAACAAGTCGCCGAGCGGCCAACACCTCATGTGTCTCGACTGCCAACGGGTCATCCTTCAGGACCGGCTCAAGAAGCCTCGTGGGCGAAGGATTCAGGGCAGACCCCTTCCTCCACCTCCAAAGCCCCGTCCCAAACCAGAAAATTGAAGGACCTCACGCGGGAACAAGAAAAGCGGGACCACGGCCGGGGTAGTCCTGACCGTGGCATCCGCCTTGCCGGGTTTTCTGGCTCGGGCTGAAAAGCCCGCTATCTGCCCTCACTGCCCCGGGGCACGGTATGGGACGCTCTTCTTCACGGCCTCGTCCACTTCGCCGGGCGTGAGAAGCACCGTGGTCGTGGTGGTGACCGCGCCGCTGGCATTGATGGCCAGCGAGGCTGCCGCCACGCTCACGTTGTCCGGGAGGTCGACGAGCACAATGGCATCGTGCTTCCCAAAGGCAAAATAGAATGCCTCCACCTTCCCGCCCGCCGACTTGATTGCCTTCGCCGCTGCGTCGCGGCGCTTGGTGCCGCCCTCCGAGAGCAACCCCTTCACGCCTTCAGCGGTGTACGCCGCCTGAATCAGATACTTTGGCATGGTATCTCCCCCATCGTTGGTTTTGGAAACGTTGTGTGTTTTTACCCAGGGTTAGACCATAGCACAGCCGGCAGGGGAACTCAATCGCGGCCAACAATACCTACTGCCAGCATCGCGACCGGTCCCGAGATCGGTTTTCCGATCCACGAATTCACCGTAATCGCGCTTTGCAGATCCGCCCCATTTCACGCCCCGGCAGCCGGTCGGACGAAGTTGCCTGCTATAACAATCTTTCCCATGAAAGTGATATTTCTAAACACCTGCAACGGCAGAATTCGAGAGGGCATAGCCGCATTCATCAAACAGCAGGCTCCGGATACGGACGTTTTTTGTTTTCAGGAAGTCTATAGGGAGATGCGAACTCTCTCGGGAGAATTGCTTCCGAACTATCGCATGATCAGTGGCTACAAAAAGGTTGCAGAAGACGATGATTTCCCCCAGGCAACGTATGTGCGCAGCGATCTTGAGTTGCTGTCCTCCGAGTTCGTGCTCGAAAACCAGCCGGGCGCTGGCCTCGCCATTTATATCCAGATCAACACGCAGAATACTACGATTCATCTCTGCAACCTCCACGGCACAGCGCGACCGGGCGATAAATCTGATAAACATTCACCCGGAAGTCGGGATTAACTCCCAGCAGCAGATAGGCTGCGCGCTGTGAGCACCCGTAATCGCTGACCAGCCATTCCATCAACTGAATGCTCGCTCGCCAAACTGCTTCTTCCAGTGGGCGGGCACACGCCAGCGAAACGATGCTGGTGTCCTTCTCCAGGCGCACGAGCGGAAGCCGTTGGCGCTTGACGACCTCGCAATGCAGGGTGACGGCGCTACGAACTTCCATTGCCGTTCCGTAAAACTCCGCTCAGGAAGGAAGTCTTTACCAAGTAGCGATGGGGATCTTCTGGGTCGAGCAACACATCCAGAGTCTTACCGGAAATATATTGGGTGGGATCGAACCAGATGTTGGCGCTGTGGAAAACATGCATCTGATTTGTCGCCGGATCGAGCCACTGGCACACCAGTCGATAGGGACACGTCCCATTGACTTGAACCGAGGTGTTCAGCTCCACTCGCGTGAACTCGGCCTGGACGCGGCGCCCGTTTTGCTCCAGCCAGGCATTCTTACGGGTGGTCGCGACCTTCCATGCCGCGGCCACCACTCCGAACGAACAGAAGACCATGCCCATGCCGCAAAGCAGCGTGGGCAGGAACCAGAGCTCCAGGAACGAACGGATAACAGCGTGGTAGGGCTGCTGGGGGTCGTAGAGTACGGTGACCGTCTCATTCACTCGATACGAGGGCGGATTGGCGCCAACGGTGCTGAGGATAGAAATTTCCTGGCCCTCAGTGGTGCGGAAGCGGATGCGGGGATAGAAGGAGCCGCGGAGCCGATTGTTCGACGAGCGCTCTTCTTGCCACACGTTTTCCGTCACGATGCCAGGCACCGAAATGGCGGTCGCAAGGAAGCGCCGCGTATGCTGGAAGGCGAAAACTCCTCCGATCAGCAATCCCAGACCGACGGCGGCGAATAAACCGAAAACCAGGCGCATGATTTTCATCGCAGGCACCTCGTAAGAACGTTAGTTTGGAGACCGTACGTCTCGTATAGGGGCGCGCATTGCAAAACGCCGGGAACGTCCTCTCAACCGGAATTCCCACTTTAACTCCGGGTTGGCAGTCGATACGCGTAGGATTTCTGTTGTTGGATTCTGTCCCGACACGCATTATACCTCCAATCGCCTCCCTTGGAGATATTTTGCAGATAAAGGTATAATTCCCACACGGGCGAGGCAAAAAGTAAATTCCGGGTAGATCGATCTCAACAAATCGACGGGAGCCCATCTTGCCGGGCTACAGTGACGATCAGGAGGATCCATGGAGCGACTGACTTTGTTCTTCGTCGGCGTGGTTTGGTGCGCTTGCGGTGCTGCAGGCCAAACGCCGCAACCACGTGCAACAAGACCGTCCGCTGCCGCTAAGAATGTGGCGCCGAGATTCAAAGCCATCTGGGAACCCGTAAATTATAAAGAGGACATTTCTCTTTCTGATGTCTATTTCGTGAGTAAGGAGGAAGGATGGGTATCGGGCGCCGCCGGAACCATCCTGCATACCAAAGATGGGGGCAATAGCTGGACAGCACAACTGGGCGGCGACCCCCATGCCGAAGGCAAGGAGCTCAAACACTTGTTCTTTGCCGACGCAACCCATGGTTGGGCTCAAGCTTGGAACACTCTATTTCGCACGACTGACGGTGAGTCCTGGCAGCAAGTGAACGGGGACATTCGGGGAGACGTGTTTTTCGTCTCCCACATGAAAGGTTTTCGGGCTTATGCGGGGAAAATCTTCGCGACAACCGATGGCGGTGATAACTGGAAAGAAATCTTCACCTGCCACGCGAAAATGGAAGTTCAAGGATTAACACAGGAAAAAAACTGTGACCTTGAGACTATTCATTTTCCCACGCCCAGAGTGGGCTATGCCATGTATGATGGGCGAATCACGGCCAAGACGGAAGACAGCGGAGAAACCTGGAATGTTCTCGTGGGGCCCGAGATGCCCGGTGATCAACGCGTATTTTGGACCTATTTCGTCGATGCCAACACCGGCTACGAGACCCGCCCACCCAAATTATTCAAAACGACTGACGGAGGCCGGACCTGGCAGGGCGTGATTGCCCAACTCGAGCAGGGCTACCCCAAGGTCAAATTCGCCGACCGCGACGTGGGTTGGTCCATCCTGGGCGGAACGTGGGCGTACACCGTTGATGGAAAACGCTGGACGTCGCGCCAGGTTCATTTTCCTACCCGCGTACTCTCTTTCTGCCTGCCCACTCGCGACCGGGGTTACGTGGTAGGCGATCACGGCATGATTTATCGCTATCGCATCGTACCCATCGATTACACTGCGAAGGGAATGATCGACGCGGCGATGATGCCGGCGACACCCGCAACCCAAGGCTCGGGAAACTAGCCACTTTCCGGCGCACGAATCAGCGCTAAAGCCGATTGTCTAGTTTTCTGTGCGGCCAAGTGGGACTCCAATTACCGTGTTCGCCGCGTGCGGTTCCGCGCTATGGGAGATTAGCTGCACCACTTGGGTTTTAGCGCAGCCAAAAGGTAGTGTTCCGCCCGGCCCCTCAAGGCCTCATCTTCCTCTTCAATGCGGATGACTTCGGTCAACTACTGACGTGAAATCCCTGGTGACGGGTGTGATTTTCATATCGGGCAACGAGTACAATAAAGGAAGATTGGCGCGCAAGCTGGAATGCCTGGACGTGACCCAAAGCGGACCTGACGCCCCGGCGCAATCCGTCGGGCGAGTCGCGCGATTAAGCGGGAACGTACGTCAACCTAATCACGTCCTCGCCA
>Ga0326727_10006410_pt1 | contig 32314 bp, 26 predicted proteins | sample MB2enrmetagenome_FD_207643 | JGI IMG/M metagenome (GOLD analysis project Ga0326727, IMG submission 207643) | Lab enriched peat soil microbial communities from McLean, Ithaca, NY, United States - MB29MY | ecosystem: Environmental > Terrestrial > Soil > Wetlands > Peat | place: USA: New York...
CTCAGCTCGGGGAGCCCGGAGGCGACGACGGTGGTGAGCGGGAGGTCGCGATCCCGGGCGGCCTGGCCGAGGGCGAGCCGCCCGGCGCTGCTCACGGCGAAGGAGGGCAGGTGGAGGCAGCGGAGCAGCGCCTGCGAGTCGTCGGGATCGTGGACGGCCCCGAGCAGCCCCATCAGGTCCTTGATCTCGCGGCGCTGGAAGAAGCCGCGGCCACCGTGCACCACGTAGGCGACCCCCGCCTCCTGGAGGGCCCTGGTCGCCGCCTGCATGTCGTCGTGGCGCCGGAACAGCCAGGCGATCCCGGCCGGGTCCACGCCGGCGTCGACGAGCCTGCGGCACTCGCGCGCCACCTCGACGACCTCGCCGCGCTCGTCGTCCGCGCGCCACACCTCCACCGTCCCGCCGGCGCCGCGGTCGGCGACCAGGTGCTTCTCGATGCGCGAGCCGGGCGGGGCCGCGGCGATGATCGCCCGGCTCGCCTCCACGATCTCCTGGTGGGAGCGGTAGTTGCGATCCAGGATCACCCGCTCGTGCTGCGGGTAGATGCGCGCGAAGCGGTCGAGGTTGGCGAGCGACGCGCCCCGGAACTTGTAGATGGACTGATCGTCGTCGGCGACCACCAGCAGGTTGCCCCGGTCTCCGGCCAGCGCCTCGACCAGCCGGGCCTGCGCGTAGTTGGTGTCCTGGTACTCGTCGACCATGACGTGGTCGATGGCCCCCGCTATCGCCTCCCGGATGTCGGCGTGCTCGCGGAGCAGGCGCTCCGCGTACAGGATGGTGTCGTCGTGGTCGAGCACCGCGCGCTCCAGGTAGATGGCCTCCAGCCGCCGGTACACCTCGGCGCACTCGCGATGCCGGGTCAGCAGCTCCCGCTCCAGGCTCCCGCCCGCCTCGGCCAGGCGTGCCTCCGCCCAGGCCGCGTACGCCTCCGGGGAGACCAGCTCCTGCTTCGCCTTCTCGATCAGCTCCAGGATGGCGTCGACCAGGTCGTGGGAGCGCAGCGGGTTGTAGAGGGTGGTCGGTCGCAGCGCGGCGAGGATGGAGTCGACGACCAGCCAGCGCTCCGCCTCGTCGGCGATCCGGAAGGCGGGCGAGATCCCGAGCCGCCAGCCGAAGCGGCGCAGGACCCGCTGGGCGAAGGAGTGGTAGTTGAGCAGCGGCGGCTCGCCCTCGAAGGGTCCGTGCACCCTCTCGACCCGGTCGCGCATCTCCGCCGCCGCCTTGCGCGTGTAGGTGAGCACCAGCAGGCGGTCGGCGGGGACGCCCTGGCGGACGAGGCGCAGGAAGCGCTCGACGATGACCCTGGTCTTGCCCGACCCGGGCCCGGCCAGGACCAGGCACGGCCCCTCCCCGTGGTCGACCGCCCGCAGCTGCGCCGCGTCCAGCTCGGCGGGCGGCCCGCCGGCCTGCGTCTCGCCGCCCTCACCGGGCGGCTGCTCCGGCGCGGGCAGGGCTGCGGCCATCCGCCGATGATAACCCAATGACGTACATCCGTTTGCCGGCCGGACCGTCCGCGGCCGGACCCCTGATAGAGTGGCGTCGCCGTTCGGCCGCGGGTCAACAGTCCGCGGCGCGCGCCGGCGGGAGGTCCCGCCGGGCATCCCGTCGGGGACGGGCGTCCGGCCCCCACATACGTCATGCCGCCGGTGGCGGCGCCGAGGAGGTGATCCCTCAACCGTGTCGGAGGTCAAGGTCCGCGAAGGCGAGACCTTCGAGAGCGCGCTGCGCCGCTTCAACAAGAAGATCAAGCAGAACGGCATCCTCTCGGAGGTGCGCCGCCGCGAGCACTACGAGAAGCCGTCGGTCCGCCGCAAGCGCAAGCTGGTGGCCGCCAGGAAGCGTCGGGCGAAAGCCGGCTGAGGCGGTCATCGCCACGAGAAGGGCTCGCCCGCGGCGAGCCCCTTTCTTTCTGCGCCACCATGGTGTCCCCATGCGGGTGACCGTGCACCGCTCGCCCCGGCTTGCACCCGCGGACCTGGCGGTGGTCCGCGCGAGCCGGCTCGCCCCGCTGCTGCGCGCGAGCGGCGGCGCCCTGGGCGTGCCCTCCCGCGCCGGTCTGGCGGTGCGCCTCACCGACGACGAGGAGCTGCACCGCCTCAACCTGCTCCACGCCGGGGTGGACGAGGCCACCGACGTCCTCGCCTTCCCAGGTGACGGTCGCCAGTGGGTGGGCGACGTCGCCGTCTCGGTGGAGAGGGCGCGGGCGCAGAGCCCCGCAGCCCCTGCCGACGAGCTCCGCCTTCTCGCCGTCCACGGGCTGCTCCACTGCCTGGGCCGCGACCACGACGAGCCGGGGCGGGCGGCGCTGATGACCGCCGAAACCCGGCGCCTGCTCCCCGGGCAGGACGTCCCCGACCTCGGCCCGCACTGAGGCCGGCACTGCGATGGCGACCCTGATCATCGGCCTGGGCAATCCCGGTGGCGAGTACGCCCACACTCGTCACAACTGCGGCTGGATGGTCCTCGACGTCCTGGAGCGCCGCGGCCGCTTCGGCCGGGCCCGCCGGGAGGGGCCCGCGAAGGTGCAGGCGGGCTCCGTCGACGGCTACGACCTCGTGCTCGCCCGTCCCACCACCTACATGAACCTGAGCGGGCGCGCCGGCGTCCACCTGGTGCGCGTCCTCTCGGTGCCGATCCCCGACGTGGTCGTGGTCCACGACGACGTCGATCTTCCCTTCGGCCGGCTCCGCCTCCGCCGCGGAGGCTCGGCGGGGGGCAACCGCGGCGTGCGCTCGCTGATCGACTCCTGGCAGACGCCGGAGTTCATCCGCGTCCGGGTGGGGATCGGCCGGCCCGCCGAGGGCGAGGACACCGTGGACCACGTCCTGGACCCCTTCACGCCCGCCGAGAGGGGGGAGCTTCCAGCCATCCTCGGCCGCGCCGCCGACGCGGCGATGGCGATCGTGCGCGACGGCCTGGAACGGGCCATGACCGAATACAACCGTCCGCTCCCGCCGCCAGGGGCGGGTGGCGAGGTGGCGCCACCCGGTGATTGAGCCGCCCGCGGACGGCGCCGCCACCCTGGCCACCCGTCTCGACGGTGTCGCCCCCCTCCACGCGCTCGCGGCGGGGTCGCTTCGCGCCCTCGGGGGGGTGCCCGCGGCCGCCGTCGGGCTGGTCGCCTGGTGGGTGCGGTGTCGCGCCGCCCGCCACGTCCTGGTCGTCGCCACCGATCCCGAGACCGTCTACGCGGACGCCCGACTCTGGGGCGGCGAGGCGCGCCTCGGCCTCTGGCCCGCGGCCGACACCCCCGGTTTCGACCGGATCCCACCCTCCGAGGAGGTGATCCGCCGCCGGATCGCGACCCTCGCGCTGCTCCGCGACGGCGAGCCCGCCCTGGTGGTGGCGTCGCCCGCCGGCCTGCTCCGGCCCACCCTCCCCGTCGCCGCCCTCGCCGCCACCGGGGAGTTGAGACGGGGCCAGCGGGTCGGCCGCGACGACGTGCTCCGCCGCCTGGTGGGGCTCGGCTACCGGCGGGTGACCGCCGTCACCTCGCCCGGGGAGATGGCGGTGCGCGGCGGGATCGTCGACGTCTTTGGCCTGGACCGCGGCCGTCCCTGGCGCGCCGAGTGGTCGGGCGAGGAGGTCGACGAGATCCGCGCCTTCGACGTCGACACCCAAACGTCGGTGGCCCCCCTCGAGCGGGTGCGGCTGCTGCCCGCCCGCGAGCTGGACCTGAGCCAGGAGGCGGTGCGCCGGGCCCGGGCGGCGGTGGCCCGTCTCGACCTCGGCGCCTGCCGTCCGGAGGTGCGCGAGCAGTGGGAGGTGGACCTGGCCCAGCTCGAGCTCGGCGTCTACGACGAGGGCGTCGACCTCTTCGCGCCGTACCTCAACGGGGGCGCCAGCCTCTTCGACCATCTGGGGGAGGGGGCGCTGGTGCTGGTCGCCGGAGGTGCGGAGCGGGCCCGCCGCGCCGCGCTCCGCCACCTCGAGGAGAGCGAGGGCCTGCGCGACCAGGAGGAGGCGCGCGGCGAGCTGCCCGCCGGCGCCCGCAGCGGGCTGCTCGGTGCCGAGATCCTCGACATCCATCTCCGCGACGCCGTCGACCTGGTCCCGGGCGGGGTGGAGGGGGTCGGGGCCGCCGATCTCGGCTGGCGCTTGGCCGAGCCCTACGCCGGGCGCTGGGACGCCTTCGCCACCGCGCTCGGCGAGGAGCTGGCCGCGGGCGGGTGCTGTGTGGTCGTCTCCCGCCAGGAGCGGCGGGTGGAGGAGCTGACCACCGAGGCGGGGCTCGCCCCGGCGCTCGTCGACGATGCCGACGCGGAGACGCTGCCGGCTGCGGCGGGGGCTCTCCTGGTCACCGCCGGCGACGTCTCGGCCGGCTTCCGGGCGCCGCAGATCGGGCTCGCCATCTTCAGCGACCACGAGCTCTTCGGGGTGGTGAAGCGGCGCGGCTCGCCGCTCGCCCGGGGGGCGCGGCGGGCGGAGTCGACCTCGGCGCGGGGGGCGCGGCGGGCGGCCGCGGGCCGGGCGGCGGCGCCGGGATTCGTCCTCGAGTTCGCCCCCGGGGACCTGGTGGTCCACCGCGACCACGGCGTCGGCCGGTTCGTCGAGATGCGCCGGGTGGCAGACGGCGAGAGGGCGGCCGGTGCGGCGGCGGGGCCGGAGGTCGACCGGGGCCAGCCCCCGGGAGCGGTGGCATCGGAGAGCGCCGCGGGGGCGCTCGAGCAGGAGTACATGGTCCTCGAGTACGCCGACGGCGACCGCCTCCTGGTCCCGGTTCAGCACCTCGACCGAATCGACCGCTACGTGGGGGGCTCGGACGCCCACCCCGCCCTCTCCCGGCTCGGCACCGGCGAGTGGGAGCGGACCAAGCGGCGGGTGCGCGAGCGCACCGAGGCGGTGGCCCGCGAGCTCCTCACCCTCTACTCGCGCCGCGAGGCCGCCCCGGGGCACGCCTTCTCCGTCGACGGCGACTGGCAGCGCGAGCTGGAGGAGTCCTTCCCCTTCGAGGAGACTCCCGACCAGCTGCTCGTCCTCGACGACATCAAGCGCGACATGGAGGCGTCGCGGCCGATGGACCGGGTGGTCTGCGGCGACGTCGGGTTCGGCAAGACCGAGCTGGCCCTGCGCGCCGCCTTCAAAGCGGTCGCCGAGGGGCGCCAGGCGGCGGTGCTGGTGCCCACCACGGTCCTCTGCCAGCAGCACTTCCTGACCTTCTCGGAGCGCCTCCGCCCCTTTCCGGTCACCGTCCACCAGCTCTCCCGCTTCTGCACCGAGGAGGAGCAGCGCGCCACCCTGCTCGGGCTGCGCGCGGGCACCGTCGATATCGTCATCGGAACCCACCGCCTGCTCCAGCACGACGTCGAGTTCCGCAACCTGGGGCTGGTCATCATCGACGAGGAGCAGCGCTTCGGCGTCCTCCAGAAGGAGCGCTTCAAGGAGCTGCGGGTGGCGGTCGACGTGCTCTCGCTCTCGGCCACCCCGATCCCGCGCACCCTGCACATGGCGCTGGCCGGGATCCGCGATCTGTCGGTGATCCAGACGCCCCCGGAGGAGCGCCAGCCGATCAAGACCTACGTCACCGCCCGCGAGGGCTCGCTGGTGCGCGAGGTGGTGACCCGCGAGCTGGCCCGGGGCGGCCAGGTCTTCTTCGTCCACAACCGGGTGCAGACCATCGAGCGCGAGGCGGAATGGATGCGCACCCTGGTGCCCGAGGCGCGCGTCGCTGTCGGCCACGGTCAGATGCACGAGGACCTGCTGGCGGCGGTGATGCGCTCCTTCATCGACGGCGAGGTCGACGTGCTGGTGTGCACCACCATCATCGAGTCCGGGCTGGACATCCCCAACGCCAACACCATCGTCATCGACGATGCTCACCGGCTCGGCCTGGCCCAGCTCTACCAGCTCCGCGGCCGGGTCGGCCGGGCCGGCCAGCGCGCCTACGCCTACCTCCTCTATCCCGGCCAGAGGTCGCTCAGCGAGCGTGCCGACAAGCGGCTCGACGTCATCGGGGAGCTGCAGGACCTGGGCGCGGGATTCAAGCTGGCGATGCGCGACCTGGAGATCCGCGGTGCCGGCAACCTGCTCGGCGAGGAGCAGCATGGCGAGATCGCGGCGGTGGGCCTGGAGATGTACAACCGCCTCCTCGAGCAGGCGGTGCGCTCGCTCCAGGGCCGGCCGGTGGTGGAGGCGCCTGCCCAGGTCACCGTCTCGCTGCCCCAGCCGGCCTTCCTCCCACGCGGCTACATCGCCGAGGAGCAGCTCCGCCTGCGCTGCTACCAGGACCTGGCGGGCTGCGTCAGCGAGACCGAGCTGGAGCGCCGCGCCAGGGGCCTGGCCGACCGCTTCGGCCCGATGCCGCCGGAGGCCGAGGCGCTCGTCTACTCGCTCCGGGTGCGGCTGCTCGCCGCCGCCGCCGGGGTCCAGTCGGTGGAGACCTGGCGGGGCGACGCCGCCCGCCGGATGGGGCCCGACGTCGCCGACGCCCGCGAGGGGTCGGCGGTGCGCCTCGGGGCGGTGGTCCAGCTCCCCTCCGGCCACGGCCTCGACCTCGAGGCGGTGGTCCGGCAGTTCCGCACCTTCGTCGAGACGTCGCCGACCCGCGTCTACGTCCTCCCGCCACCGGGACGCAGCCCCGACGCGGAATGGCAGGATGTGCTGCTGCGGGTGCTTCGCGAGCTGGGCCGGCTGGTGCGCGCCCGCCAGGCGGTGCCCGCCTGAGGTTGGGAGCACCACCCGCACGCCGACGCGGGAGGAGATTGCGATGCGTGAGGAGGCGGCGCAGTCGCTGCGCCAGCTCAACGAGGTGGTCGAGCGGCTGCGCGCCCCCGGCGGCTGTCCCTGGGACCGCGTCCAGACCCACCGCTCCCTGCGTCCGTACCTCCTCGAGGAGACCTACGAGCTGCTCGAGGCGATCGACGACGACGGGCCGGAGACCCTCCGCGAGGAGCTGGGCGATCTGCTGCTCCAGGTGCTGATGCACTCCGCCATCGCCGCCGAGCGCGCCGACGGTTTCGACATCGGCGATGTGGCCGAGACCACGCGGGCCAAGATGGTGCACCGCCACCCGCACGTCTTCGGCACCACCTCGGTGGCCGACGCCGAGGAGGTGGTCGTCAACTGGGAGAAGCTGAAGCGCACCGAGAAGCGGGAGCGGCTCTCGCTCCTGGAGGGCGTACCCCACGCGCTCCCGGCGCTCGCCTTCGCCCAGGGGGTGCAGAAGCGGCCGGCCCGGGTCGGCTTCGACGAGACCCCCACCGTCACCGACGCGCTGGCCTGGCTGCGCCGGGGCGTCGACGCGCTGGCCGAGCTGGCCGCCGCGGCCCCGGCGGGGGCCCGGCGGGGAGGGGACTGGGCGCCTGAGGCTGCCGACACCAGGAGTGGGGAGGGGCTCGGCGCGCCGGGGGAGGGAGCGCTCACCGCCGCGGACACGACCGCCGGCCACGCCCCGCCCCCGTCCCCGGGCGGCCCGACCCTAGAGGCCGCCATGGGAGAGCTGCTCTTCGCCACCGTGGCCCTGGCCCGGCAGCTCCGGGTCAACCCCGAGGACGCTCTGCGGGGCCGGGCGGCCGCCTTCGCCGACCGCTTCCGCCGCCTCGAGGTCGCGGCCCGCGCCGACTCCGTCGACCTCCATGACCTCACTCCCGGGCAGTGGCGCGAGCGCTGGGAGGCCGCGGCGGAGTGAGCTGACGGGTCGCGCCCGATCCCGCGGGTCGTTCCGCTGGGCGTCGCGCCTCCTCCACCTGGCTCCCCCTGGGTTGAGCGTCCCGCCTTGGGCCCTGCTCCAAGTCTCCGGCGCAACCTCACCCCCGGCCAACGCGCCGATCTCCGTGAGCTGACACCGCGGCGCTCGGGCCGCCTTTGCCTGGCCCACCCCGGACCTGCGCTTCATGTATCATCCGGCCACCCTGGAGTGGGGATGCGGTCGGCGACAGTGGGGAGTGTCGTGGCTGAGATTGCGAAACGCGTCTCCCACCTGCCGGCGCGGGTGAGGAGCCGGGTGCATCGCGTCGAACGGCGGCACGACCCTGAGGAGCGTGGGTGATGAGTGCACGCACATGGCTGAGCGGTTGCTGGCTCGGGGGGATCGCCCTGGCTCTCACCGCCCTGGTGGCACCCACCGGCGCAGGCGCCACCACGGCCGCCACCGGTTGGACGATCTCGCCCACCAGCTCCACTCTGGCTGGCGGTCTCTACGGGGCGGCCTGCACCTCCTCGGACGTCTGCTGGGCCGTTGGCTATCAGCACTCTGGCGACAACGATCAGACGCTCATCGAGGAGTGGGACGGCACCTCGTGGAGCGTCGTCACCTCGCCCGACGTGACCGCGGAAGGTGGCGGCACCCTGGACAATGATCTCAGCGGGGTGGCCTGCGCGTCCGCGACCGAGTGCTGGGCGGTCGGCCAGTACGACGACAGCAGCGGCTATCAGCACACACTGATCCTGGGGTGGAACGGCACCTCGTGGAGCCTCGCCGCCGCGCCCGAGGTCACCCCGGAGAGTGGCACCGTGAGCAACGTTCTCAACGGGGTGGCCTGCGCGTCCACGAGCGAGTGCTGGGCCGTCGGCAGCTACACGGGCAGCGACACGCTTGCGCACGTTCTCGTCGAGGAGTGGGGCGGCAGCGCTCCGTGGACCGTCAGTGTCCCAGCCTCCCTCCCCACCGACAGCGATCAAGGCGTTCTCGAAGGGGTGGCCTGCGCGTCGGCGGGCGTGTGCTGGGCGACCGGCTACTACCGCTCCAGCAGTGGCCCCAGCCTGGACGAGGATCAGACGCTCGTCGAGGGGTGGGACGGCGTCTCGTGGAGCAAAGGCGCCTCGCCCGACGACAGCAGCTTGGACAACATTCTCTACGGCGTGACCTGTACTTCCGCGACCGAGTGCTGGGCGACCGGCATGTACACCCTTGGAACTGAACCCAACGTCTACGGTCAGACTCTGATCGAGGAGTGGTCCGGCACCTCGTGGAGCATCGTCAGCTCACCGGACAGCGGCACAGGCAGCAACGACCTCCTCGGCGTGGGCTGCGCGTCCGCGACCGAGTGCTGGGCGGCCGGCTCCTACGCTGCCAGCGGTGACACTGATCAGACGCTGATCGAGGAGTGGGGCGGCACCTCGTGGAGCATCGTCACCTCTCCCAACAGCGGCACCTCGGACAACGATCTCGAAGGGGCGGCCTGCGCACCGGCCGCGGAGTGCTGGGCCGTCGGGGATTACTCGCCCCCGGACCCGCCCCTCATCGAGGAGTACCCGGCCGCCGCTCCCACTCCCACACCCACTCCCACTCCCAGCCCGGCGTCGGTGCCCGTTCCCCCCTCCGGATCGGCCGGGGGGGCGATGGGGCCGGTCGGCTGGCTCCTCGCCATGGGAGGCCTCCTGCTGGTCGGAACGGCCGTGGCGTGGCGCCGGGGGCGGAGGTTGGGGGTTCCCAGGGACCTGTAGGGCCCCCGGACCTGACGTCTCGCCCCCGCGAGGGCGCCGGCACCGGCTCGGCGCCGGTGAGAACACGGCCGCGGCCTTGAGGTCGTTGACGACCAGGAGGCGCTGCTCGGGTGCGTTAACGGTGACCGAGTCCTCCATGGGAGGACAAGGTCATACAACTCTCAGAACGGACGTTCTCTCAGAACCCCCACAGTTTGCGGTTGCCCCGTTGTCAAATCGGCCGGGCCGTAGCACACTACGGTTCCCCGCGGCCAGTCCCCCCCACGTCTTCAAGGCCCGCCATGAACTCCCCAGCTCCTCAGCGACCCCGCCCCTTCACGGCGCGGCGCATCGTCGCCCTGGTGGTCGCCGTCGCCTGCGGTTGGATCGCCTACGCCCTCTACGGCGAGGCCGCCCAGGACCACCAGGCCCAGGCCCGGGTCACCCAGCTCCAGGATGCGGACGCCGCCCTCCAGGCCCAGATCGCGCAGCGCTCGCAGGAGATCACCCAGGCCCAGAGCACGGCGTGGATCGAGGACGAGGCCCGCAAGCTCGGCTACCACTTCCCCGGGGAGAAGGTCTACGTCGTCGACCCGGGCGGCAAGTCGGCCCCCTCGTCGGCGGGCGTCAACGCCGCGCCGATCACATTCAGCCCAACCCCGACCCCCACCCCCGTGCCCACGCCGACGCCGACCCCCACCCCCACCCCGAGCGCCTCGGCGCCGGTGCCGCTGGTTCCGGGGACGCCGTCCCCCCGGCCGTCCTCCACCCCGTCCCCCACGACGTCCCCCATCCCCTTGAACGGCGCCTAGGCGTGCCGCCCGCACGCGCGGCGAGCCTATGAGAGGATGAGAGGTTCCCGCTCCGCTGCGACGTGAAGTGCGCGGCCCGCGCTATGCTGCCGATGCGGCGTGGAGCAGTGGAAGCTCGTCGGGCTCATAACCCGAAGGTCGCTGGTTCGAATCCAGCCGCCGCAACCACTCCTCCCCTGCGCGTCGGTCCTGGGGCGGTCGCGTGTCCTCCCCCCGGCGCTCCCCCCGGCGGTATAGCTCAGGTGGTAGAGCACCCGGCTCATACCCGGTATGTCCCTGGTTCGACCCCAGGTACCGCCACGCCCGCGCACCAGCTGCCCCCCCGCGAGCGGGTCGCCGCCGTCGCCCGGGTCCGCCGCGCCGTCGCCACCGCCGCCGACCGGCGGGGCGTCATCCATCCCGGCGAGACCGTGGTGGTGGCGTGCAGCGGGGGGCCCGATTCGACCGCGCTGGTGGATGCCATGGCGCGGCTCGCGCCGCCCCGCGGCTGGCGGTTGCACGTCGTCCACGTCGACCACGGGCTGCGTCCGGGGTCGGGGGTCGAGGCAGGACGGGTCGCCGCCCTGGCCAGCCGGCTGGGCCTCGGCTTCGAGGCGGTCAGGGTGGAGGTGGGCGCCGGCGCCTCCCTCCAGGACCAGGCCCGCCGGGCTCGCCACCGGGGGCTGGCCGAGGCCGCCGACCGGGTCGGGGCCACCGCCATCGCCCTGGGCCACACCGCCGACGACCAGGCCGAGACCGTCCTGATGCGTCTGCTGACCAGCGCCACCCCCTGGAGCCTGCGGGCCATGGCGGAGCGGGAGGGCCGGCTCGCCCGGCCGCTCCTCCGCGTCTGGCGGGAGGCCACGATCGCCTACTGCGCCGCCCTCGGGCTGGATCCGCTGGACGACCCCAGCAACCGCGACCCGCGCTTCCTGCGCAGCCGGGTGCGCCACGACCTCCTGCCCGCCCTGGAGGCGGTCTTCCCGGGCGCCCGGCGGCGGCTGGCCACCCTGGCGGACCGGCAGCGACTGCTGCAGCGACAGCCCCCGGATGGGGGTGTCACGGGACCGGGGGAACAGGCTCCCGACCAGCCTGTCGCTTCCTGATCGCGGCCTCCGCGCAATTCGAAGCACCTGCTATAGACTGGCTTGATGCGCAACTCTCGGCGCCCGTTCACCTACCTGCTCCTCCTCCTCTCGGTGGTGGTGATCGCCGCGATCGTCTACGGTCGCACCGGGCCCACCGCGACGACCAAGAGCAGCGGGCAGCTGGACCAGGCGGTGCAGCTCTGGGCGTCCGACCACACCGCGCCCACGGCCATCTCCAACACCCAGCAGACCCAGATCAGCAGCGACGGGAGTACGGTCACCTGGTATGACAATGCGGGGTCGCTCTACACGACCACCATCAGCCAGAGCACCGAGGCCACCAACGAGTTCCAAGAGGTCGACTACACCAACTATGCAGACCAGAGTGGCGGCTTGAGCGCTCTCCTCGAGGCCCTGCTCCCGTCCCTCGTGCTGATCGGGATCATGGTGTTCTTCGTCTGGTGGATGCTCCGCCAGTCCCAGGCGGGCAACAACCAGGCGATGTCCTTCGGGCGCAGCCGGGCCCGGCTGCTCGCCGGTGACAAGCCGTCGATCACCTTCATGGACGTCGCCGGGGTCGACGAGGCCAAGACCGAGCTCGGTGAGATCGTCGAGTTCCTCAAGTACCCGGACAAGTTCACCGCGGTGGGGGCGCGCATCCCCAAGGGGGTGCTCCTGGTCGGCCCTCCCGGCACCGGCAAGACCCTCCTCTCCAAGGCGGTGGCGGGCGAGGCGGGGGTGCCCTTCTTCAGCATCTCCGGCTCGGAGTTCGTCGAGATGTTCGTCGGCGTCGGCGCCAGCCGGGTGCGCGACCTCTTCGACCAGGCCAAGAAGAACTCGCCGTGCATCGTCTTCGTCGACGAGATCGACGCCGTGGGGCGGCAGCGCGGCGCCGGTCTGGGCGGCGGCCACGACGAGCGCGAGCAGACCCTCAACCAGCTGCTGGTCGAGATGGACGGGTTCGAGACCGCCACGCACGTCATCGTCATCGCCGCCACCAACCGGCCCGACGTCCTCGACCCGGCCCTGCTTCGCCCCGGACGCTTCGACCGCCACGTGATGCTCGACCGCCCCGACATCCGCGGCCGCCGCGCCATCCTCGAGGTCCACTCCCGCAACAAGCCCCTCGACCCGGGCGTCGATCTGGAGGTCCTGGCCAAGCAGACCCCGGGATTCTCGGGTGCCGACCTCTCCAACCTCATCAACGAGGCCGCCATCCTGGCCGCGCGCCAGAACCGGAAGCTGATCAGCATGTCGCACCTCGAGGAGGCGACCGCCCGCGTCATCGCCGGCCCCGAGCGCAAGAGCCGGGTGATCAGCGACAAGGAGAAGGAGACCATCGCCTATCACGAGATGGGCCACGCGCTGGTCGGCATGACCCTGGAGCACACCGACCCGGTGCACAAGATCTCCATCGTCAGCCGCGGCATGGCCCTGGGCTGGACCCTCTCGCTGCCCAGCGAGGACAAGTACCTGGTCAGCAAGGCCGAGCTGCTCGACCAGCTCGCCCAGATGCTCGGCGGGCGCTGCGCCGAGGACCTCATCCTCGGCGAGGCGAACATCACGACCGGGGCCAGCGACGACATCCGCAAGGCCACCGACCTGGCCCGCAAGATGGTCACCGAGTGGGGGATGAGCGACAAGCTGGGTCCCCGCACCTTCGGGGAGCGCCAGGAGATGGTCTTCCTGGGCCGCGACCTCGGTGAGCAGCGCAACTACTCCGAGGACATCGCCTCCGAGATCGATCAGGAGGTGCACCACCTGGTTGAGACCGCCTTCCTCCGCGCCAAGGAGGTGCTGCGCGGCCGGGAGGGCGTGCTGCGCCTGCTGGCCACCCGGCTCACCGAGGTCGAGACCATGGAGGGGGTCGAGATGAAGCGGCTCATCGACGAGTTCGAGGGCCAGCAGGAGCCGCCGACCGCGGAGCTGGGGACGGTCGCCGCCGGGGCCTGACCGCGCTCCGGCAGCCCGCCCGGCACCGGGTGCCCCCGCAATCGGCTGCGACTGACCCGCGACGGCGCTGTGCATCGTCACGCCGCGCTTTTCGCCACACTCTCCTCTGATGCCTGACGTCACCTGCTCCAGGTGCTGGCTGTGGCAGCCGCTGGGGCGATCCACGACGTGCCGCGCCTGTGGCGCGCCCCTGATCACCCCGACCGGCCTCCGCGTCGACCAGGCCGGGTACCCGCCGGCTGCGCCGGTGGACCCGCGCGCCGCGCCAGCCGCGACGTCTCCGGGTGCCTTCATCGCCCCCTTGCCGCTGGCCCACGCGCCCTACGGTCTCGGGGCGCGCGTGGGCTATGCGGCCGAGACAGCCGGCACCGACTGGGTGCTCTGGGTGCGCGTCGCCATCGCGGTCCCGAGCCTGCTCGTGGCCGTGCTGCTGATGGCTGTCGGCCTGTTCGTCCGCCAGGTCACCCTGCCCGCGACCGCAGGGTCGGTGCCCCAGACCATCGATCTCGGTCCCGCGATCCTGGTCGTGGTCGTCGTGCTGGTCGCGATCACAGCGCTCATCGTCTGGCTGGCCAAGTTCGCGGTGATGCGGGCCGTCCTGCTGTTCCTGACCGGGCTCGGCGTCGTCTCGGTCCTCAGCCGGATGGGTGCCGTGCCGCCGGCGGACCGGATCGCCTTCCTCGCCGACCTCGGCTGGGACATCGTCTACGGTGCCCTGCTGATCCTCTCGCTGGCCTCGCCCCGACCCCAGCCGCGCTGAGGGCCGGCGGGCAGCCTCCGAGCCCGCGCTACACTGGGTGCCGGCCGGATCCCCTCCGGGGATGGCGTGCCCGGGGACGCCAGGGGCGCCTCGAGGCGACGCGCACCAGCCCCGCGGGGAACGGTCGCCAACCAGCCCGCTTGGATCCCGAGGTGACCGAGACGGTGACAGCCCGTGATGGCCAGATGACCAGCCCCGCAACGCTGGCCGGCCGGCCCGCCGCTGGGCCAGCCTCCACCGTCGCCCTCGTCGGCGCCGGGCGGGCCGGTGGCGCCCTGGCGGTGGCCCTGGCTGCGGCCGGTCACCCGGTCGTCGCCATCACCGGACGGGACCCGGGGCGCGCAGCCGCGCTGGCCGGGAGGGTGGGGGCCCGGCCCGTGTCCACCGCGCTGGCAGCGATCCGGGCGGCGGACCTCACCTTCCTGACCGTCCCCGATTCCGCCGTGACCCCGGTGGCCACCTCGATCGCGGCGACGGGCGCCGACCTGCGCGGGCGCGGCATCGTCCACTGCAGCGCCAGCCTGGGCATCGAGGCGGTGGCCGCTCTCCGCTCCGCCGGAGCAGCCGTCGGCTGCCTGCATCCTCTCCAGGCGCTCGCCGGCGCCGAGTCAGCTCCGCTTCTTCGCGGGGCCCTGTTCGCGATCGACGCCGACCCCGTCCTCGCGGCGCCCCTTCGTCAGATCGCCCTCGATATCGGTGGCGTTCCGGTGACCCTGCCGGGCGGAGCGCGGCCGCTGTACCACGCCGCCGCAGTGCTGGCGGGCAACGCGCCGCTGGCCCTGGTCGGCGCCGCCACCGAGCTGCTGGTCGCCGCCGGACTGGATCCGAGCACCGCCGAGCAGGGGTTGCTCGCGCTCATGGAGGGGGCCATCGCCAACGCCAGGCGGCTGGGATCCCGCCAGGCGTTGACGGGTCCGGTGGAGCGTGGCGACACCGCCACGGTGGCGCGTCACCTGGCGGCGTTGAAGGATCGCCCTGACGCCGACGCGCTGTACCGCGCCGTGGCGCGCGAGATCGTGCGTCTCGCCGGCGCGGAGGGGCGCGAGCAGATCACCGACATGCTGGACGCCAAACAGCAGGGGGACGTGGGCGTGCGTGCCGAGCGAAGGTTTGCCACAGGCGCGGGTCGCAACCGTGCCGAGACAAGGGCGCCGAGCGCCGGTCAGGGCGATCGGACGCCCGGACCGGCGCGACACACCACGCCCACGTCCCCACTCAGCCCGGAGGACAGCACATGCCCGTGACGATCCAGAGCCTCGTCGACCGCAAGCGCCACGGCGAGCGCTTCGCGATGCTCACCGCCTACGACTACACGACCGCGCGGATCCTCGCTGAGGCCGAGATCCCGGTGCTGCTGGTCGGCGACTCGCTGGGCATGGTGATGCTTGGCTACCCCAACACCCTCCCGGTGACGATGGAGGAGATGCTCCACCACGCCCGGGCGGTCGCCCGCGGCGCACCCGACCAGCTGCTGGTCGGTGACATGCCCTTCAACTCGTATCACGCCAGCGATGAGCAGGCGATCGCCAATGCGGCCAGCTTCCTCCAGGCGGGGATGCACGCGGTCAAGGTCGAGGGGGGCGGCCGGGTCGTCCAGCTGGTGGCCAAGCTCACCGAGCGGGGGATCCCGGTGATGGGGCACCTGGGCCTGACCCCGCAGTTCGTCAACCTCTTCGGTGGCTTCCGGGTCCAGGGCCGGCAGGCCGAGGCGGCGGCGCGCATCCAGAGCGATGCCCGGGAGCTGGAGGCGGCGGGGGCCTTTGCCGTGGTGCTCGAAGGCACACCGAGGACCCTCGCGGGCTCCCTCACCGGGGTTCTCACCATCCCCACCATCGGGATCGGTGCCGGCCCCGACTGCGACGGGCAGGTCCTCGTCTTCCACGACGTCGTCGGCCTGAACCGCGACCACCTTCCCAAGTTCGTCAAGGTCTTCGCCCCGCTCGGTGACCAGGCGGTCGCCGCCGCCCGCGCCTACGCCGCCGAGGTGGCCGCCGGCACCTTCCCCGATGACGCCCACTCGTATGCCTGAGTCGCGCACGCTGACGCCGGTCGCGACGCCCGGCGAGCTGCGCCGCCGGTGCGACCGGTTCCGCGCCGAGGGGCAGAGCGTCGGCCTGGTGCCGACCATGGGCGCGCTCCACGCGGGACATCGCTCATTGATCCAGAGATCACGCGCCGAATGCGCCCGGACGGTGGTGAGCATCTTCGTCAACCCGACCCAGTTCGGGCCCGGTGAGGACCTCCACAGCTATCCGCGCAACCTCGAGGCCGACCTCGCCGTTTGCGCCGAGCTGGGGGTGGACCTGGTCTACGCGCCCGCCGTCGAGGCCGCCTACCCGGCGGGCTTCGCCACCTGGGTCAATGTGCGGGGAGTGCTCACCGAGACCCTCGAAGGGGCTCACCGCCCCGGACACTTCGAGGGGGTGGCAACCATCGTCACCAAGCTGCTGGTCACAGCGCGGCCGGATCGTGCCTACCTCGGCCACAAGGACGTCCAGCAGTGCGCCGTGGTACGCCGGCTCGCCACCGACCTCGACACGGGCGCCGAGATCGTCGTCTGCCCGACCGTCCGCGACGCCGACGGGCTGGCCCTCTCCAGCCGCAACGTCCACCTTGACCCGGCGGCGCGGCGCCAGGCCCTGGCCATCCCCGCCGCCCTGGCGGCCGCGGACGCCGCCCACCGGGCCGGGGAGACCGATCCGGAGAGGATCCGGGATCTGATCCTCCTTCGCCTCGCCGAGAGCCCCGGGCTCGCCGTGGACTACGTGGCCGTGGTGGACGCCGTCACGTTCGAACCGGTTGCGGCGGTGAGCGTTCGATGCGAAATTCTGATCGCTGCTAGAATAGGCGGAACCCGGCTCATCGATGTGCTGACGCCGGGGGCCGATGCGAGGCTGGCCGTCGGCGCGGGGGGTTGACCCAACAGCCTGGACTCGAAGAGGAGCGAGCGTGCTGCGCACCATCGTGACGTCGAGGATCCACCGCGCCACCGTGACCGGCGCGGAGCCGGACGGCGGAGGCCTCCTTCGCAATCCCCGGCTCGTCGAGGTGGTGCCGCTCTGACCGGGATGCAGGCATGGACAGGCGCGGCCCCCGAGGTCGTCGTGGTGGGCGGCGGCGTCGCCGGGCTGGCTGCCGCACTGGCGGCGGCGCCGCGGGCCCGCGTGCTGGTGGTCACCAAGGGGGCGGTCGACGACGGCTGCACCGCGGTCGCCCAGGGTGGGATCGCGGCCGCGGTGGGGCCCGACGACTCCCCCGAGCTGCACTTCCAGGACACCATCGCCGCCGGACGCGGGCTCTGCGATGAGCGGGCGGTCCGGCTCATGGTCGAGGCCGCCCCCGGGGGCGTCGCCGAGCTGGCCGCCTGGGGGGTGGACTTCGACCGAGACGGCGACCGGGTCGACCTCCACCAGGAAGCCGCCCACAGCCGTGCCCGCGTCCTGCACGCCGGCGGGGATGCCACCGGGGCGGCCATCGAGAGGGCCCTGCTGCGCAGGCTGGGCGAGAGCGGCGCGACCGTCGCCTCCAACCAGGTGGTCACCCGGGTGGTCGTCGAGGATGGCCGATGTGTGGGGGTCGAGCTCTGCGATCCCGGCTCGGGGGCGCGCGTCCGCGTTGGAGCGACGGCGGTGATCCTCGCCTCAGGGGGCGCGGCCGCCCTCTGGCGGCACACCACCAACCCGGCCGGCTCGACCGGTGACGGCGTCGCCCTCGCCTACGAGGCGGGTGCCGACGTGGCGGACCTCGAATTCCTCCAATTCCATCCCACCGTCCTCGCCCTGGCGGGGGCGCCGGCCTTCCTGATCAGCGAGGCGGTGCGGGGGGAGGGGGGCCTGGTCGTCGACGCGGACGGCCGGCGCTTCCTCCTCGACACCGACCCGCGCGGCGAGCTGGCCCCGCGGGACGTGGTCGCCCGGGCGGTCTGGGAGGAGATGGCCCGGAGCGGCGCCAGGTCGGTCTTCCTCGACTGCCGGGGGGTCGGCGAGCGGCTAGCGGAGCGTTTCCCGACCGTGGTCGCCACCTGCCGCGAGCATGGTGTCGACCCGGCGGAGCGCCCCATCCCGATCGCCCCCGCGGCCCACTACACGATCGGCGGCGTGGTCACCGACACCGACGGGGCGACCACACTGCCCGGCCTCTACGCCTGCGGCGAGGTTGCCCGGACCGGGGTCCACGGCGCCAACCGGCTGGCCAGCAACTCGCTGCTGGAGGGCCTCGTGTTCGGCCGCCGCGCCGCCGACGCCGCGGTCGCACAGCTCGGCGGAGGTCCCGCCGGCAGCGCCCTCGAGCTGCCCCCGCTGGGGGTGGAGACGCGGCTCGCCGACGTTGCCGCGGAGCAGGAGCTGCGCGAGCTGATGTGGTCGGCCTGCGGCATCAGCCGTACCGGCGCCGGGCTCGCCGCTGCGAGGGCGGCGATCGCCCAGATGGGGGAGGAGAGGGGTGAGGGTGCGGGCCAGCTTGCGGCGCGACGCCGCCAGCTCGCCCAGACCGCCGCCGGCCTGATCGTCGAGGCGGCACTGAACCGAGAGGAGAGCAGGGGCGCTCACCACCGCGGTGACTTCCCCACCAGCAGCGAACGCTGGCGTGTGTCCCACGTCATGCGGGCACAGAGAGGAGTCGACATTGTCCACGACCCTGCAGCCCATCACTGAAACGCTCGCCCCCGAGCATCTCGACACCCTGATCCGCGGGGCCCTCGATGAGGACCTCGGGGCCGGTGACGTGACCACCGACGCCCTCATTCCCCCCGCCATGACCTGCCGCGGCAAGGTCGTCTGCAAGCAGGACGGCGTGATCTGCGGGCTCTCCCTGGCGCGCCGCGTCTTCGAGCTGCTGGACGAGCGTGTGCAATTCGACGCCAAGGCCAAGGACGGCGACAAGGTCCAGGAGGATCAGATCGTCATCCGCCTCTTCGGCCCGGCGCGCGCCATCCTCAAGGGAGAGCGGGTGGCGCTCAACTTCCTCCAGCACCTCTCCGGCATCGCCACCATGACCGCCCGCTACGTCAAGGCGGTGGAGGGGACCAAGGCAACCATCCTCGACACCCGCAAGACGACCCCGGGGCTGCGCTCCCTGGAGAAGTACGCGACCCGGATCGGCGGCGCCGTCAACCACCGCTTCGGTCTCTACGACGCCGTGCTCATCAAGGACACCCACCTCGCCCTGGTCGGCGGCGTGACCCCGGCGCTGCGCGCCATCCGCAAGGCGTATCCGGACGACGACATCATCATCGAGGTGGGCTGCGTCCAGGAGCTCCAGCAGGCCCTCACCGACAAGGCACCGCGCATCCTCCTCGACAACTTCTCGCCGGGCCAGGTGCGCGAGGCGATGGGGCTGATCCGTGGCCGGGCCATCGTCGAGGTGAGCGGTGGTGTCCAGCCCAGCAACGCGCGCGCCTACGCGCTCGCCGGGGTGGACCACATCTCGGTGGGGGCGTTGACCCACAGCGCGGTGGCGCTGGACCTTTCGCTGAAGGTGACGCGGTACTGAGCCTTCCGCGGGCGCGCGGTGGCATGGCCCGGGCGCGATGCTCAGGGACCGCGATCGAGCGCCCTGACCGGCGCTCGCCGTTCGTGCTCGGCGGCGCTGCATCGCCGACTGCGCAAGCCCGTCGCACCGCGCCCGGGCCATGCCACCTCGGCCGGTGTTCTGCACCTCGGGCCGCGGCGGCAATCGTCGCCTGCGCAGAGGCCTCGCTGCGCACGGACCTGCGCGTCTCCTCACGGGGTCCGTGCTGACGTGTCGTCCGCGGATCGGATCACCTTCCTCATCGCGGGTCTGTACCTGGTGCTGGGTGGCCTTGCGTTGGTCTACGACCTCAGGCATTGGCCGACGCGGGCCCTCACCTTCTGCTATCGCCACTTTGGGAGCTGGTGGCCCGGATCGGAGCGCAGCTACGTCCTTTTCGGCCGCTACGGGGGCTGGGTTGCGTTTGTCGGCGGCGCGGTGTTTCTGCTATTCGCCGCGACCGGGTGGCAGTAGCCGCCGGCCAAAGTGGCCGTGGCGGGTTGCCTGAGTCGACCAGATTCCCGGCGCGGAGGCGGGGGGTGACAGCAGCCTGGTCTTGTCTTAGCTTCGCAGGTCCTGCTGTGGCTGATCCGCCTGTCAGAGCCGCGCGAGCGCGTCTTCATCTGCCCCCGTCGCAGCCGCCGAGCGGTGGGCTTGCCGAAGGCCGCCGCCCGACCGGCTGTCACACAGCCGTTCGCCCCACTGCCGGGGCATAATCGCCCGGCCCGTAGCGGGCCGGGCAGTGACAGGGCCCGTGGGGAGGCGCCAGGTGAGCCAGGGCGACGGCATCCCGCCCGAGCCATCCGCGTCCCCGCCGTTCCTCGCGCCACCACCACCACCGCCACCGCCTCCACCATTCCCACTCGCCGCGCCGCCGGTTCAACCGCCGCCATTCCCACCGGCCGGGCCGCCGGCTCCCGGCTCCCCGGTGGCGCCGCCCCCATACCCCTACCCTTCGCCCCCGCCGCATGGCGTACCCCCGTACCGGGTGCAGGCGCCGGTGAACGGTCTCGCCATCGCGTCGCTGGTCGTCGGGATCCTCGCCCTCTGCGCAGCCTGGGTGCTTCCCTTCGATTACCTGATACTCGGGCTGCCCGCGATGGTTCTCGGCATGGGCGGCGTCCAGCAGGCAATGCAGCAACTGCGGCGGAGGAGGATCATGGCGATGGTCGGGGTGCTGCTGGGCGCCGTCGCCGCCATCGCCAACCTCGTTATCTTCGGCATCGCCTGACGCTCACACGGGCCCACCACCGCAGGGCTCACCGAGCCCAGCTGGCAGCTCTCGCCCGCGCAAAGCCTTGGCTGCGCACGCGCCCTCACGCCTTCTCCGATGTGCCGAGTGTCAGCGGTGCTCTCCCGGCCGCCTGACACACTCTCTGGGCTCGATTCACGGACTGCCCGGACATTCGAAGCCCGGGGGTGGTGGCGGTCCGACCGAGGGGGCCGGCGCTCCTATGAAGACCCAGTCGCCGCTGCGCACGATCACCTCCACGTCTCCGAAGACGAAGCCGTCCTGCCCAAGTACCTTGCCCGTCGCCGTTGAGGTCACGGTGACGAGCCATGGCTGTCGCGGGGCGGATCTCGTGTCGATTTGGGCGCCGCCCCCGCAGGCGACGCTCGTGGCCGGACCGTGCGACCAGGGAGTCACCACCACGTTCGGACCGTCGACGTTGTAGACGACGAAGACGGACGGCGGGGGCAAGAACCCGCAGGCCACCCATCCCCCCACGCAAAGGAGCAGCAGCACGATCGCGGAGGCGAGGCGGCCTTTCACCGGTCACTCGCCGACCGGCCGGGCCCACGGCCCCGGTCACGTGTGGCACCGGCGGTCACCACTAACCCTCGAGGACGGCGACCAGCTCCTCCTGGAGGAGGCCGAGGGCGAGCAGCACGCGGTACTCCGGGGAGCGGAGCAAGGCCTCGTCGGCGCGCTGATCCCAGCCGTCGTCCTCGACGCCGAGTAGCCCGCCGGCGGTGAGGCGGAGGAGGTTGAGACCGCGCACCCAGGAGAGCGCCTGCTCCTCGGTGAGCGGGGTGACGTCCTCGCCCGCGCCGAGGCTCGTCCGGATGACGTCGAGGTCGTCGCCGCGGCTGCGCTCGATCTCGGGGCGCACCCAGCGGTCGTACTCGCGCTGCAGCTCGGCGTCCTCGTAGGCGACCGGGATGGTGCGGGCGACCGTGCCCAGCTTGGGGGAGAGCTGCCCGACGATCATCAGCAGCGCCGCCCGCTCGTCCCGGTCGAGACGCAACTGGATCCGCCCGCGCCGCTTGCGGACCTCGGCCACCGGCGGTCTACCCGCGGCCCAGGGTCGCCTGGAGGCCGAAGCCGTGGAGCTGGGAGACCGAGACCTCGGCCTGCTCACGGGGCTGGGTGGCGACCACCGCCTTGCCCTCGTGGTGCACCTGGAGCATCAATCGGGTCGCCGTCTCGAAGTCGTACCCGAACAGCCGTCGGAAGACGAGGACCACATACGACATCAGCGTGATCGGATCGTTCCAGACCACCACATCCCAGCCCGGATCGCGGAGGCTGCGCTCGCCGCCCGCCGGGGACTCGATCGGGGTCTCGCTGGGGGCGGAGGGCTGGGCTGTCGCCGGTGGCATCGGTCTTCAAGGTTAGACCACCGGATGCCGGACCGGAAGGGGACGCCGGGGCGAGCGGTTAGCTGGCCGTCCCCACGTCGGAGAGGTTGAGGATGTCCTTCCACACCGCGTAGGCGGCGTGCACCTGCCGGGGAGTGGGTCCCTCGAGCACCGCCTGCAGCGGCAGCTCGCAGTTGTGGCAGATGATCCAGATCGGTCCTGGCTCGGTGATGCGCCGCTCCAGGCGGTGCTTGTGGCCGCATTCCTCGCAGGTGATCGTGACCCTCATGACGTTTCCGAGGTTCGCACGCGGCTGCGACGTGGCCCCCGAGGGTCCTGTATTGCCCCGGTCACGGGGTGCAACGAAACCCTGACGCCGCGCGCCGGGCCCCCCGGACCCCGCCGCGCCTCCCGCCCTGGCCCTGGCGGCCACCCGGCAGCACCCTCTCCGGGCACCGCTCGGGTCGGGGACTCCGACCCGGTCGATCCGCGCTACCCTGGTAGACTGCCCGTGTCGCACGGCAACGACGCAAACGCGTCCGTTCAACGCCCCCAGGCGGCACATCGTTCCGGGCTTCGTGCCCACATCCCTCGGCAGGACGCTCCCCCGAGCGGCAGGCGAGAGAGACATAGAGGAGACAGTTGGCCCCCAGCGTCGAAGCCCCGGAGCGCGAGCCGCTCACCATGGAGGACCTTCTCCGCGAGGAGGAGGGCAGCGTCAAGACCCTCGCCTACGGCGACATCGTCGAGGGCACGGTGGTGCGGGTCGACCCCGACGAGGTGCTGGTCGACATCGGGGCCAAGTCGGAGGGCGTGATCTCCAACCGTGAGCTCTCGGGACGCAACGAGGCCGCGGTCACCCTCAACCCCGGGGAGCGGATCAAGGTCTACGTCCTCCAGCCCGAGGACGACGAGGGCCGGGTCATCCTGTCCCTGCGCAAGGCCCGCGCCGAGTCGATCTGGCAGGCGGTGGCCGAGAAGGAGTCGGAGGGCGAGATCCTCGACGCCGAGGTGCGCGAGCAGAACAAGGGCGGGCTGATCGTCAACATCATGGGGCTGCGCGGCTTCCTGCCCAGCAGCCAGGTGGCCCGCCAGTTCTCCGGCAACCTGATGGAGTTGGTGGGGACCAAGATCCCCGTCAAGATCTTGGAGGTCAACCGCAAGCGCAACCGGCTCATCGTCTCCCAGCGCGCGGCCCAGGACGAGGACCGGGCCCGCCAGCGCGAGGAGCTCTTCGAGAAGCTCAAGGTCGGCGACCTGATCACCGGCAAGGTGAGCGGCCTGACCAGCTACGGCGCCTTCGTCAACCTGGGCGGTGCCGACGGCCTGATCCACATCAGCGAGCTCTCCTGGGACCGCATCAACAACGTCTCCGACATGCTCACCGTCGGCGACGAGGTCCGCGTCAAGGTCATCAAGCTCGACCCCGAGCTCTCCCGGATCAGCCTCTCGCTGCGCCAGCTGAGCGACGACCCGTGGGACACGATCGAGGACCGCTTCCCACCCGGCAAGGTCGTCGACGGCGAGGTCACCAAGACCAAGAAGTACGGCGCCTTCCTGCAGATCGCCGACGGGGTCGAGGGCCTGCTGCACATCAGCGAGCTCTCATGGGATCACGTCGAACGCACTGAGGACATCCTCAAGATCGGCGAGCAGGTGAAGGTCATGGTGCTGAGCGCCGACCGCGCCCGGCGCCGCATCAGCCTCTCCCTCCGCCAGCTCCACGGCGGCGGGCCGGAGGGACCGGCCGAGTACGTCCCGCCCAGCTACGACCTCGCCGAGGATGGCGAGGCGGAGGCCCCGAGCGAGGGCGCCGAGGCCGCCCCCGAGGCGGCGCGCCGCGGCCGCAAGGCCCCCAGGGCCGAGGCGATCGAGGAGGAGGCCCCCGAGGCGGAGGCCGCCGAGGAGGTCGAGCTCGAGGTCGAGGTCCCGGTCGACACCGAGGCCGATGCCGAGCCCGAGGCCGAGCCTGTGGTCGCGGAGGCCCCGCCGGAGGCGGAGCTCGAGGCCGACGTGGCGATGGCGGAGGCCGGCGAGGAGACCCAGCCCGAGGCGTAGGGCACCTCCGTCACCCCGGTGACGGACCCGGCACGCCCCTCCTCCAAATGCACCGGGAGGGAGTGGCGCGCCCCTGCGATGGGCATAATGGGGTGGTCGGAGCAGGTCTCGAGCTGACCCTTTCCTTCCGGAACGGAAGGGCCGGGCGGGGCGCGGAGGCAGTGTTGTATCCCTTTGAGCGGTTCACCGAGAGAGCCAAGAAGGTCCTCACCCTTGCCCAGGAGGAGGCCGAGCGCTCCCATCACTCGTACATAGGGACCGAGCACCTCCTGCTCGGTCTCCTGCGCGAGGGCGAGGGTCTGGCCGCCAAGGTGCTCAATAACCTCGGCGTCGAGATCAACAAGGTGCGCAGCACCATCGAGTCGGTGCTGGGCCGCAACGAGCGGATCATCATCCAGCAGATCATCCCCACCTCCCGGGTCAAGAAGGTCATCGAGATCTCCTTCGAGGAGGCCCGCCGGATGGGCAACAACTACGTGGGCACCGAGCACCTCCTGCTCGGCCTCCTCATCGAGGGGGAGGGCATCGCCGCCCACGTGCTCGAGGACCTGGGCGCCAACCTGGACAAGGTGCGCGCCGAGATCGAGCGCCTGCTCCACGAGTCAGGTGTCGAGGAGGAGTCCAAGGAGTCCCAGAAGAAGCCCAGCAAGACCCCGCTGCTCGACCAGTTCTGCCGTGACCTCACCGAGCTGGCCCAGAAGAACCAGCTCGACCCGGTGATCGGACGGGCCATGGAGATCGAGCGCGTGGTCCAGATCCTCTCCCGGCGGACCAAGAACAACCCCGCTCTCATCGGCGAGCCGGGGGTCGGCAAGACTGCCATCGCCGAGGGGCTGGCCCAGGCCATCGTCCTGGGCAACATCCCCGAGTCGCTGATGGGCAAGCGCGTGCTCACCCTGGACATGGGCGGGCTGGTGGCCGGCACCAAGTATCGGGGCGAGTTCGAGGAGCGGCTCAAGAAGATCCTCGACGAGATCCGCCAGTCCCGCGAGGTGGTCCTCTTCATCGACGAGCTCCACACCCTGGTCGGGGCGGGTGCCGCCGAGGGGGCCATCGATGCGGCCAACATCCTCAAGCCGGCGCTGGCCCGCGGCGAGATCCAGTGCATCGGGGCGACCACCCTCAATGAGTACCGCAAGTACATCGAGAAGGACGCCGCCCTGGAGCGGCGCTTCCAGCCCGTCTACGTCGACGAGCCCACCCTCCAGGAGACCATCGACATCCTGCACGGGATCCGGCCCCTCTACGAGAAGCACCACCGGGTCAAGATCACCGATCTGGCGCTCAAGGCCGCCGCCGACCTGTCGGTCCGCTACGTCAGCGACCGCTCCCTGCCGGACAAGGCCATCGACCTCATCGACGAGGCCAGCGCGCGGGTGCGCATGAAGCTGACCACCACTCCCGACGAGCTGCGCGCCATGCAGAAGGAGATCCGCGAGCTGGTCGCCCAGAAGGAAGAGTCGATCGCCGGCCAGGACTACGAGACCGCGGCGAGCTTCCGGGACAAGGAGAAGCGGCTCAAGGAGGCCTACGTCGCCGAGGAGATGGCCTGGCGCGACAAGCTGGGCGCGACCGTGCCCGAGGTGACCGAGGAGCACATCGCCGAGATCATCAGCTCCTGGACCGGCGTCCCGGTCTCCCGGCTGGTGGAGGAGGAGACCACCAAGCTGCTCCACATGGAGGATGAGATCCACAAGCGGCTCATCGGCCAGGAGGAGGCGGTCAAGGTGATCTCCCAGGCGGTGCGGCGGGCCCGCGCCGGGCTCAAGGACGCCCACCGGCCGATCGGCTCGTTCATGTTCCTCGGGCCCACCGGCGTGGGCAAGACCGAGCTGGCGCGCTCGCTGGCGGCCTTCCTCTTCGACAGCGAGGACGCCATCATCCGGCTCGACATGAGCGAGTTCATGGAGCGTCACTCGACGGCCCGCCTGGTCGGTTCGCCGCCCGGCTACGTCGGCTATGACGAGGGTGGACAGCTCACCGAGGCGGTGCGCCGCCGCCCCTACAGCGTCGTCCTCTTCGACGAGATCGAGAAGGCCCATCCCGAGGTCTTCAACATGCTGCTCCAGATCCTCGAGGACGGCCGGCTCAGCGATGCCAAGGGCAAGGCGGTCAACTTCGCCAACACCATCGTGATCATGACCAGCAACCTGGGGGTCGCCAACCTCAAGGCCAACATGTCGCTCGGCTTCCAGCCGGCGCTCGCCGACGAGTTCGCGGCCACCCACGAGCACGCCAAGATGCGCGACTCGATCATGGAAGAGCTGAAGCGGGCGTTCCGTCCCGAGTTCCTCAACCGGGTGGACGCGGTGGTCGTCTTCCACCGGCTCACCCACGAGCAGATGCGCCAGATCGTCGACCTGATGATCGGCCGGGTCGCCGCCCACCTGGAGGCCCAGGAGCTGCAGCTGACCGTCGCCGACGAGGCCAAGGACAAGATCGTCGAGCAGGGCTTCGACAAGGTCTACGGCGCCCGGCCGCTGCGCCGCGTCATCCAGAAAGTGATCGAGGATCCCCTCTCCGAGGAGCTGCTCCGCCTCCGGCACGGCCCCGGCGACACCGTGGTGGTCGAGGTCGTCGACGGTGAGATCAAGATGCACCTGGTCTCGAAGTCGGGTCGTCGCGAGCGCGGCGAGCGCAAGGAGAAGGCCGAAGCCGCGGCAGCGGCGCCCTCCGAATAGGGGCGCGGCGACGGGAGAGACGCAGCCCCACCACCCGGCGGGCGGAACCCGCGACATCCCGGCGCTGATCGCCCAGATGACCCTGGACGAGAAGGCGTCGCTCACCGCCGGCATCGACTTCTGGCACACCGCGGCGATCCCCCGCCTCGGCATCCCCTCGGTCAAGCTGAGCGACGGCCCCAACGGCGCTCGGGGTGAGACCGGCGACGACTTCCTCCCGGTCGCACCGTCCGTGTGCATCCCCTCGGCGACCGCGCTGGGCGCCAGCTGGGACCCCGACCTGGTGGCGCAGGCCAGCGCCGCGGTGGCCCGCCAGGCTCGCGACAAGGGCGCGCGGGTGCTGCTGGCACCGACCGTGAACCTGCACCGCCATCCCCTCTGGGGGCGCAACTTCGAGGCCTTCTCCGAGGACCCCGTGCTCACCGCCAAGCTCGCCGTCGCCTACATCCGGGGCGTCACCGAGCAGGGCGTGATCGCGACCGTCAAGCACCTGGTCGGCAACGAGACCGACTTCGAGCGCTACACCAGCTCGTCGGTGATCGACGAGCGCACCCTGCGCGAGCTCTACCTGCTGCCCTTCGAGCACGCGGTCAGGGTCGCCGGCGTGCTCGCCGTGATGACCAGTTACAACCGGGTCAACGGCCGCCACGTCCCCGACACCCCGGGTTTCCTGAGCGGGATCCTCCGCCAGGAGTGGGGATTCGAGGGGCTGGTGATGACCGACTGGTTCGGTCTGTCGCAGACCGTCGAGGCCGCCCGGGCCGGGCTCGACCTGGAGATGCCCGGGCCGGCGCGATCGTTTGGGGCTCAGCTCGCCGCGGCGGTGCGCGCCGGGGAGGTGGAGGAGTCCCTGCTCGACGCCGCGGTCGGGCGCACCCTCGCCGTGCTCGACCGCGTCGGTGCCCTGGACGACCCGCCGCTCGATGAGGAGCGACCGGTCGACCGCACCGAGGATCGTGCCCTCACCCGGCGGGCGGCCGCCGACGGGATGGTGCTGCTCACCAACTACGGCATGCTCCCGCTGCATCCCGGCAGCGTTCGCCGCATCGCGGTGGTGGGGCCCAACGCCGACCATGCCGCCATCACCGGGGGCGGCAGCGCGCGGGTCCTGCCCTTCTATCAGCTCTCCCCGCTGGCCGCGCTCCAGGAGCGCCTCGGCGCGACGCACGAGGTCGTCCACGAGCCGGCCGCCGACGCGGCGGGCATCGAGCGCGCCGTCGAGCTGGCCCGCGGGGCCGATGCCGTCCTCGTCATCGTCGGCACTGACGGCGCATGGGAGAGCGAGGGCTACGATCGCCCGACCCTGGATCTCCCCGGCGCTCAGGACGAGCTGGTGACACGGGTCCTCGAGGCCAACTCGAAGAGTGTGGTGGTGGTCAACGCGGGAGCGCCGGTCAGCATGCCCTGGGCGGACGAGGCGGGCGCGCTCCTCCAGACCTGGTTCGCCGGCCAGGAGTACGCCACCGCCCTCGTCGACGTGCTCTTCGGCGAGGCCGAGCCTGGCGGTCGCCTTCCCACCACCCTGCCGCTCTGCATCGAGCACACTCCGGCATTCGGCAACTTCCCCGGGGAGATCAGCGAGGTTCGCTATGGCGAGGGCCTGCTGATGGGCTACCGCTGGTACGAGGCGCGCAAGCTCGCGGTGCGCTTCCCCTTCGGCCACGGCCTCTCCTACACCACCTTCGAGATCGGCACGCCGCGGCTCTCCAGCCCGCGGTTGGCGCCCGGTGAGCGGCTGCATCTCGAGGTGCCGGTGACCAACACCGGGACCCGCCAGGGCGCCGAGGTGGTCCAGGTCTACGTCGGTCCACCGGGGGGCGGGTATGCCACCGCGGAGCGGCGGCTCCGCCCGGTCAAGGAGCTCCGAGCCTTCGCCAAGGTCTGGCTTGACCCGGGAGAGGAGACCACGGTGCGCCTGGAGCTGGGCGAGCGCGCCTTCGCCTACTACGACGCGGCCGACGCGGCCTGGGAGGAGCTGGCCAGCCGCCGCAGCGTCCCGGTCGCGCACCGGCACGACAGCCCTCTCCACCACCGCCGGGCCGGTTGGTACGTGGACGCGGGCACCTACCAGCTCCACGTCGGACGGTCGTCGGCCGACATCGCCCACACCGCCGCGGTCGAGGTCGTGGGTGCAACCGAGCCGCTGGACCCGTCGATTCCGCCCGACTGATCCGGGCTCAGCTCCCGCGCCCGGGCGGCTGCCCGGCGGCGGCGGAGTCATTGCGCGCGGTGCCGGTCGGTCCTTCGGGTGGGCCCACGCCCGGCCGCCGGAGGTGCGGGTCAGGGGTGCCAGATGCTTGACGTCGCGGGGATCTAATTGAGATGATTATATCTCTTAGATGGGATGAACTAGATAAGCGGTTTATATATGACTTTTGAAACTGGCAGACGAACGACGGACGAATGGGAGGCCGTGATCGGAGCGGAGGTCCGCGCCGCCCGCATCACCGCCAACCTCGACCAGGCCCAGCTCGCCCGGCGCGCCGACGTCAGCGTCGGCGCGGTGAGGAATCTCGAGGTCGGGAGGGGTTCCACCCTCCGGACCCTGGTCCGCGTCGTGCGCGCGCTGGGCCGGACCGACTGGCTGGAGGCGCTGGCCCCCCCCGTCACCGTCAGCCCGCTCGCCCTGCTCTCGTCGAAACGACCGGCAACCCGTCCGCGCCAGCGCGTCTCCCGCCGCCCAGCGGCGCCCCTGCCCAGGATCTGATGGCCTATCTCCCCATCGACGTCGTCGAGGTGCGCGCCTGGGGGGACCGCGTGGGCGCCGTCGCCCTCGACCCGGCGAGCGGCTACTACGCCTTCGAATACGCGCCCGGCTGGGAGGCGCGCCGCATCGAGCTGGCGCCGACCACCATGCCGCTCGGCCGAGGTCCGTATGTCTTCCCGGCGCTTCCGGTCGGGACCTTCCAGCGGCTCCCGGCCATGCTCGCCGACGCCCTCCCCGACGCCTTCGGCAACGCGCTCACCACCGCGTACCTGGCGGCCCAGGGCGTTGCGGCCTCCGCGATCACCGCGCTCGACCGTCTCGCCTACCTCGCCGCGCGCGGCGTCGGAGCACTCGAGTTCCGGCCTCCCCGGGGACCGCGGCCTCGCCGGAGCACCGCGATCGATCTCGCCGAGCTGGTGCTGGCGGCTCGCTCTGCCGTGACTGGGAGCTTCGCCTCCCCCGAGGGCATCACCGAGTCCGTCCGCCACCTCATCGCGGTGGGGACCTCCGCCGGGGGGGCGCGCGCCAAGGCCGTGGTCGCCTGGAACCCGGCGACCGGCGAGGTGCGCTCCGGCCAGGTCCCTGCGGATCCCGGCTTCGAGCAGTGGCTCCTCAAGCTCGACGGCGTGGGGCCCGACCTCGACCTCGGCGAGTCGGCGGACTACGGCCGGATCGAGCACGCCTATGCGGGGATGGCCCGGGCGGCCGGGATCGAGATGACCGCCTGCCGCCTCCTCCTCGAGGACGGCCGGGCGCACTTCATGACCCGGCGCTTCGATCGCCTCGAGGACGGCGCCAAGGTCCACGCCCAGACCCTCTGCGCCCTCGGCCACCTCGACTTCCGCATGGTCGGAGCCCACGACTACGCCCAGCTCTTCGAGATGGCGGAGCGGCTCCGCCTCGGGCCGGAGGCGGACGCTCAGGTGTTTCGCCGCATGGTCTTCAACGTAGCCGCCGCCAACTTCGATGATCACACCAAGAACTTCTCCTTCCTCCTGCCCGAGGGTGGCGGGTGGCGCCTCGCTCCCGCCTACGACCTCACCCACGCCCACCATCCCCGCAGTCCCTGGACCGCCCAGCACCTGATGGCCGTCAACGGCCGGACACGTGAGATCCGCCGCTCCGACCTGGCCACCGTGGGGGACCGTTTCGAGGTCCCCGACGCCACGGCGATCATCGGGGTGGTGCTCGACGCCGTCGACTCCTGGTCGGAGTTCGCCGCCCAGGCGGGCGTCGGTCCGAAGGCGCAGGACGAGGTCGGCCGCGACATCCGGGAGATGAGCGCGCCCTTGCGCTGACCGGCTACCGCCCTGCGCCGACGCGGGGCTGGACGGCGCGGACGCGGTCAGGTATCGTACACATGTTCGCAAAGCGGTGGTCGGACTGGGGGCGGTCCGCCCGGCGATGGCCGGACGCCGGGTTCTGGGTACGCTAGGGAGCAAGTGCCACACGACACCATCGACATCCGAGGGGCGAGGGAGCACAACCTCAAGAACATCGACCTCAGCCTGCCTCGGGACCGGTTGATCGTTCTGACGGGTCTCTCCGGAAGCGGCAAGTCGTCGCTCGCCTTCGACACCATCTATGCGGAGGGGCAGCGGCGCTACGTCGAGTCGCTCTCCGCCTACGCGCGCCAGTTCCTCGGCCAGATGGAGAAGCCCGACGTCGACCACATCGACGGCCTCTCCCCGGCCATCTCGATCGACCAGAAGGGCACCAGCAAGAACCCCCGCTCCACGGTCGGCACCGTCACCGAGATCTACGACTACCTCCGGCTGGTCTACGCCCGGATCGGGCATCCCCACTGCCCCCGCTGTGGCCGGGAGATCAGCAAGCAGACCATCGAGCAGATCGCCGACCAGGTCCTGGCCCTCCCCGAGGGGAGCCGCCTGATGGTCGCGGCGCCCATGGTCCAGGGGCGCAAGGGCGAGCACCGCGACATCCTCGACGAGGCCCGCCGCAAAGGCTATGTCCGGGCCCGGGTCGACGGCCAGGTCCGTGACCTCGGGGAGAGCATCGTCCTCGACAAGAAGTTCAAGCACGACGTCGAGATCGTGGTCGATCGCGTGGTGATCGGCCCCGACCTGCGCAGCCGGCTCACCGACTCCCTGGAGCAGGCGGCCAAGCTGAGCGACGGTTTGATCCTGCTCATTCCTGTGGACGAGAAGATGGAGGAGGTGCAGGTCGATGCCGGCGGGGAGTCCCGCCGAGAGGGAGATACCGCCGACGGCTCTGCCGGCGCGGGAGCCGAAGGGGGAGACGTTCCCCCTTTCAGCGCTGAGGGGTCCCCACCGGGCCTGCCGAGTGGGGAGATGCTGTTCTCCCAGGACTACGCGTGCGTCTATTGCGGGATCTCGATGGAGGAGCCCGCGCCGCGCAACTTCTCCTTCAACAACCCGCACGGAGCCTGCCCGACCTGCACCGGCCTGGGGCTGCGCATGGAGGTCGACCGCGAGGCGGTGGTGCGCGATCCCTCGCTCTCCATCGATGAGGGGGCGCTCTCCGGCTGGACCAAGGGCCCCTCCCAGATGTGGGTCCTCGACGTCCTCCACACCGTCTGCCGGCACTACAAGATTCCCACCGACATCCCCTTCGGCGAGCTCTCCGCCCGGGAGCAGCGGGTGATCCTCTATGGCCTGCCCAAGGACGAGACGGTGCGGATGCGCTACGTCTCCCACACCGGCCGGACCCACAGCTACGAGGCCGCCTACGAGGGGGTGATCCCCAACCTCGAGCGCCGCTACCGCGAGACCGAGTCGGAGTGGGTCAAGCAGGAGATCGAGCGGCTGATGATGCAGAAGCCGTGCCCCGCCTGCGCCGGC
>Ga0326727_10006411_pt1 | contig 32311 bp, 29 predicted proteins | sample MB2enrmetagenome_FD_207643 | JGI IMG/M metagenome (GOLD analysis project Ga0326727, IMG submission 207643) | Lab enriched peat soil microbial communities from McLean, Ithaca, NY, United States - MB29MY | ecosystem: Environmental > Terrestrial > Soil > Wetlands > Peat | place: USA: New York...
GCGCCGAAATTAGACCGCCATCGTGCCCCACTCTTTCCTCAGCGCGGGACAGGCCCTGCCAGCACGCCCGCCAAGCCTGCCCCAACCGAAACTTCCGAAATAGCTGCGGCTCTGCGCAGCATCTTGTGCGGCCGCGCCGCTTGCAGTAAGATAGAATTCACTTCAGCCAGGGCAACTCACGAAAGCTACTGGCCCGACGTCTGAACGGTCAAGGCATGCAACGCGCTACCTACCGAGCCCCCTGGATAGTCTTGAGCGCCGCTTTCCTCACGTTTCTGATGATGGCGGTGGTGCCAGCCCCTGCCGCCCAGAAAGGCAAACCCCTTAACCAACAAGAAGTGCTGGAGCTGCTGGAGGGCGGGGTGGCGAGCAGTCGAGTCAGCGAGATTGTGGACGATCGTGGCATCGATTTCGATTTTACCCCCGAAATCGAACAGAAGGTTCGCGACGCCGGAGGCGGGGATGATGTGGTGGCTGCATTAAAGCGGGCGTCGCAACGCCACGCGGAATCAGAGCAGCCGCGCACCGGAGGATTGGTTGTCAAAACCACCCCCGGCGAAACGCAGGTTTACTTGAACGACGAACCCAAAGGAATGACCAGCCCCGAAGGCGAACTTCGCTTGCCCGATTTGCAACCCGGAACCTATACCCTGCGGGTTTCTATGTTGGGTTATCAGAGCTACGAAAAGCCGATGACGGTTACGGCCGGGGAGGAGCAAACGGTTTACGTCACCCTGCTGCAAAAACCCCCGGATGTCCCGCCCAAGGATAATCCCGTTTCTGCCCCGGAGCCGCCCAATCCGGCCGCAGGAATTCCCATTCCGGGAGTAAAGATTGTGGGCGTCCAGTTCTATGAGGGTCCACACGACTTGACCTTGGAAAAATCCAAGCGAATCTATCGATTTAGTTTTGACCGCTTTACCACGAGGTCCATCTACTGGGAACTCGATCTGGAATTCCCTCCCCCGGCACGGCGAATCGATTTTCAGCTCGATGCCATCTGGTCCAAGTCCGACGGTTCGGAAATGACCCGGCAGACTATTTCCGCTTTCGTGCTTCCGGCTTGGGGAAGCACATGGCATACCCTCGGTTTTGGGTATGTCGAACCCGGGCATTGGATCCCGGGCACTTACCGGGTTGATCTCTATTTCAAGAACACGCGCATCGCGGGTGGAACCTTTCAGATCGATTGAGTCATCCACTGATCCCCGCGCTCCAATTGCGCAATGCGGGGCAAGAAAAGGACCGTCTTGAAACCTCGAAACCTATCAGCTTCGATGCCGGAGCTAAGCTTTTTGCTGGCGACCCTCTGCGTCCTCCTCTCGCCTACCGGAGCGCCGGCAGCGCAAACCCCAGGCACGCAGGGCGAGGATTTCGGGGCCGAAGCCCAACTCCTCTATCGCGTCGTAGCTTGCAGCGGCCACGCCGCGTTACCCGCCAACCTTGACCCCCAAATCGTCGCCCGGCACTGCCAGTCGCTCACGGCACGCATGGCGCGATATCGCCGCGTCTACCTGGCGCGGGCCCAGCCCTTCCTGGCGGCCCTGCGCCCGAGCGGCTTGCCGGATACGGTGGTCTACCCTTTTGGCGGCGGTGACCTGCTGGCGGCCTTGACCACCTATCCTGACGCCCGCCGGATTACCACCCTTTCCTTGGAACTCTCCGGCGATCCCAGGCGTATTATGAAAATAGATAATAAGCAGCTTGATGAGAGCCTCGACCTGGTTGACCGTAACGTTGGCTGGCTGTTAACCGCGAACGACAGCACCAGCAAGACCCTGATGGGCACCCAACAAGGCGACCTTCCGGGTCAACTCTCCTATTTCCTCGTGGCGCTGGCGGTTCACGGATTCGAGCCCGTGGCTTTGCGCTATTTCCATGTGCAACCTGATGGCTCGCTGCACTATTACTCGGCGGAGGAAGTCGGCGCGATGGAAAAGCGTCTCGCATCGGCGCGCCACGGGGAGTGGACCTCGCCGGATTTCTCCGAGGCCTTTGCCAACTCCGAATTGGTCTTCCGTCCGCTCTCCGGCGACGGGCCCCTGCGCATCCATCGCCACATCGGAGCGAACCTGCGGAATGATTCCCTGAAACAGGACGGCCCCATCCTGCGCTATCTGCAAAGTCAGGGGCAAGTCGCGGCGATGACCAAAGCCGCCAGTTATTGCTTGTGGAATCCCCGCTTCTCCCGCATTCGCAATTACCTGCTCTCCAACATGGTCTTCATGGTTTCTGACGGCTCGGGAATTCCCCCCCAGATGGCTCGCCAGGCGGGCTTTGTCCAGGATACCTATGGCAGTTTCCAAGGCGCCATGTGCTTTGACGACTGCCCCAGCGACGACTACAGCGACCAGTTCCGGGAATTGTGGGAAAGCCAGCCCCACCGCAAGATGGATTTCCGATACGGCTACGTCGATGCGAAAAAGTCGAACCATTTGCTGGTGACCCGGCGCCCCTCTTCTGCCACACCCTGAAGAGACGTTCGATATCCATTGCGTACGCCAACTACGTACCAATATACCTATCATAATACGTTTACATATAGGGGTCGATAGACGTATAATGAGCCCGGAGGTGGAACATGTCCTTCGTAGATCCTGACACGGTTGTGTCGCCTAGAAGCCGCGTTGGCTCCGTGGATGTTATCTACAGCAGTGGCCCAGGGGGTTGGTCAGTTGCTCGGTTGGAATACGACGGCGTTGAAGACCGGATTGGAATTCGATGGAATGGCAGCGAAGACACAGCGGGCATCGGAAACCCCCAATCCCGTGGAAAGCCCACTTGGTTCGTGGTTCCGGAGGAATTCAGTGCCCTCGTGCGAGAGCAAGCGGAGCACCTGAATCATTTGCAAGAAGGGGGCCTGCTCGCGGGCTACCGTGAAATGGCCGCTGACCAGCAGCGGGAAGCAGAAGCGCAGGAATGGTCGGAGGGACTGATCACCGATGCAAACCGTCACGAGGGGTGAGGTCTGGTGGGTTTCGTTTGATCCTGCGGTGGGCGGAGAGATCCGCAAGACGAGGCCCGCGGTCATTATCAGCAACAACGCCGCGAACGCGGCATTGAATCGGGTTATAGTGGTTCCACTCAGCAGCCAGACCAGCAAGCTCTATCCGGGCGAAGCAAAGGTGCAGGTGGAAGGGCGGGAATCGAAGGCGATGGCTGACCAGATTATGACCGCCTCCAAAGAGCGGCTTCGCAGCCGGATGGGCGCGCTCTCGCACCCCGACCTCAAGGCGGTCGAAAATGCCATACTGGTGCAGCTCGGCATCCGCAGATAGCGCCTGCCTGGAAGTCCGACCTCAGAGCGTCTGGGGGAGCCTCGCTTGGCGCGCCTCGTCTTCATATCGCACCTGCAGGCGCGATACTACTGGGTGATGTTGGCCGAGAGCCATCTAACCAAGCGACTCTTCGGGGCCATCGTAGGGCGGATCGGCTTGCTGTCCATGTCAACGGGTTACCGTGCGCGGGTAAGAGGATAGACTTAACTGCAAATCTTAATGTGCGGAAGCCTGGCGTTGCACAAATTCCGCCACCACGCGCCGCATCGATTCCACAAAGGTCTGCACAGAAAAAGAGTTGGAACCCTGGCGCAAGTGGTTGCGCAATTTCTCCTGCTGGGCCTCGTGGGTCAGGATCGCGTCAATTTTTTCGATGGCGTCCGCCTCGTTCGCGTAGGTCAGGGCGGGATGATTGACGATCTCCACCTGCCCGCCCTCGTTGGGCACGAAGACCACGCACCCCGCCTGCACCATTTCCGCCACGGCAATTCCGAAAGGCTCGTTGGGGCGGGCGTGGATGCCGAAGCGGTGTCCGGCCAACAACTCCCTTTTCCGCTCCCCGAGCGTCCACCCTTCCAGGAACACCCATTCCCGAAACTGTTCGGCGAGACGCCGCACTTTTTTCGCGTAATCGGAGTCGTCGATTCCGCCCAGAATGTGCAAGTGGACGTCGTGTCCCCGCTCACGGACCTTCTGGAGGATGGCGATGACCGAATGCACACATTTTTCAGGCGAAACTCGGCCCAGGCAGATGAAACCCTGATCTCGCTCCGCGTAAGGGATTGAGGGAAAGTCCATGGCCACGGGCGGATAAACGACCTGAGAGGGAATCCCATACTTGTGGAAGAGCCGGTCGGCGCTCCAGGCGGAGTTCGCCAAAGTAAGGTTTTGCTTCCAAGCCTCCGGACGGACGCGGGCGATGCAATCGCAAAGGCGCAAATAAACGCTCCGCACCAGCGTGTCGCCGTAAAACCAAGCCTTCCAGGTTCGAAATGAGGGGTTCAGTTCTAATCGCCAATCTTCCACAAAGGAAAAATCGGCGATCATCTGGAGACCGGGCTTGCCAAAATCCATTGGGCCATAAGAACTAATCAGGACATCGAACTGCGGGGCGACCCGGCGGACGTAACGGTTGAGGAAGCGGCCCTTCAAGCCTGCGAATTTTGTTGTGCTTCGTAAACCCACCGGGAGCGGCACACGCTGAAGGGAAAAATCGCCCGGAGCGAAGGAAGTCCCATAATAGGCATTCAACCGTTCCAGATCGACGCCGCCCATGGAGATCAAGGTGACGTCATAGTCCTTTTTCAAAGCCTCGATCGTCCACAGGGCCGGCGCCTCGGAGCCCCCCAAGCCCAATCCGGGATGCACGACGGCAACCTTCACTTTTCCAATCAATCTCTTATAACCTCTCGCGGTCAGTTACAGCTTTTGGCGCGACATGTAAGACTCCGGGGCTGTAAATGACTCGCTTTAGCCACCTCATCGAACCTCTCTTTGTTCTGACCTTTTCTTCCTCTGTTTCACCTCAAACCGACCGGTGGAAGCGCTCCGCCCACGTCCGCACGTAGTTCTTCACCGACTGCGGTACAAAGCGTCGCCAGGTTGGCGCAGACAGCTTGGGGATCTGAATCTCGGACACTGGAATCGGCGTTTGCACGAGGGGTTCCTGGGCGAGCAGCGTCTCCAGGAGGATTTCATGATCTCTGACGACGCGCTCGACCGAGAATCGCTCCCGCACCGTTTGACTTGCGGCGGCGGACAGAGACTCAAGCCGCTTTCGGTCCCCCGCCAAGTCCACTATGGCGTGGGCGAAAGCGGAAGCTTTTCCCACCATGCAAAGTACGCCGTTCACTCCGTGGTCCACGACAAAATCGGTTGTTCCCGCGATCCTGGAAACAATGGGTACGCAGCCGCAGGCCATTGTCTCCAACAAGGCCCAGGGGACACCCTCGTAACGCGAGGGAAGCAGGAACAGATGCGCGCGTTGGAGAAACGGCAAGGCCTCCTCCCGGCGCATGCTTCCGTGAAAGGTCACTTGAGCATTAAGATGGGCTCGTGCGAATGCCTCGGCCAAGCGGTCCCTGTCGGGACCATCACCGATAATATCGAGATGAAATTGGACCCCGGCGGCGACGAGTTGACGAGCGATTCGTGGAAGCAGCATGACCCCTTTCTGATTGTCATCCAGCCGGCCCAGGTGGATAAGTCGCAGTCTTCCCCGGGGATCGCGGAGGGTTCCGGGGCTGTAAGTTTCGAGTTCAATCCCACCGGGAATGATCACGCACCTTTTCGGATCCACTTTCCAACCCCGAACCATGTCTTGGTACTGCCGGGGGGTTTCGACAACGACCGTGTTGACTCGGCTCAGGTTCGCGGCAGCCAACTCGTAACCGCGCCGGGTCATATTGGCAACGCGTGTAATCAGCCTCACGTGCCGGGGCAGGGCGGGAGCGGCGGCAATGGTAAACATCTGGCCCGTGCAGAAAACTACGTCGATTCCTCGTTCCACCACCCAGCGGACAAATTCCGCAGCCACCGCGCGCACATCAAGACTGGCCGGCTCCAGAACATGGAGATGATCGACGGCAAACTTCGCGTCAACCGCGTCGGCGGCGCCTGCTTCCCCGGTGACGGCAACCACCTCCCATCCAGCGCGGCGCAGGCCTCCACCCACGACGCGATAGACCGTCGTAACCCCGCTCAAGATCGGCGTCACGCACCAGGCGACCCTGCCTCGTGCCCCTTTAGCCTGAATCATTCAACGCCTCGAAATCCGAGCGAGATCCCTATGGCTGCCTATCCCTCGAAGCATTTCACGGCACGGTTTGCGGCTGAGCCTTGGAAGTCCTGGCCCAAAGTCTCCTGACCTCCTGGCCGTGATACTTCCCTTTCCTTCCGCCTCGCAACCTTCCAAGCCCGTGCGAACGCGACCCTGGCTTCAACCTGGATTCAAATAACCCTCGTATTCCCGGAAGCACTGCACCTGCCGCTGGATCGCCGGCTTCCATCGACCCTTTTGCCAGCGTCGTCGCAGTCTCAGGGCCATCGCTGCGACCTGCCGAAGCGGCGGCAAGGCACGGTGAATTCCATCAATGAAGAGCAGCAAGCGTGCTCGCCCGACCTCCCCAAACTCGCGCGAAAGGGTTTGCGCTGATCTTCGCGCTTCGTCACTGCGGCCTTCGATAGTCGCGCGCAAGCCCCAGACCATAAACAAACTGCGTTTTATGTCGCTCACCATAAGCTGGGATGCAAGCTTCCTCATTTGGGGGTCGAGCTTGTCGTCGCTGACCGTCTTTCGCATCATTCTCATCTTCGCCGGCCAGAGATGATCCGTCCGGGCTTGAATCCCTGCGATCTGCGAGTGAACCTCCCCCAGAGCCCCCGGGCGCCGGGAGAAAACAATGGGGTGATGGGCAACCACGCGCATCTCGTAGTCAATGTCAACCAAATTAGCGACCTCGGGATCCAGCAAGCCAGCCTGCTTGATTAACTCTTTTCGAAACAGGATTGCTGACCAAAGGGGCGGGAACATCGTCAACATGTTCCGCAGGCCGTCGGGAGGGCGGCATAAGCCTTCCGGCCAGACTTCGGGAACAAGGAGGCCAAGTCCCTCCTCAACATACATCAACACCACGGCCAGCGCAGAGCAGGCTGCGTCCGGGAACTGTTGGAATCCCTCCATAGCATTCCGGTAAAAATCCGGCAGCAGCAAATCATCGTCGCTCAGGAACGAAAAATAGGGTGTTTCGACTCGCTCCATGCCGTAGAGAAAATTTCGGGCAAACCCAACGTTCTCAGCGTGGCAGTGATATCGTACGCGGTGGTCTCCTTTCGCTGCCTCCGCAACCACCGCGGCTGTCTCATCGCCGGAGGCATCGTCGTAAATGCACACACGGAATTCGGGGAAGGTCTGACTCAGCACACTGCGCAGGGCTCGACGCAGGAGTCGTGGCCGACGGAAGGTCGGGATGATGGTGGTGATCTGTGGCAAGACTTCATTCGTTGCCATTTCCAACGCTCCCTACTAACACACCCACTCCGGAAAGGCATCGGTCGAAACCTGCGGTTTTGCGGGCTGGTGGAGACACCATTTCATAGCGGGACGGGCTTGCTAGGAGCGATCTCGCCAGGGAACACGGCATCGCGGTCGTGCCATCTCCATTTCCCGCCGATCCCGCGGTAACCGTCCACCAGGCCGCAAATCATGGCGCGCGCCTCCTTGCGCCGCCCCTGGAATAAATTCTTTGCCGCTCGGGCTACGGTGAGAGGCGGGTGGGTGAGATGAAAGAGCAGCCGCAAGCCCGGTGGCAGCACCTTCTTTGCCACCAGGGTCTTGTTCCGCTCGCGATAATAAACATAGGGAGAACTGGCCCAGCCTCCCACGATACCCTTCTGCCCGCTATCGTACGCCAGGGCATGTTTGGCGATGACGATTTTGTAACCAGCCTTCCCGGCCCGGTGGCAGAACTCGGCTTCGTCCCATCCCAGAAACAACCTGCGGTCGAGGAACTCCCCCGGCGAGAGACGGAGCGATTCCAGCGCATCTCTCCTGATGAGCTCTGCTCCCCCAATCACCATGTTAGCCGTTGAGAATTCCTCGTCTTCTTCAACGTCCGTAGCATAGATCGAAACCAGGGGATCAAATAGCCACCGCACGTAGGAAAATACCTGTGGACCGGCAACCCCGGGATCCTTTCCCGCGAGCACGGGCGCACCCACGATCGCGGCGTTCGCTCGTGAGCTGACCGACAGCATTTCCTTAAGGCAGGAACTCGCCACCGTCACGTCGGGATTCACCAGAAACACGAAGTCGGTGGAGAGCTTACGCCGTAAGGCATAGTGGATCACATTATTGTTGCCGCCGATGAAGCCCAGATTCTCTTCGTTCCGTATCAAGACCATGCGCAGCGTCGAGGGGGATCTATCGAGTGCTTGCTCGGTTTCGGGCAAGCCGCCCGCCAGCGCCTCTTCGCGGCGGTAATCGGCCAGGACGCCGGCATGACCGAGGTTTTCCTCTGCCCAAGCTTTGATCTTCTCCGCCGAATCATTCCGTGAACCATTATCGCTGACGATGGTCAGGTAGTTTGGGTACTCCAACTGTCGGACCGACTGGAGGCATTCCAGGGTATCCCGCCAACCGTTCCAATTCAGAATACTGATCACCACGAGGGGGGAAGACGATTCCCACGTGAGATTGGAGGAGTTAGAATTCCGTTCGCAGGCCATTTCGCTCCTCTCCTACGCCGAACGCGTGGCAATCAATATCAAATCCTCTCCCGACTTCCCATCTACCAAGCGCAACGCCTCTTCACAAGCCCTGAACACCCAGGAATTGAAGCTCACTCTGCGGGTGGGGCGGTAACCGGGCCGCACACGCGGCAGGTTGTGCCGCAGCGCATGGCTGGACAGGTAATACAATCCGCTGCCTCGACTCGTGCTGTGCAAGGACTCAATCCGCAGCCCGGCATTCTGCGCGCAGGCCCCCAGGGTTCGCCGTGAAAATAGAAAAAAATGACGAGGCACCTCAAGCCCTAGCCAATTTACTCCGAACCTACGGTGCCCGAGGCTTTCCGCATTGGGCGTCATGGCCACGAGCTTGCCCCCCGGACGCAGGACACGAGCGCACTCGCGCAGCAGGGCCACCGGATCGGGCGCGTGTTCGATGACGTTGCTCAGCGTAATCGCGTCCACCGAGGCAGAAGGGAGCGCCGCGGCTTCCAGGGTGCTCGTCATCACTTCCAGGCCATACCGCTCGCGCGCCACGCACGAGGCCCTAGGATCAGGTTCAATGCCGCGCACCTGCCAGCCACGGTCACGCATGCCTGCCAGATACTCCCCACTCCCGCAACCCACATCCAGAAGTTGGCCGTGCGGGACGAAGGGCAAATCCCCGACATGCGCACCCGCCATATCGCGCAGGAGGGGCAGGAAGCGCACGATATTGCCGACGCCCCTCCAAAAACGGATCGAACGGGGGTTGGGGTAGCCATACTGCGCGGCGAGGACTGCGGTCTTGGCTTTCTGTCGGCTTCCCACCCTCCTGGGCCCGGATGACGCGCTTGAGGGGACCTCCCCATGGGTGTAATACTCCTCCACATAAAGCTCCGCAATATCCTCCCGCACGGGCTGTGGATTCAGCCAAAGAAGCCCACATCCTCCGCACTTGAGAAGGCTCCAAATACCCGGCGCGCTAAAGAGCCGGTCTCGCAAGGGTCCATAAAGCAACTGGCCGGGTTCCCCGCACAAGGAGCAGATGGTGACTTCTACGACGCGAATACCTTCGTTGTCAAAGCCCATCAGCAAATTCCGTTTCTTGATACCGCCGAAGGTCTGGTCTAAAAACTCCACGGGATCAATCCAGCCTGCCCCGAGGCAATTATGATAGAAGAGGGTTAGTTTTGCACAATGCTCATGAAAGATCCAGTGCCCTCGGGTGGTCAGCGGGACGTCGATCCAACCTCGTCCCTGGGCGGTTGCTTCATGGCCACCGGGTCCCCGATCCGCTTGAGCCAGCCATTCGGGGAGAAGGTAATCTTGAACCTCTCCCTCGATTTATCGGGTACGAATCCTGGATTGGTTTTTAGGAAATCAACCACCGCCTCCATCGGTCCAGGACCGTGCGCTCGATATACGGGATGGCCATTGACGTTGGTATCTTCAACGACCAGATAGCAGCCAGGACTGACGAATCCGGAGTAACACGTCAATTCTTCGCGGACGTGTTGCTCCGAGTGGAAAGAATCGAGGACGACCATGACCCGCTCGCCAGGCCGAATGCGACCCTCGATCGCGGCAAGGATTTCCGGTGACGTTGAAGATCCAAGAAGGTATTCGATGCGTCGATGTATCGGCCACCCCTCTGGCGGGCGCGTAATATCAACCGTGACGACGCGCCCGTTGCCGATCAGGTCGAAAAGGTTCGCGAAATAAAGTGCGCTGCCGCCCTTGTACGTACCCGTCTCAATAATCAAATCCGGGCGCGTCTCGAAGATGATTTCTTGATACATCCAGAGGTCGGGCGGCCACTTTAGGAGCAGGTGGCCCATCCACTGAATCGACCATGACCGTCCATCCCGATAGCAGAGCCAGTGGAAAAGGGCGCAAACACCACGCTCGAAGATCGACAGCAATTTATAGCGGAACCTGTAAGCGACGATCAGACATACGCCAGCAAGAACAATAGCGGCGATGATTGTTAAGATTAATCCTGCGAGATGCTGGTCCATGTTTGTAACGACATCCCAGCCTTTGTCGGTAGGCGGGAAAATAGCCAGGGCCAAGAAATACATCATGGGGTTGAAGCCCATTCTATCTAAACCAGGAGCCACTCTCAGATACACCGCCGCGAGCGCGTGCAAGGGCATTCCATTTTCCTCCAGGATCTACGGTGTCCTCAGGATAACTCCAGAATCCGCAGCGGCAGACCCAGCGCGCGCGGCCCGATTCAAGTGTGAGGCAAGCCGCGCGCCAGCTTTCTCCAATGTCCAGAAGCTCCTCACTACCTCCACACCCCTATCGCCCATTCGCTTCCTAAGCTCTTCATTCTCAAGGAGTTGGTTGACGGCGGCGGCGAACTCCCCTTCATCTCTGTCCGTCAAGATCCCTGTCTCGTTAGGGACGACGGTCTCCCGCACGCCGCCCTCCTTTACCGCCACCACGGGCGTTCCGCAGGCCATTGCCTCCACCGGGGCCAAGCCGAAAGGTTCAAGGTGGGATGAGAACACAAAGACCTTCGCGGCATTGTACAAACGAACGAGCTCGCTGTCTGGAATCAGCTTCTTGATCGTGAGGTCCACGCCGAGCCCAGCGGCCATTTGTACAAGATGCGCTTCCCAATCGGGATTGGTGAAATTCGAGACGATCACCATTTTCGGTCGCGTTCGCCTGTCCAGCAAGCTCAATGCACGAATGGCAAAGTCATGTCCCTTCGAGGGGCCGCATGCGCCGACGGTCAGGATGAAATTCTCCTTTGGGGAGGTAAGGGGCCGAAAGAGCTCCGGATCGATTCCCAAGTATGAAACATACGAGTTGAGCTGCAAGGCCCACAGAATCTTTTCCCTGGAAAAGTATGAGTTGACAAGGATGTACTTCGCCTGCGAAGCATTCTCCCTATCCATCTTCAGGAGGTTACGCTTTATGTGCGCCCTCCAAGCCCTCTTCCAGACCGGCAAAGGCTCTTTGCGCAACCCCGAGGGCGACACGTCTTGGGAGATTACCCCCTCCGGGTCGTACGGCTGCGCGAAATAGTAGACAGTGGGTTTCTTCAGGTAGCGCAACAAAAACGGTGACGACGTAAATCTATCTTGTTCCGAAAACACTACGTCGTAAGGGCCCGCATTGATCGCTCCGGCAATGCGCTCATGTGTCCATTCCAGGTCCGCCATCGACGGATAGGGGGGCGGAATGTAGCGAACGGAGGACACCAGCAGACCCAGCGCCGTCCGTCGCACCGGGTAAACGTGAAAAGCGTCGACAATGCCCTTCAGCGGCAGGTAGTTCTCCTCGGCCGTGGAGGGAACATGGACGTCGACCTGATGGCCGACGCTTTTGAGGTATTTAACCAAGCCGTACAAAGCCCGCTTGGCCCCCCCGGACGGCAGATTGTGGAAGACGGCAATCTTCACCTAAGCACCCCCTTAACAAATGTTGCGAGCAGGCGCAGCCCCGCAGAACGGGCCTTACCTTTCAGCCATCCCGTCAACGCGCTTCTCCATACGACCGACTCTTTCACAGTGGATCTTTTCGACCTTGAACCCCACTGCGGAACGGGGAGCACTGGTCACAGGAATCTTGCGGATCACAAAAACATGTAATACAGCCGTTGTCCGATCGACCAGATCGCGGGCGGGCAGATCTGCTTTAGGAACCACTTGACACCCTTTGCTGGCCGCGGCAGGGCAAGGCCGCATTCCCCCATGAGAACTTCTCGAAGTTCGTCGCCTAGGCGACTTGCGATCATCATTTGCTTATCGAGAGCAACTGAACCGATCGTGGCGTTGAACTTCTGAACGGCCGCAGCAAATAAAGCCGGCCAAGTTTCGACCATCCAGCGCGTCGTCCGAATCATCCTGGGGCTCCATCCACCCCTTCGATAAGCGTCCCGCTTGGAGTCTTGTCCCTTGTGCATGCGAACGTACACATCCGGCACCGTCAGATAGGCAATGTGGCCGTGCGACGTGAGAAACACCGGGAAAGTTCGATCGTTATCGTACTCGTTGTGCGTTTCCGCAACCTTTCGATACGAGTCCCATGCCGCATCTCGGTCGCCAAGAAATGTCGAGTAATGGAACGAGGGGTGAAGCAGGCAGGCGAGAAAGACGCTGTCTGCTGCCAGGTTTAATACGGGAGACAAGAAAGTGCGGTCAGAGGCGACCCACACGCGCCAAGCCTTTTCAGAAACCTCTCCAGGATAGGCCGGGCCCTCCGTCTCGAAGAAATTTGAAAACGCAGCGACACAATCCGGGTTCGACCGCAGGGCGTGCAACGCTCGTTCGACGTGTTCCGGCGCCCACCAGTCGTCGTCGTGGAGAAATGCCACGAGCGGATGCTGGACATGTTTCCAGATTGCTTGCAGGTGAAAAAGAATCGGGACCGGCGGTCGTTGTTGGAGATAGAGAATGGGCAGATCAGGAAACTGACGGCAAACATCCTCGGATTCGCCGGCCAGACCGTTTTCTGAGACGACGACCTGTCCAATCTCTTGGAGAGCGGTCTGCCGCCGCACCGATTCCAAGGCATTGCGGAGGAATTCGGCTCGATCACACGTGGGTATTATGATGGATACCATCGGCCGATTGTTGCTCATTATGTGTACCTTCCGGCCTGACACTTCTACAGTACCGTGGCGCCACAAGCGCGCCAAAAGTCAAAACAGGCGGTATGGGCGCTGATGCTTTTCACCACCAATCAACCTTTGCCGACGCGGCCCTATGCCCCCAGGTCTGCGACAGGATCTGTCATGACTTCCTGGGCAATCTCGTTGAACGAGACCCCAATATCGGGCACCATCTCATGCAGGGCTTTAGAACGGAGCCGGCCATCGGCCAGCAGATACGACGGCACCGCAGGTATAATGCGTTGCTCTTTTTGGCCCATGACTTCGCACAATAGGGGCCCTCGCCTGGCGAGAGCCTGGTTGATCCGTTCCGGCGCGTGCGAACGGTCTTCTAGCCGGAGGAAGGGAATCCCGTACGCCCCAGCGATCTTCTCCATACTGGGCAGGCTCACGCCGCTTTCTGCGCTCGACCCCACATAGAACCCCTTGAAAAAGTTCCTTTGCGTATTGCGGATCGACGCGTAGCCGTCGTTGTTAATCACAAAAAGTTTAATATCGAACCCGTGGTGGACGAGGGTTTGGAGTTCCTGGATGTTGGTCTGGAGCGAACCGTCTCCAAAAACCGCTATTACCGGTTTGGACGGATCAGCCGCAGCCACACCGAACGAAGCGGGAAGAGCCCATCCCATTTCGGCGAACGATCCCGGATTCAGGTAGCGTTGCGTTCCCTTGATGCGAAATGCCTGCCCCAAAACCGGGTGGGGTTGGCCTGCATCTGTGAGGATCGTCTCATCGCCATTGAGCGCCTCACTCAGTAATTGCACAAATTCGTATAGGTTGATGGGGTCCGCCGCCCCACCAAGAGTATGTGGCTCCTTCAGCACCGTGTACCTTGCCTTCAAATTGCGGCAGGCGGACCGCCATGGCTCCCGTACCTCCACTTTCGCACGCTCGGCACGTGCTTTCAGCGCTGGAAGGTATTGCTTCACGTCCCATCGGTATTTGGCATGGATTCCGATCCGCTCTTTTTTCAGGAGAGCCGGGTCCAGGTCGATCTGAATCTTGTAAGCATTCGGGGCAAAAAGGTCGCCTTCGTAACCTGTAGTCTGAATATGCAGGCTGCACCCCATCATCAGGATGAGATCTGCACACTGAACAGCGAAGTTGGCACCCCTCTCGCCGCGGGGGCCCGGATGCCCTACGAACAGAGAATGGTCATAGGGCATCAGGTCCTTTGCCATGAAAGTGGTCGCTACCGGAATCCCCAAGAGTTCCACCAGGTCGTGGAAGGTGCGAACCATGTCGGCGCAGCGGATACCATGCCCGGCCAGGATGAGCGGCCTCTGGGATTGCGCGATGCGCGACAGGATTCCGTCTAGCTCTTGCGTTGTGGGAGCCGCCACCTCCGAAGGACTCGGGATGTAGGGCTCCGAATCCTCAGGAAAGGGAGCGCCTTGGACGTCCAGCGGAACATCCAGGAGCACTGGCCCAGGGCGGCCGCTTTGGGCCAGATACATCGCCTTTTCTAAGTGGTAGCGGGCGCGCTCGGGACTCTCGATAAGAGCCGCGTACTTGGTGACCGACTCCACAATCGGCACAATATCGGCTTCCAGGAAACCGCACTGCCGTAACCCGGGTATTCCACTCAAGCGGATGGTTTCGGCTCTTTTGCACTGCCCTGTCACGAACAGCACCGGCACGGAATCCTGATACGCTCCGACCAAGCCGGTGAGAAGATTGGTTGCACCGGGACCACTGGTTGCCAGGCACACGCCAAGTTTGCCGCTTCGACGCGCATACGCATCGGCGGCCATGGCACAGGCCTGCTCGTGAAAATTGCAGTAGTAACGGACCCGCTCCAGACGCCCGAAAGCGTCCATCAGGTGCATCATCATTCCACCGGTGAGCATGAAAGCGGTATCAGTGCCGGTGCACTCGACGGTTCTCGCGATGTAGTCTGCAACACGCATAGTCCTCTCGGAATCTGTTTAGATCAGTGCTGTACCAGTTACAGATAGACGTTGCTGATTGGCGCGGCACGAGTGCCACGCAGCAGTACGCCGGATGGCATCTTCCAACGACACAAACTCTTGGACCCCGAATTCCCGGCGAGCGCGAAGCGTGCTTGGCACGTACCGTTCCGGAAGGTTTCCGGGGGGCGGCGCAGACGCCACCTTGATTTCGACGCGCGACCCAAGTGCGCGGCGAACTACTTGGGCCAGTTCGGCGATGGTCAAACATTGCTCGGAGCCCACGTTATACGGGTGGCCGGATTCACCCCGCGCCAGGATCCTCCACAACCAGACCGCCAGATCCGCAGCATAGAGATAGGAACGATAGGGAGTGCCATCGCCGCGGATTTCGATGGAGCGTTCCTTCATGCAATCAAGGATGAAGTTGCCGACCGCAAAGTGCGCATCGAGTGGAAGATAGGGTCCGACAAAGGCAAAGCACCGTGCGATGAGAAAACTCAAGCTGTGCGTCTGAGCATACACCGAACCGAGCAACTCGGCAACGCGCTTGCCTTCTCCGTAAACCCAGCGGGGATCGTTGGGATCGGGAGCGCCCTCATAGGTTTCCGGAAGATGCGTAACTTCAGGAGGCTGTACGCCGTAGACCGCACCGGAACTCAAGAGCAGAAAGCGCCGGACGCCCGATGCGACCGCAAAGTCCAGGGTACGGCGTGCCCCGTCAATGATCGTGTCCAGCATCAGGAGCGGCTGCTCGCGGATTAGTTTCGCGCTCGCTTCGGTAGCGCCATGAATGACATGCGAAAAACGACCTTCGGGAAAGGCAAAGGAGCGAACATCCCCTTGTTGCATCTGGATAGCGGGATGTGCCGCCAGGTGCGGGGCCTTCGCGCGGAATCCCTCCGGGGAGCGCGTGAGCACAGTCATGGAGGCGCCCAATTGCAGGCGGTCTTGCGCCCAAACAAAACTTTCGAGCAGCCACGAACCGATGAAGCCAGTGCCGCCGGTTACGAAAATCCGCGCTCTCCGGAATTCATCCCATACATCGGCTGTGTGAGCGAGGATGTGATCGAGGTCGCCGGCAAGCGGATTAGGCATCGGCAGCACATCCTCCTGCGCCTACCGGCCTTCTGGCAAACGTGTGGAATGTCTCAACCAGATAGTCCGTCATCTGCGGAGTAATGCCGGGGAAGACACCGATCCAAAACGCTCTATTCATCACAAAGTCAGAATTCGTAAGGGTGCCGACGGTACGATACTGAATGTCCCGGTACGCCGGCTGACGAATTAAATTGCCGCCAAAGAGCAGGCGGGTGGCGATCTTGCGGTCCTCAAGATAACGCACAATCTGATCCCGACTGAACGGTGCCTCCGAACGGACAGCCATTGGGAAACCAAACCAGGCAGGGTCGGAGCCGGGGGTTGCCTGCGGCAGGATAAAGAACTCCTCCAGGTCACGCAAGCCCTCATAGAGCGTCCGAAAATTTCGCCGCCGCGCCTCGATGAAAGCCGGCAATTTCCTCAATTGCGCTAGCCCCACCGCCGCCTGCAAGTCCGTGGCCTTGAGGTTGTACCCAACGTGCGAATAAGTAAATTTGTGATCGTAGCCCTTCGGCAGTTCGCCCAATTGCCAATCGAAACGCTTACCGCAGGTATTGGCCTTGCCGGGGTCGCACCAGCAGTCCCTCCCCCAATCCCGGAAAGACTCAATGAGGGTCTTCAGGAGGGGGATGTCGGTCAACACACAACCGCCCTCCCCCATCGTAATGTGATGAGCAGGATAGAAGCTTACAGTTGCCAGGTCTCCGGACGTTCCCACATTTTGCCCTTGATAGGTTGAACCCACGGCGTCGCAACAGTCCTCAATAAACCACAAGCCATGGCGCCGGGCAAACTCGGTGACGGTCGACAGATCAAAGGGGTTCCCCAGGGTATGGGCCAATACGATGGCGCGAGTCCGCTCGGAACATGCCGCTTCCAGTTGGGCAGTGTCCACATTGTAGGTAGGAATGGTCACATCCACAAACACTGGAACCAAGTGGTTCTGCACGATGGGATTGACCGTGGTGGGGAAGCCCGCCGCCACCGTGATCACCTCATCGCCGGGTTTGAGACCCCTGTCTCCGAGTTTCGGAGACGTCAAACCCGCGACGGCTACCAAATTGGCCGAGGAACCCGAATTGACCAGCATGGCATGGCGTCTTGGGAAGAAAGCGGAGAATTCACGTTCGAACTGTTGGGCATAAGGGCCGGCTGTTAACCAAAAATCCAGGCTGGCCTCCGTAAGCCGAACCAGCTCGTCCGAATCAAATACCCGCCCTGCGTATGGAACGGCGGTCTCGCCGGGCTTGAACGCACTTCCCGCAAAGGCCGCAGCGTGGTACTGCCGGACCAACTCGAGAATCTGCGCGCGGAGTGCTTCTGCTTCTCTTGTCATGGTATCGTTTCCCGCAATCCCTGCTCCCAAACATATGCTGGTTGTTGCGGCTTATCCGATCAAACGCACGGATGATTAATTCGCGCGCCCTGTCCACCGGAGGGTGCCATCCAGTCGAGCCGTGTCGAGCAAGTGTTGCAACTGCTTTAATCGGATGTACTTTCGTCCCACGAGGTCTTCCTGCCTAATGCCCTGCGAGCGATATGCGTCGTAGAGTTGACGGGCTCCACTCGAGGCATTCCAGCGAGGCTGGAAAGCCGGAAATGCGCGTGCGAATTTGCTGAAGTCCACGCGATAGTTGCGTGGATCGGGTCCTGCCTTCCCGGCGTATTCAACCTCATAATCCTTCGATAGTTGCTGCACGATCGAAGCCAGGTCCCGCACTTGATAGTTTTCGCTGTTCGCTCCCACATTGAACGCCTGATCATGCGCGAGTCCGACGGGCGCTTCCAGCACCAAGAAAAATGCCTGGACAATATCTTCGACGTGCACGAGGGGTCGCCAAGGTGTCCCGTCACTGAGTATCCTGATCTTCCCCGTGGTTACAGCCCATCCGACGAGGTTGTTCAGCACAATATCAATGCGGAGCCGCGCGGATGTCCCATAGGCCGTCGCATTCCTCAAATAGGTCGGGGAGAAGCCGCTATCCGCCAGTCGCGAGAGATCTTCTTCGGTCCGCACCTTCGATATCGCGTATGCGGTGAGGGGACGCAGTGCGGCTGTTTCATCAAGAAGGTCATCGATACCTGCTGCACCGTACATGCTGCAAGAAGAAGCAAACAAGAACCGCTGCACACCTGCCCGCTTTGCCAGCTCAGCTAACCGTACGGAGGCGTGATGGTTGATCTCCAGCGTCCAATCCTCGCGCAGGTCACCCAAGGGATCGTTGGAGAGCGCGGCCAAGTGAACGACGGCATCAAATCCGGCAAGATCCCGTGCCGCGACATCACGAATATCCTTCTTGATTCGAGCATAGCCGTCCGGAACCAGGCCAAAGTCTCCGTCTGCATAGTACTCGGTGTCGAGGCCGGTCACGGCGTGCCCCCTGTCCGACAGGGATTTGACCATCACGGTGCCAATGTAACCGCGATCTCCGGTTACTAAAACCCTCACAGGACTTCGTCCTCCTCAATCATTCCAAACCTTCCAGGGGGCTTTGCCCGTGGCCCAGAGTTGGCTCAGGTGCTGGTAATCGCGATAGGTGTCCATGGCGAAGAAAAAGCCCTCGTGACGGTACGACATAAGTTGCCCCTCGCGCGCCAGTTGCTCCAGGGGGCCGCGCTCCAGGATGCAGTCGTCGCCGGAAAGATAATCGAAAATGCCCCTGTTCAAGACGAGAAACCCGGCGCTGATCCAGCCTTGCGACACCGGCTTCTCGGTGAACTCCAACACCCGGTTTTCCTCGCCGATTTCCACCACGCCGAAGCGCGAAACCGGCCGGACAATGGTGACGGTTGCCAGCCGTCCGTGGCTCTGGTGGAACTCCAGCAGGCGGCCGATATCGACATCGCTTAGGCCGTCGCCATAAGTCATCATGAAGGTATCTTCGCCCACATATTTTGCGATCCGCTTGATGCGGCCGCCGGTCATAGTTTCCAGCCCGGTATCGGCCAAGGTGACCTGGAAGCCTTGCTCCTGGTGGGAGCCGTCGAAAAGGATCTGCGATTTTCGTCCGAGGCAGATGGTGAAGTCGTTGTTCATCGCCTCATAATTGAGGAAATAGTCTTTGATCATGCTACCGCGGTAGCCCAAACACAGCACGAACTCCTGGAAGCCGTAGTGGGCGTAAGTTTTCATGATGTGCCACAACACGGGCCGCGCGCCGATTTCGACGAGCGGCTTCGGGCGAAACTCAGTCTCTTCCCGTAAGCGAGTGCCCAATCCTCCGCACAGAATCACCACCTTCATTGCGCTCCCCCTCAGTCGCAGACAGGCTCGTGTGCGATACCTCAAGCTGCGGACGCACGCACCCAATCATGACCCCGAGGTATTCCCCACGCCCCCTGCTTTCATTTACCGTAAAGGAAATCGCCTGCTCGACCATGATCTCAACACGCGTCGTTTCCGTCAAAAGGAATAAAGTCACGGAGTACGGACCGTCGTTGAACAGGTTGGCAGGGAAGTGATATGAATCCCTATACAAGCCAGGTCGGAGCAGCCGATTAGGCGTACCGGAAACGAAGGCGCACACTCCGTACTTGTCCAACACATGGATGCTCGAGCAGACGTTAAGCTCGGTGAAGACCTCAAAGTCCATTTCCAAAGTGACCGGCCTGTCTATTTCGACGTCAGCCCCCACTCCACGCTCGCCGAGAATTCTGGCCCTCACCAGATGAACACGGCCATTATTAGCAGTGCGGTCTGCCGCGTCCCAAGCGACTTCGCCAGAGAGGTTCGTATTGGCTTCCATATACGCTGCCACAACCTCCCCGGTGGGGCCGTCTCTCACTGTTGCTCCAGCGTGGAGCAGAAGCGCTCGCCTGCACAAGCTTGAAATGGCAGCCATACTGTGGCTGACGAATAGCACAGTTCTCCCGCCACGAGCGACTTGCCCGATCTTGCCTGTGCATTTTCTCTGGAAAACGGCGTCTCCCACGGCTAGGACTTCGTCCACGAGCAAGATTTCTGCGTCGAGGTGGGCCGCCACTGCAAAGGCGAGGCGGACCTGCATCCCGCTCGAGTAATGTTTCACGGGCGTGTCGATGAACTTCTCGATTTCAGCGAACGCCACAATCTCGTCGAATTTCCTGGTGATTTCCTTCTTGCTCATGCCGAGAATCGCACCGTTCAGAAAGGTGTTTTCCCGGCCCGTCAGTTCGGGGTGAAAGCCCGTGCCGACTTCAAGAAGGCTGCCCATCCGGCCCCGGACCTCGGCGTGGCCCGTGGTGGGCTTGCTGACGCGGGCCAGAATTTTCAATAACGTAGTCTTGCCGGCGCCGTTGCGGCCAATGATCCCGACCACTTCGCCCTGGCGGATCTCAAAGGAAACATCCTTGAGCGCCCAGATGTGGGTGGGATCGCCGTTGGGGGAGGAAGGCTTACGCGTTCTGAAGAGGCGGGCCGGGGCGGAAATGGCGCGGGTGAGCACGTCGCGCAGGGCGAGGTAACGCTCCCGCTCGCCGATGCGGTAGCGCTTGCCCAGATTCTCAACTCGAATGACGATGTCGGACATATGAATTCTGAATTATGAATTATGAATTGTAAATTACACAATGCTCAGTGGGGTAGCGCAGAGGTGGACGCCTTTCAGTCCTCCTCTGCGGCCCGTATTCCAGACGAACCGCGGAGGAAACCGTCGGCTGACGTATACCTCCGCGCTACCCCGCTTTACCCTTCACCCTTTACCCTTCATCCTTCACCCTTCACCCTTCACTCTTCACCCTTCACCCTTTATCCTTCACCTGTTGGCCAGGGTCTTAATCTCCCCCAGTCCCAGCAACCGCTCGTCGGCGGTCACCAGGGTTAGATCGAGAACCTGGGCCGTCGCGGCCAGAAAGCGGTCTGCCGGGTCGGCGTGCGGAAGAGGCAACTGTTGTGCCGCCAGCACGATTTCATGAGTCAGAGGAGCTTCCTGAAAGTGTGCCGTGGCGCGTTCCAGCCATTCTCCCAGGTTCCCGCGCAGACGAATTCTGCCTTTGGCATTCAATAGAAACGCCTCCCAGGTGCTCACCGGTGATAACCAGAGATCATTTTTTCCATCTTTCAGTTCGTGGCGGATGCGGCGACCGAGACGGCTCGGCTCCCCCAGGCTCCATAACCAGATGTGCGTATCCAGCAAGAGCTTCAATCGCGCAACGCCTCCCAGTCTGTTTCCTCGATGACCGGCGATATGATGTCGCCCAAAATTTCCGTGGTGTCGGCCAGGGAACCAACCCAGTCGTCTTGCCCCGCGGGGCACGGGGGGATGACCTCAGCGATCGGCTTGCCATAGCGGGTAACCCGCAGCGGCCGCTTGGTCACGCGCACCTGTTCGAGCAGGGCCAAACACTTGGCTTTGAATTCCGAGATGGCAACTTCTTGCATGGGATCCCCTCGCAAACACATCGTACCATGGTCCGAAATGATGGTCAATTCTTGGACAGTGGTCAGTTGCCAGTAGTCAGTAGTCAGTAGTCGGTTGTCAGTAGTCAGTAGTTAGTAGTCAGTGAAATGGCGAATGGTGCTTAGTAAATGATGAATTCCTGCTCTCCTTCGCCCTCTACCCTTCGCCCTTCAGCCTTCACCTTTACCCTTTACCGTTTGCCCTTCACCCTTCACCAATTCATAATTCACAATTCAGAATTCACCATTCACCTTCACCCTCCACCCTCCACCCTTCACCCTTTCCCATTTGCCCTTCACCCTTTACCAATTCACCATTCAGAATTCACTATTCACTATTCAAACCACGTCGGCGATGGTGCCTTCCATCCTGTGGAAGAAGGCGATTCCCCCGATCAGCACAATAATCACCCCGCCTGCCGACGCTGCCAACAACAGGCCGGGCGGTTGGCCGCTGCCCGCGAGCGCCCAGCGAAATCCTTCGATGACCCCGGCCATGGGGTTGAGTCCATAGACCCAGCGCCAGCGCTCCGGCACCAGGCTGCTGGGATAGGCGACGGGCGAGGCGAACATCCAGAACTGCACCAGGAAGGGCACTACGTAACGCACGTCACGATAAATGGCGTTCAGCGCCGAAAGCCACAAGCCCACGCCCAACGCCGTCGCCACCGCCAGAAGCAGGAAGAGCGGGAACAGCAAGATCGCCCGGCCCGGAGCGACGTGGTACAAGGGCATCATCACCAGGAAGACCACAAAGCCGATGGCAAAATCCAGAAGCCCGGAACCGACCGAGGCCAGCGGCAGCACGAGCCTCGGGAAGTAGACCTTGGTGATGACCCGCTGCTGCTCCACCACACTGTTCGTGGCGTTCTGAAGCGCTCCTGCGAAGTACATCCAGGGCAGCAAGGCGCTGAAATAGAAAATCGGATAAGGGAGTCCCCCGGACGGGATGTGGGCCAAGCGGCCGAAAAACAGGCTGAACACCAACATCGTCGCGAGCGGCTGAAGGATGGCCCAAGCGGCGCCGATGGCCGTCTGCTTGTAGCGAATCTTGATGTCGCGCCAAATGAAGAAATAGACCAGCTCGCGAAATTGCCAGAGCTCGCGAAAATTCAGGTCGAGCCATCCCCGCGGAGGGGTGATCTCAATGACAGGGATGTCGGTCAGCGGTACCGGCGCCTGCGTCGTGCTCATGGATGCGCGTTCCTTGCCATAATTCTAGCCCCTGAGTAAGGCCTACTCGCTCAAAGGCTTGCTACCCTCGCCATGTCCGGCTGTTCTGTCTATTTGTACCATGAAATCATTTACCGGGGCAAGGTGTCGGCCCGGGCCGTGGGGCAACCGACGCTCTGGCTGGCGGTGAACCACAAATGGCGCCCGATGCCCCGATCGAACGGGTCCACGGACATTTTGTCCCACAGGTCACGTTGCCCCCCCCAGGGGACAATGATCCGCTTCAAAACGCAACGTAAGCCACGGAATTTCAATCACTTAGTTGAGGTGGAGGTTTGGCACAGGAGGTTCGTACCGTAACGAGCAACTTTGCCAATCGCGGCTCTTGCTTGGATTATCCACAATCGCCCCGCACTTTCCGTTTCGCACATCGAACCCTTGCATTCGCCCAAAACCGCCGCCACTCAGCGCCAAGCGCGCTGCGGCACTATGTATTCTTGATATCTTGGGACCGCTTTTTGTGCCGCATCAAGTCGAGCAACGAAAGAGCTGTAAACTGCGGACCGTAAACCAAGGCTCTGCGCCAGACGGTGCGGGGCTCGTGCAACAACCGCCATAGCCATTCCAATCCGGCTTGGCTGGCCCAGCGCGGGGCCACAACAACTTTTCCGCTGTGAAACTTAATCGCCGCCCCCACCGCTACGATCACCGGCGTTTTGAGCCGGTCGCGGTGGGCGACAATCCACCTCTCCTGTTTGGGAAGCCCTAGCGCCACCCAAAGCACATCGGGATTAGCCTGATTGATCATCGCAATAATTTGCGCGTCTTCTTCGGGAGTAAGCTCGTGAAAAGGCGGCGAGTAAGCGCCGATAATCTTTACCCCCGGGTGCTTCTGCCGCAGCCGCTCGCTCGCCAAGGCCAGGATTTCATCCGTGTCACCGTAGAAGAAATTGGTATATCCCTTCTGACGGGAAAGCTCACAAAACGCCGACAACAAATCTGCGCCACGAACCTGATGAGTGGCGCAGGACATTTTCTTGGCCGCCACCCGCGCGGCCCATCGCCCGTCCGGCACAGAAAGGTCTGCGGTACGGAGAACGGCACGGAAATCGGGATGTTTGTGCGCCTCAAGCGCACCGTGCGAGCCCGTCACCGCGATCCAATGGGGCTGGTCACGCTCCAGAACCCATTGCTCCATCAAGCGCAAGACGTTCTCGACGTCAATAATATGAACAGGCGCTCCGAGAACCTCCGTGCAGGGCGGATGCCCCGCCTGTTGGGTCATGGGGTGCGCTTCCATTCGGATTTCTCGCCCTAAGCTCGTGAGGGCTTCAGCCCCGCCGCTGCCATACTTGCAACCAACCTTTTGGGTTAACTCCTCGCGACGGGCGCGTTCGCCCTTTCGAGGCGCGCCGTCCACCCAACAGCCGAGGCAGTTTTGCTGAGCGCTCTTCCCATTTTCCGGTAAAGGTCACGAGGAAGGAGATGAAGACCAAGCGAAGATCCAACCAAAAGCTCTGCCTTTTGATATAAATAAGGTCGTACCGGAGCTTCTTGCGACGGGGCAGCTCGCTGTGGCCGTAAATTTGAGCGATTCCTGTTAGCCCTGGTGTGACGGCGTGCCTGCGGTCGAATCCCGGTATTTCCGCACGGAATTTCTTCACCAACTCCGACCACTCCGGCCTTGGTCCGACAAAACTCATGTCACCGTGGAAGATGTTCCATAGCTGAGGCAGCTCATCCATGGCCGTGGCGCGCAGAATCCGGCCCACGCGTGTAATCCGCGGATCGAGCTCTTTCGCGGGAACGGCGCCCCACTTGGCATCCGAATCCGGCACCATGGAGCGGAACTTAACGCTTTGGAATTCCTTGCCGTCCTTCCCCACGCGAGGTTGACCATAGAAAATGGGACCTCCGTCCTCGATCTTAATGGCCAAGGCAATCGTGGCCCAAAGAGGCGAGGAGATAATCAGACCGAGTCCAGAGAGCGAAATATCAAAAAGGCGTTTAAGCATAACCTTAAGGAGCCAGCAGTCAGAAGTCAGCAGCTAGAAGCAATCAGAATTGTGAGTCTTGTATATTCAGACTTCTGATTCTTAACCTCCGACTCCTATTCTGTCCCCTATGCCCCCGGGCGGGGTCAGCAAGGCTTGTAAAGTTGCCAGCAGGGCACGATGGTGCCAATCAAACTTCAACCGGCCATTCAGTCGAACGAGTAGATTCATGGCATTCGCAGCATCGAAGAAACTGTCCATTTGCCCGTCAGTAAAATGGCTAGCGAGTTTCCGGGCGAAATACCCGACCATCAACTCGTTACCGAAAGCCGACCGCCAATAGCGTTCGAACTCGCCCAAGGCCCGGGCGCTAAAGTTCTCGCTCCGAAAGGCGCGCATCACCACATCAGCCACCAGCTCAGCGGAGAGGAGCCCGTAGTAGATTCCTCCTCCCGTGGTGGTCTTAATGTGCCCGGCAGCTTCACCGGCAGCGATAACCCGCTCGGCCACGCAATGTCCCACGGCGGCTTGCGCAATCCCTTTTCGATCGATCCGCAAAGTTGAGATGTCCGTGTGGGGTGCAACTCTCCGGATGAGCTTGGCGAAATAAGGGTCAGGGTTGCACTCGGTCATGAGCCCCACCCTCCAACGGTTGTTACCCAGAGGGATTTCCCATCCAAAAGCCCCAGGAGCCACCCCTTGGCCGACGAACACCCTGGTGGCATTGCCGTGACCATTGTGTGGCAGGGTCAATTCCGCCTGGAGGGCGCGCAGGAATTGCCGGGGATGCGCCAACCCCAAAGCATGATTCAGGGAACAATTAACCCCGGTGGTGATGATGGCCACCTGCGTCCGGAGACTTGCCCGCCGCGCTCCCGCGGAGCAGTATTGGATTTCCACCGAATGCTTTTCAACTTCCAGAGCATTCACCCAGCAGCCGAGTTGCAATTCCACCCCAGCATTGAAGGCGCGCTGCGCCAGGGCACGATTAAACTCACCTTTGTCAATTACCTGTGCGAGCGGGGCTTCCGTCCGGTGCTCCAGCTTTCTTCCCCCCGGCGAGATAGCTTGAATGAATCGAATTTCTGACAAAATGGGCTGAGTGGGAAGATCAAAGCGGGCAAAAGCTTCATCGCCAACGACGCCAGAGCAGATTGCCTTTTCTCCAACCCGGCTTTGGGCCTCGAACAACACGACATCCAGCCCTGCCCGTGCTAATAGAAACGCGGCATGTATGCCTGCCGGACCCGCTCCAATGACGACGACGTCCTTCAAGTTTCCTCCCTCGGCCAATCTTCTCTCCTGGACTTTCCTCTGCAAATCAATGTAAGCCCTGCTGAGCCTTCGGCGGAAGGCTTCACCGTTTCAATTTTTTGCCGGGGTTTCCGCCACAAGATTGGTCGCCAAACGCAGCGACTCGAAAGTTCCTGCATCGGTCCACCAGCCCTCCAGGACACTGTAAGTCAAGGTGCCTTCCTGTAAGTAGGCATTATTCACGTCCGTAATCTCCAACTCCCCACGATGGGAAGGCTTGAGCCGATTAGCTTTTTCGAAAACTGAAGCGTCATAGAAGTAAACCCCGGTGACTGCGAATTGACTCACCGGATGAGCAGGTTTTTCTTCAATGCGAATGATCCGGTCCCCCTCAAAAACCGGCACTCCAAAGCGTTCAGGGTTGGTGACACCCTTGAGGAGGATATGGGCGCCTCGGGCTTGCTGTTCAAAGTTAACGACAGCTTGCTGGATGCTTCCTTGCAGGATGTTGTCGCCCAAAACAACGCAAATCTTTTCTCCTTCCGCGAAGTCCTCTGCCAGCCGCAAAGCGTCGGCGATCCCGCCTTCACCTTCTTGGTAGGCATAGTTCAAACGCTTCAGGCCAAATTCCTTCCCATTACTCAGCAATCGCAGGAAGTCCCCAGCGTTGCGTCCGCCGGTGACGATGAGGATCTGCGTGATCCCGGCATGCACAAGAGTCCAGAGAGGGTAGTAAATCATGGGCGCATTGTAAACGGGCAGCAAATGCTTATTGGTGACTTTCGTCAACGGAAATAGGCGAGAACCTGTTCCACCCGCCAGGATTACCCCCTTCATCTCGCATCCCTCCCTGATGAAATCTCCCGCCTCCTGCCCACACCTTCGCTTTTTGGGCTCACCCCGCCCACTCTGGCATGAGGAGAAGTCATGAGCGGTGTCCAGACGCGATATTATCACGCTAGGGGCCTCGAAGTAAGGAATTCACTACTTTGGTTTGCGCTAGAATCCCAAATGATTTTCCAGGGATTCTGCTGGGCAGGACGAAGGTGTGTGGCAATGGCCAGACACACCACAAACCATGCGGCGTTGGCGGGAATGTGCAAGTTGAAATCGACAAAACTATGGCAGAGCAATCCCACCGCGCCCACCGCCGCGCCCATTTGAATCCAGCCCCGCCCATGCCGCAGACGTCCCTCGAGGTGGCGAAACGCTATAAGAAAGAAGAGCACGATCCCCGCCAAAATCATCACGGCCCCTGGTAACCCAGTTTCCGCCACAGCCTCCAAAAGGTCATTATGGGCGTGGCTCCAATGCATGTCCTTGGGGAACGTCAAGTAACTTGGGAAGACGTCCTCAAAACATCCCACTCCCACGCCCATCCAAGGATGACTTCGCACTATATGAAGAGTGTCAATCGCCACCCGGATCCGGTCACCGAACGTAACTTCCAAGGATCGATTGGTTTCAAAAACTGACCAGGCATGGTTACCCACGCGCCCCGTGCTGACCATCCAGGAGAAAACGGCGGCGGAAATCAGCACAACTGCCAAGAGCACAAGGGAGGAAGGTAGGGAGACGCCGCGCGGCCGAGGCCCAATCAGAATCCCTGCCAGAAGCAACCCCTCCACCACCAGAACTACGGTGCCGCCTCTCGATCCACTAATCCAGATGGAGATAATGACCAGACCCACCCCGCACCAGAGCAAGAAGCGCAAGCTCGCATTCGCGGACCGGGAGAGAATATACGCCACGGAAATGGGAAGAAGCATCTCCATCAAGCCGGCATAGTCATTGTGGTTCACGTAGGGTCCGAAAGGCCAGACCGATACGGGAAAAGTCCAGTAAATCAGTCGCGCACCCCCGCCCCAGGACATTTGCGCCAGAGCCAGGATGCATAAAGCAAAAGCCAACAGGGTTACGATCAGGCCGAGCCATTCCAAAGCCCTGCCATTGTCCGGCGAGGTAAGAAGTTGGCCCGCCAGAAAGAAAAAAGCCAAATTGGTGATAATCTTCAGGACGGCCTCACGTGTCGCCTCATGGTCAGCCGTGAAACCCGCGAATAATTGCACAGCAGCCAGAATAAGAAATGCCAGGAAGGGCCAATAGAGCGGGGACCATCTAATTTTGAGGACGCCGCGATGGGCGCAACCCCCTGCCCAGAGAATCAGGGCGAGGAGAGACAGAACCATCAAGGTTCCCCACGCCCACGGCTGTACGGCGCCGAAAGCCCACGGGGCGGCGCAAATTGTGGCTATAAGAAGGACGCGTGCCAGAGTGTGAAAAGGAGACGGTGAGATTGGGCGGTCGTCATGCACGGAGGATCCGCCGGAAGGAAGAGAAAACCTGGAGGGGGTGGAGATGTTCACCGGGTCCTCGCTTGGTTCACATCGGGTTGGGGAGTTTCCACAGTGCGGAGAATAACATCGTCCAGCCAGACCGTGCCCGTTATGTCGCTCGGGTAAGGCTGATTTTGCGGCCGCCAAAAAGAAATTCTCACCGCCTGAGTCTGTGGTTGGGTCTTAAACTCCACCTCGATCGGATGCCAGGGAGTGGTTCCCACTGTCGGATCACTGGTCCGGGCAACGCAATTCTCGCAACCCATCTCGACCACTCGCAGCCGCGGTCCGCTGTCGGAGGTGAGATTGTCGGATCGCACGTAAGCCGTTAATTGATACCGCGTGTTGGGTTTAATCCGGACAACCTGATCCAATAAGTCGTAATCCGCATTTCGACCCACAGCGAAATCAATCCGGAGGCACTTCGCGCCCCTGTAGGCAGAAGGATCAGAGAAATCAAACACCAAATCCGGGGAATCGTCCGTACGCCAGTCAAATCCGGTATTGAGGAGCGGCCCCTCAAAGCTCCCGTCATAGAGAAGGTTGGCGGACTGTGAATTGGATCCCCGCGGGATCACTCCCGCGTGTTGAAGGTCGTTCCAAACCGTGCCGGCATTCTGTATCTGATTATGGTCGAGGAGAAAATCCAAAAAGGGCTTCACCATCGATAAGCTGGGGGAACGATCAGGTCCCGAAATCATTTGCCCCCAAATCCGCATGGCGCTTTCGTAGTCGGCGCTGGAAGTTAAGAACATCAGGAAGGCGAACCTTGCGGAGGCATCTTTTCCATGGGGGATAACCTCCGTGTAGATCGCTCGCGGGTCCTGGGTAGCGCGCAGGCACAACCGAATTGTTGCATCGAGATATTGCGGGTCCAAGCCCAAAAGTCTGCGAAAGTAAGGGAAAGCCTTCTCCTGGCGGTCCGTCAAGAGGTAATGATTTGCCAGCGCCCACTGTAAAGCCGGCATCATGGGGTTGAGGACCCGAGCCCGCTCAAAGGCCTCATCTGAACATGCCGTATCTCCGACGAAATCACAGGCCGTCCCCAGATCCGACCAAAAATCCCAACGGTGAGGATTGAGTTCGACTCCCTGGCGGAGATATTTCACCGCTTCGGGCAGATTTATGTTCGCTGGATCGTAAGAATAAACCAATCCCAAGCGATGGACCAGGTAGGGATTACCCGGATCCAGTAGGAGCGCTTTCTGAAGGTCAGGGATGGAAAGGGTGTCAACCTGGTACGTTACCCATGCCACGCGAATCGCCTCATAGGCCAACCAAACGCTACCGACAAGGATGGGGATCAAGAAAAGGGCCGCTCGCCACCAAGGGCGCAAGGGCCCTTCAATGAGGTAATTTGAATTATACGGGAACGGCGCCCTCTCACCAGAAAGGTCAAGGTTGGTAAGTTGATCCATTTCGTGATTGATCCTGGAAGCGACGGCGAGCGGATAATTGGGAGCCCATTCCAGCCCCATTCCAGGCAAATCCGCTTTCGTTCGCCCGACAACTCTGAATGCTCATGCCCTGGGGGATGAATCCCTCCTTGCGCGGCCTCCTCCGGATGAATGCGTGGGATTCGACACTGAGATCTCATCATAATAGCCTTGATGGTAAGGGCCGTAATAGTAACCATAATAAGTGTCGAAACGCATGTCAACCTTGTTGAGGACCATTCCCAGGACCCTCGAACCGGCGTTTTCCAGGATTCGATGGGCCCGGGTAAGCGCCCCCCGGGTCGTCGCTCCACTGGAAACCACTAGAATAACTCCGTCCACCATGGCAGAGAGGATCACGGCATCAGTTACCAGGAGCAGGGGGGGAGAGTCGATGACAATATGCGTAAACCGTTTCATCAACTCCCTCAGCGTCGCCTCCATCATGTGCGAGGAGAGGAGTTCCGCGGGGTCGGGAGGCCGTGGACCCGCCGGAAGGACCCAGAGATTTGGGACACGCTCGTATTGGACCAAAATCTCATCCAGAGAGTGCGCGCCGGTCAAGAAGCTGCTCAAACCCTTCTCGTTGGGAATTCCTATGTTCTTCGCGATGCAAGGACGGCGCAAGTCAGCATCCACCATCAAAACGGCCCCCCCTCGCTGGGCGAAAGACATCGCCAAGTTGGTGGCGATGGAAGTCTTCCCTTCGCCGACCTGCGCACTGGTGACGAGCAAGCTTTGCGGTGGACGCGGAGCTGTGGAGAGTAAGACCGAGGTTCGGAGGCTTCGAAACGACTCCGCGATGACCGAGGACGGGCGCTTAAGGACTGCCATTCCAACCCCAGTCGGTCCCGCAGAGCTTAGAGAACGGCCCGGGGGCAGTGCCTCTCGCCTGTGCCCGTCGGTTTCGGAAGGGATGACTGCCAAAGCCGGAGCGTTTATAAGTCTTTCCGCTTCTTCGGTGGTCCGGATCGTGCTGTCGAGAGCTTCCTGCACGAAGCCCAGGGTAATCCCAAGAATCAAACCGATCAGCACGCCCACGGCTATATTGCGCCGCCGGTTCGGGCGGATCGGACTCATGGGTGGAGTCGCTTGATCAATAACGTGAACGTTGGGGGCTTGCAAAGTGGCGGAGACAGTAGCATCCTTCAAGCGTTGCAAAAGGTTTTGATAGAGTTGCTGATTGATTTCGAATTCCCGCTTCAAGATATTGTATTCAATCATGCGATGACTGAGCGCGCCGACCTCCGCCTTCTCCTTCGACAGGGCGACGCCCAGAAGCTTTTCCCGGCTTTGAGATGCCAAATAATCATTATGAACCTTCTCAATGGCTTTCTTATGGGCATCTTCCATTAGCGATTGCATTTGCGTAAGCTGGTCACGCAATCGAACAACTTTGGGGAAATTAGGTCCATATTGGTTCTGGGCATCAGCATACGCCGCCTTGAGATCGTTATATCTATCATCCAAATGCTGGAGAACAGCGTCCTGCATGATGACCCCAACCTGCCCTTCATTGTCCTTGGCGAGATCGTAAACGGATTCCTTCTGGACTCGGTCACTCTCCGCGGCAGCGAAGTCCTTGTCCAGTTGCTCCAGCCTTTGATCGTTGATGGTCTCCTTGTCCCCGACATTGATCATCAGGTTCTGGCGCTCATAGTCGATCAAATCCTGCTGAGACTTCTCCACCTTCGTCTTCAAATCCTGTAATTGCTGCTCCATGATACCCGAAGCCCGGTGGGTGAAATCGTATCGCTCCTGGATACTATACTCGATGTAGTTGTTGATTAAATGATTGACAATATTCGCCGCCAATTCAGGATTTCCGCTTTCGTAACTTACCGCAAGAATGCGGGTGTCCTTCACCATTTCAACCGAGATGCCATCTTTAAAATCCCCGATCATGGCCGTCTTGCGTGCTCCGGCGATTTGCGCTGCCGATTGCCCCGGAGTCTTGGCTGTAGCAGGAGGGGCTCCTGCGCGGTCAAGTCCGAGTTGCTCCATCGTTGTCCATGCCAGGCTGTCGCTTTGCAGGACCTGTATTTGGGTGGTCAGAAACGTAAAATCTACAGAGGGAGATTGGTTATAGACCGTGTTGAGGCTTTGGAGTTGGGGATAGTCGGTCTCCACGTCCACGCTCGCCGTCGCCCTATATACGGGTGCCATCTTGAAGCTGTATATCCCCGCCAGCACCGTCACCACAAGGGTGGCAGTCAGGATGGTCCCCAGACGCTTCACGAGGATGTCCCAGAAGGAAGCAAAAGTGAGGTGGGTTTCACTCCCTTGCGCCTCTAATTCCAGATTCGTCGGCATCAAGCCGTTGATCCGCTGTGGCAATGGACGTTCAATGGGCGATAAAGAATCGTTGTCAGGCACCTTCCAACTCCCTCTAGAAAAAATCTAACTCTGCAACACCCTCATCCCTTCCAACCCTCAGTGGTAAATCAACACTGTACTGCCGTACCCAACCGCTGAAATAGCCGAATTAACCCCTGTATCAAGAGCCTTAAGCTTGACGCTTGTGGGCACATAAAGAATATCGTCTGGCTTCAGTCTGACGTCGGCAATCTCCCCTTTCACCATGGCCCTGTAATTGACAGGAATTTGGTCCCGCTTG
>Ga0326727_10006412_pt1 | contig 32310 bp, 25 predicted proteins | sample MB2enrmetagenome_FD_207643 | JGI IMG/M metagenome (GOLD analysis project Ga0326727, IMG submission 207643) | Lab enriched peat soil microbial communities from McLean, Ithaca, NY, United States - MB29MY | ecosystem: Environmental > Terrestrial > Soil > Wetlands > Peat | place: USA: New York...
GGTCAAAGCATACGCGTACCGCCAAAATGATCCGGCAGCTCCGCAACCTTGGTTATCGCGTCGAATTGCCTGCTCCCGCATCGGGAGTCCCGGCGTGAGACGTGGAATTTTCGACCCTGCGCTCTGCGCAATCCGGCAATAAATTTACGGGGTTATCACGCACACATACCGCCGGCCGCCGGGGAGGGGTTTGAATTCGTACCAGCCCTGCTTTGGTGACGTGAATTCGACTTTGCCCAGGCTCTTGCCCGCCGGGTCATAAGCCAACACACTCGTGGCCTTCGCGGCGCGGAAGGCGATGCGGTCGTTCCCGTAAATATCGATCAATTCCAACAGGCCATCGCCCGTGTGGCGCAGCGCCACGCTGCCGGTGGCGCCCAGGTCATTGAATTCGGTCCACTGCCCGCGGCCATCCAGGAACTCGTATTCAGGGGCCTGCACGGTATCAATGCGATGCCCGAAAGCGTTGGCGGATTGTTCGCTGAAGTGGGTTTTGGCGTTGAATGCCAGCCATCCGGAAACCGGCAACTCGTATCCATCGGACGCAGCGCGAACGGTCCACGACCCGGTGGACGCGCGATTCACATAAACCTCAGTTCCGTTTTCATACACCACGTGCAAGCGGCCTTCGGCCAGCGCGCCGGTGGCCATCGCCTCGCTGGGGGTGAGAAACTTCCCGTTGTGGTCGGCGTATTCAATCACTTTAGGTTCAGAAAAAGCATATTGCTGTTGCAACTGTTGCATCATGTAGTAAGACCGCGCCATGGCCTCGGTGTGGAAAGGTTCGGAAGAACCAAAATCGGTCACCAGCCAGCCCATGTGTCCGTATGCAATCGTGGTGGCCAGAAGAAGGTCGAGATATTCGCGCTTCTTCGGCGACGTGGACCAGTTCTTATCGATTTGGTTCAGGTAATAGGCTGTGTCGCCCATGCCGTAATCGCATTCGAGGGGATGAATCTTCCGCAGCATGAAGGAGACGTCCAGCGGCTCGGTGAGCAGGTTCACCTTGGTATAAACCCAGCCATAGCATCCTGAGGTCAATCCCGCGTATAACCACTGGTAGGTGCCCTCTGATTGGGTGGGGCCGTAGACCTGCTGGTCGTTGCGCAGCAATTGTCCGTAGGCGTAGAATGTGGCGGCAAAAGTTCCGGCGCCCGGGACGCGCGCGTCGAAGTCGCAATAGGCCCACGGTTGGACGGCGGTATGAACGTCGGTGTAAGACATCTTTACGCCGAATTCTTCCTTGATGCGTTGCGCGTAGTAATCGTCGAACTCCACTGCCTTGGCGGGCTTCAGCGCGTAAGTGCGCGGCCAGGCGCGGCGCCATTCGCCGTCCTGCGTTCTCTGCACGTCGTCCGGGTTCCAGTTTTCGTTTACCGGATTGAAGTCGCAATAGTTGGTGTAAACGCCTTGCAGCCACCCCATGGCGTTCTGGGCCTGGATGTACCATTTCAGCATGGCGTCGCCGCCCTTCAATGGCGCGGCGTGGAGGCGGAGGGTGTAGCTATCGCCCTCATCGCGCCAAGTCACCTCGTGGCTGTGCTGCATGACCTTGTCCAGGCCATAGGCGCGAATGGCCTCGCAGCGCTCGTGGTCCTTCACGAATGATTCCGGCCCCGTCACCGTCCACAGAACCTGCTTGCCCTCTACTTGGCGAATCGAGGGAGGATTGGCGATGGTGGGCAGCGTCTCCTCGTAATTGGGCGAGTTAGTAATGAAGATCCTCTCGTAGAGGTTGTTGCGCAAGCCGTCGGTTTTCGGCAGATACCGCATTCCGCCGTTGATCTCCGCGCTATCGCTGGTCACTTTCGGGTCGGCCGTGAAGTAAGGCTCCGAGGCGTTCGAGCGGTACCAATCGAACCAAACCGAGGTGAAGACAGGATGCGCCGCGTCGCCGGAAATCAGCACGCGCGGGCTGGTCTCCGTATAGGTGATGTAGGGGACGGTAATCAGCCGGGGGTGGGCGACGCCGGAAACGCGCCCAAAGCTCAGCTCGGTGGCTTCGCCGCCCTCGCACCACACGTCAAGCACCAGAGACTTTTGCCACAAATGCATCTCGTAATCGACCCGTCGCGAGCCCATGCGGAAGTGGGCTTCGACGGCGTCGCCGGCCAGTGAGGCGGAAACCAGTTCGCCTTCCGCGACATTTCCTTTGGCGGTGTCGACGAATCGGACGCCTCCGCCATCAAGAGGCTCGAACGGCGCGCCGCCATTCACCCGCACCGTCAACTCACTCAGGCGGCCCTTCGCCGGACGATATTCGTAGACCACCGTTCCGTCCCGTCCGTCATAGCGCATTTCAAAATGCCCAGGCGCCGTTTCCCGCACGGCCACCTTGAAATTCTTCTCGAAATTCGCCGGCAGGATCGTTTCCTCGCGCGTGGGGAAGGGCAACGTTCCCGGGCCGGTGTTGGTCCCCACGATTTCATCGCGATAAGGCTTGAGAGGGCACTTGGGCTGCGCCTTGAACGTGAGCGGCTTCAATTCTTCCGTGTAGAACGCCAACGAATCGAAGAAAAAGTAGCGGCCCTGCGGGTTCGTGGCTTTGCTGATTTCGATTCCGGAGAAACGCGCGGGGAGAACGATCTGGGCCAGAACGTCGCGGGGGATGCGGCGATGAATCAGCCACCACTGCTTCCACCGGATGTCCGTAAGCTGAATCCGAAATTCCTTGCCACGCGCATCCTGCACCAGAACGGCAACCTCCGCCGGTGGTGTGGTCTTGTCGGATTCCCATCCCCAGCGGTTTCCATAGCCCCACAAATCGATGGAGTCGAAGTTGCCGGGAATAGGTACCGGCTGCGGCGGCCGGGCGATCACCCGGCTTTCCGCGCGTGCGCCGGAATAAACAATTTTGGCCACATACTGGCCCCACAACTGCTGCTCGCGGCTGCGCCGCAGTTCTCCCTGCGCGCCGTCGTAGAGTTCCAGCGTCCAGCCGGCGAGATCTTGAAAATCCACCAGCGTGTGCGGGTTCTGCTCCCGCTGCGTCCAGGTGAATTCATAAGGCTGCTGCCCCACTTGCTGCCAGGGCTCGATTTCATTGATCGCAGGGATGACCTTTTCCTGGGCAATGAGCCCGGCAGGAATGAGTGCCAGCACAAAGAATATCTCAATGAATTTTCGCATGGATTATGAAATCCTCCGAAAAAGGGCGGACCCTCACATTTGGGCTCCGCGCCTCTTCACGAGAAAATGCAACGAATTTCCGCGCCCCTGCGTCGGCAGGAGGCCTTACCTCATGGGCAACTTGCAATAAGCGCAGGCATTCGGAATTGTCCAGATGAACGAATATCCTTTAAATGGCCGTCCGCACCTTGGGCAGGGGAAACTTCCGAGTCTCCAAGCTGTCAAAGGCCATAGCACCAAATAGGGTATCAAAAGAAAGAGCAGTGGGAAATTGAGCAACTTAGACAGGCCAAAGACGACCGGCACTACTACCAGGAACGAGTATGCCAACAAGGTCAGATTCCTCCTGCGTCGACGTAACTCCGCGAAGGCGAGAAGGTACTTGTCTTGATCGGGTGCATCTGGCATCGTTCCAATCTCCTGCCATGGGCGGGCTTGCGCGGAGCGCAGCTCTGCGGTTCACGTCATCTCCCGAACCAGACCGCAGAGCTTTGCTCTGCGCAATCCGGTTTAAACGAGAATCTAGCCGCTATCGGCAGCTTGCAAGACTCTCGGCCCACGGAAAAAGTTTGCCCCTGACCTTAACCGGGGCGTTGTTGTATTCGGCGGCTTCTCCCCAAGCATCAAAGGAAAACGTTGCTATCCGCTGTCCGCTCCTATTGTAAAAGGCTAATGCAAGCCTTGCGTCCGGGTGCCAGGTCGACTTGCGGATCGCGGTATTGTAAAACACGTCGTCGAGCTTGGCCTTATCCAGCCACTCGTCGGAAATTTCCAGCCTGCATGGCTCGCATCCATCCAACAGGCTTTCTCCAGGGACCCTCGTGGGAGTCTCCACCCAAGGGGGCATCCGACAAATCTGGATTCGGGTCACCGCCGTTGCATCAAGTTCAGCAGAGAGGCGTTGCTCACCTGGTGACAACCAATAAACCGAACCGCGGTAAATGAAGAGCACCACAGCGATGCACAGAATTCCTGCCAGCAAAAGGTATTTTTTCATCGTCGTACCAACCCGCGGGTGACGGTGCCGGATTGCGCCCCGATGCATCGGGGCGCAATCCGAGAATCCGCCAATCCGCCCGCTCATTCTGCTAGTGGCACTGCTTCTGCACAGCATCCTGGAGCTTTCCCTGGCTCTGTTTCTTCAGCAGGTCATCCAGAATTTTGGATTTCGCGTCCGGTTTTTGTTGCAGGATTGCCTGGTAGGCCTTCAGGGTGCTTTCCACGGCGGCCAGATTCATGGCGTTATTATCGGAAGCCTTGTCCGGATTCTCAATCATGAAGGCGGCGCTGGCCAGCATAAACTGCCGCGTGATCGCGTGCGCGTAAACGTATTTCATTCCATTGAACTCAACGAATAAGGCCCCACACAGCGGCACGTGGAAGTCATGGACGTCCATGACCCGCTTGAACGCCCCTTCGGCTTGCTTGTTCAGGGCTTCGTCCAGCGGCGCGGTTTCCAGTTTGCGGGTAATCTCCGCCCACTGCGCCCGCTCGTCCGGCGTTGAAGTGTCCTGGGCTGCCGCTCTCTGAAAGGTCACCGTAGAAAGAAAACACAAAGCCAGAATCCAGCCGAAAGTCAAACGTCGATTACGCATGTTTTCCCTCCTTTAGAAATGATGTCACGCCTGCCCCTTGCCCCTTGTCCCGTGTCCCTTCAAATCACCTACCGGCAACCCAGCGAATAGCATCCTGGACCAGCACGTGGTAGGCAGGGTAGAGATGCGCGCTCTCGCCGTGGCCGAGTTGGATGTAGACGACGCGCGACTTCGCATAAGGGCTGATCCAGGCCACGGGGCCGTCGCTGGTGGCAGCGTCTGACCGGAGCAGCACTTTCACGTCCGGCGAAATCCACATGCCGTGGTAAGTTTCGTCCCACAGGTGCATGACGCCGACGTGGGCGGTGATGGGGTGGCGCATGACGGGTTTAACGCAGGCCTCCTGACTGTCCTTGTACGTCGAGGCGGGCAGGGTGCCGTCGGATTTGAGAAGATATTTTCCGCCCACCACCTCCTTGTACCACCACTCCCAATTCTGATAGTCGGCGATGGCGTGATGGAGCACCACGATGCCTTTGCCTGCTTCCACGAAGTCGCGCAGGTTGGCCTTCTCGGCGTCGGTAATGTCCTGGGTGAAGTCGTAGAGCACCAGGACGTCGTACTTCTTGCGAATGTCGGCGCGGTAGGCTTCGTGGTTGGAGAGGGCGTGCACCCAGTGAAGGTCATCCGCTCCCTCAAAGACCGTGTAGAACGTGGTGGCGTAGGGGTGGCCGCCGGTCACCACCAGCACGCGCAGCGGCGGCGGGGCCTGGCTGGGAAGCGTGCCGGCCGGCGAGGGCGTTACGGCGCCCGTGGCCGCCCACTCCACGCCGCGGGTGAAGGTGCTGACGTAACCGCTTTCCTGCTGGGCTGACACGTCGTGACCCAGCGCGGTGTAAAGCGTGCGTCCGCGGCCGTAGTTGACCGTCCAAATGATGGGCTCATCCTTGCCCGTGCCGCCATTCGCGGGGTCGTCGAACGCCGTGGCCAGGATGTGCGCGCCGGGCGACATCTTAGGACTGTGATAAAGCTCGTCGGAGATGCGGAAAGTTTCCGGCAAGCCCTTGGCGACGGGGTGCTCGCGGTCGACGAACTTCACCGTGAAGCAATGGCGGGGGGCGTGGGCGGTGCGGGGCGGGCCGACCGTCCACCAGCCGCCAATCATTTGGAAATATTCCGGCCAGGGAGGCTGCTTGAGGCCGGAGGGCTTATGGTGATCGGCCAGGACCTCGAGGCCGGAGAAGGAGTAGTTCGCGGCGTGCACGGCCACCAGCCCCTTGCCCTGCTTCACGAAGTCCTCCACCGCCTTCTCCGTCACCTTTCCCCAGCGCGGGCCCTCGTAATCGAGCACCAGCACATCATAGGCTGCCAAAGTAGCCGAAGTTACGCCGGCGGGCTCCTCTTCCACGCGCACGTCAAAGCGCCCGCTGTCCACCAGAATCTTGCGCAGGAAAGGCGTGGTGGTGCGCCAGTCGTGATTGTTGCGGCCGGAAAAAATCAGCACGCGGATTTTTCCCGCCTGAAAGAAAGGAATGGTGTCTTGCGCAGACATTTGGCAAAAGGCGAGAAGAAATGTGGCGCAAAGCGCCAGAATGACCGTCGCCCGGGAGACTTTTTGACTCATAATTCACCTTAGATGGGAGGTTATGACTTGGCGCTATGCGGACAAAGAACGCACCTGCTGGGCAAGTCCTTTTAATTCAAATGATTGCCGTCCGTCTCGGGGCGGCGAGTTTCTACATAGACTGGGGAGGAGCGGCCAGTGTTGGGCATTTGCGGAATATCCACAATGCACCCTCCGGACTCGTCCTGAAAAATCCACATTAGCAATTCAACAATCCGTTGAGATGCGCCAAACTGCGGACAGCCTGCGGCTCGGTGCCGCACTCGACGGAAAGCACGCCATTGAAATTCGCGCCGCGCAAAATCGCGATGACGCGTTGCCAATCGATGACGCCATCCCCGCAGGCGCAACCCACCGGCGTGCCCGTCACCTTGCCGCGTTCTGCGTCTGCGTGCTCAACCGTAATGTCCTTGGCGTGGACGTGAACGAGCAGCGAACTGACGGCCTTCAATCCCTCGTAAGGATCGCCGCCCGCCAGGTACACGTTGCCGGTATCGTAATTCACGCGCAGGAGCGGCGACTCCACGAGGTGGACGATCTTCAGCAATCCTTCCGTGGTGCGCGTAATGCTCTGGTGCGGTTCAATGGCGATGAAGATGCCGTAGCGCTCGGCCGTGCGCAGCACCGTCGAGAGCGTGTACTTCATCACGTGAAACACCTCATCCATGCTCACCCAGGCGGGGCGGATGCCCTCATCGGTGTTGATGACCGGCGCGCCAATGGCGGCGGCGAGGCGAATGGCCTTCTGCAAATACGGCACGCTGATTTCCGGCCGCATCAGCGGGCAGTGCGCGCTCAAGCCCGAAGGCTTCACCTTGTTTTGATCGAGGACGTCCTTCATTTCCCCCGGATCGTCATCGAGAGAGAAGGAATGAAAGTATCCCGCCTCGCTCAGGAGCTCGCGCCCGTTGTGGACCATGGGCTCCACGTACTTGTATCCCAGTTTCGCCGCCACCTCCACGCCGGCGGCGAAAGCCTTGTCCTGCGAGCGAATGAATTCCATGTTGACGCCGACTTCGATGCTCATACGTCCCACTCCTTCTGCCAGGTGGCCCGGCCTTGTTGTTTGTACGCGATGTTGCCGATGTGGCACGCCATCGAAGAATAATGTCCATTCACCACGTCGGCGTTGGGCTGCTTGCGGGTGCGGATGCAGTCCAGCCAGTTTTCCATGTGCGTGTCTTTCACGCCGGGCACGGTGGCCTCAGCGGCTTGCGTGTTCGTTTTGGCGGGGATGAAATGGTAGCCGGAGCGGAAAATCGAGAGCCTTCCGCCGGTGCCCATGAAGACGATGTCCGCGCTCTCCCGGCCGATCATATCGGTGATGGTGGCTTCAAACGTCACGTTGATTTTCTCGGGGTATTCGAGGATGAAGTTCACGTTGTCGGGCGTATCGCGCCCGTCGTCGTAAAGGTAAATCCCTCCGCCCGCCACGGCCGCCAGGGGACGCGTCAGGTTCAGGAACCAGTGGACCACGTCGACCATGTGTACGAACAGGCCGCCGGTTTGCCCGCCCGTGGAGAAATCCCAATAAGCAAAGCGATTGAAATAGCGCTTGGGGTCCCAGGGAATTTTGGGCAGCCAGCCGAGACAGGCGTCCCAATCGAGTCCGGCGGGCTTCTGCTCCATGCCGGGGGGGACAGGCGTCAGATAACCGCCGTTGCCGTTCCAGATCGTCCGGACCATGTTGACCTTGCCGATCGCGCCGCTATCAAAATACTTCTGCTTGGCTTCGGCAAAATGGGCGCCGCTGCGCTGCTGCATTCCCACTTGCAGGACGCGGTTGTACTCACGGACGGCGCGCACCAGGGGCGGCCCCTGCTCAGGCAGCGAGGTCATGGGCTTTTCCACGTAAACGTCCTTGCCGGCCTTGCAGGCGTCGATGGAAATCTGGGAGTGCAGGTGGTCAGTGGTCGCCACGATGACGCCGTCGATGTCCTTGCGGTCGAGCAGTTGATGGTAATTGTTATACTTGTCGACTTGGGTCTTCATCACCTGCTCGCCCTTGTCCCGCCGGGCGTCGTAGATGTCGGCGAGCGCCACCCATTGAATGTTGCCGGCGTCGTTGGCCTTGGTGATTAAATACTGACCGCGCCCACCCGTGCCGATAATGCCGAGCCGGATGCGGTCATTCGCCCCCCAAACGCGCAGGGCCGCAGCCGCCGTGGCCGCGCCAACCATAAAAGTTCTTCGCGAAATATTATTGGTCAATTCGATGCTCCTTCCTTAGCGGATAAACGTCGCCCTGTGGTTACAGAGGCGGGACGATGCTGGACCCTTGCACACTACAAACTTGGGCTTGGCGAGAGAGGGGTCAGGGATTCGTCTTGGGCGATCCGAAACTTCCTTTCTGGTCCTCGGGCGGGCAGAAGTATACACCTCCCGACAAACAAATCAAACCTGCCGAGTTTGCGGCCGGAAGCAGGATTCGGCCAGGGGATTGCCAAACATGCTGTAAGGGGAAATTCGGTCGCGCCCGGCTCTACGCCGTATACCGCTTGAAGTGCATCTTCACCTCCACCGGTTCGTCCTGGAATGCCAGGGCCTTGCGAATCACCAATGAGTTATCCCGGCCATCGCGCGCCAGCCAAAGGCCTTTGGGCTCCGCCAAGGCCCATCCTTTGGGCGCGTGGGCATAGATCGAGCCCTCGTGGCCGGCCGGACGCTGGGCGCGAACGGTGAGGGTCATGGCGTCCTCGTCCCATTTGCAACCCACAATTTCCGCTTGCCCCTGGCGAATGTGCATATCCGTTGAAAGCAGCCAGGGATGCTCGCGGTGGAGCGCAATGCGCAGCAGTTTCACGCTGTCGGGCGGGACTTCCACGGAAACCGCACCGCTGGTTTCGATACCCTGGAACCGCAGGTTCCAGAAGTCGAAGACGGCGTACGAGGCTTTGGGGTCCAGCCCCAGGCGCTCCAGCGGCAGCGTCTTCAGCAGGGTGTGCTCACCCAGGTTGAACACCGCCAGCAAATCCCAATTGTCCCACTCGCGCTCAACCTTCAGGTGGAAGACCTGGGGATAGTCGAGTTCTGCATTGTCAAATAAATCGAGTGGGCGCGCACACTCGGGCAAGCGTGGGAAGATGCTGCGGACCATGAGCAGGCGCTCTTCGTCCATGCGTTCAATATCATCGCCGAGCATGACGGGGCCGCCGTTGATTCCGAAGATGGTGGCGGCGATCTGGGCGTCGGCGAGCGGAAGGGGTTTGTCGACGGACATCACGTTGCCGCTGTCGGAAAGATAAAGCTTGCGGTGCACGAAGTAGTAGGCCATGGCGAGAATCGCGGTAAGGTGGGAGTTCCAGTAATCGGGCTTGTTAATGACAAACGTGCCGGGGTAAAAGCCCTTGTTGGGTCCGTAGAGGGGGCGGCCTTCGCCGTAGTCAGAACCCACCCGCTGGCCGTTGGCATAGCCAATGGTCTGGAATATTTCGTTGCAGCCCAGCAAGTAAGTGTCGTCGCCCGCCGCCTCGCGGATGGCGCGATAACCCTCCCGCCACGCTTCCGGTCCATTGATTTTGGTTTTGTCGAAGTAGCCGTCGTTGGGATGAGTGCCGGGCGTCGCTCCGGCAACGGCATCGGTAAAGTCGATCATGAAATAGCGCACGCCCCATTTTCGATACGTCGTGTAGACCCTGTGGACAAACGCCTGAGTCTTGGGATGGGTGGGGTCAGGTACGTACATCGGTCCCAAATCGCGATGGGTAATGATGATGGGCTTTCCCTGGTATTTCAGCCAGGCATCTTTCAATTCCTCCACCCCATCGGTAATTTTCGCGCTCATCCAAAAGGCGCCCGTCCACAATCCCAAGGTGAACTTGAGCGAGCCGAGGTCAGCCACCAGCGCCTCCGGCCCGCTGGGGAAGCGGTCGTAGTTCCAGTTCAGCCAGTTGCCCGGCAGGAGGTCTTTCAGATTGCCCACGCTCACCCAAACGTACTGAATGTAGTTCTCATCCAGCTTTAGGCGATTGCGCATGGCGCGGATATTCCGGTGCACCATGTCCTCGTACAGCTCAGTGTTAAACACATCCACCCACGCGCCTCCCACCCAGCCGCCCGGAATCTTGGGCCACAAGGGCGGGTGATAGCGCTGGTACACCGCGTCGCCCCAAGCTTCCAGCGCGGCGTGGGGATTGGTCTCCAGACCGATGCGCAGCACCTCAGAATCCACCGCAGCGCCGGGCCGCAGCTCGGTCCCCTGAAAGTCCGTCCAGGCGCTGACCGTCGGCACATCGCGCGCTTCATCCCAGCCTGACTCGATCAGAACCTCGGCCCGGTCGAAGGTGAGAAAGCCGAATTGCAGGGTGGGCCCGGAACCGGGTGTGAACCATTGCGTCAAGATCTTGCTGAGGAACGGCCCCTTGGCGCTGACGGTCTGACCGGGCGCAACCCCTTTGCTATGCCGTGCCGTGTGCTCCGAGTACTCCAATGTAGTGGCGCCGGAGCGCTCCTCGGGACGCTCCTGGGGGGAGGGCGCTAGGCCATGGGTTCGCCAGGGGCCCCCTCCGTTGGTGATCATCGCCGCCACTTTTTCCGGATGGGCTCCGAAGAGCACTTGGCCCGCGTGGCCGGTGGTGTCCATCAGGCGGCAACGGCCCAACTTCAACGCCTGCGTGCCGTGATTCTCCAGCGTGGAACTGACCAGCAGAGCATGGCCATCGCTTTCCCAAACAAAGCGTACCCGCCACCTGACGGGCGCGGAAGTGAACTCGATTTTGGCTTCACCGGTCTCACCGCCACTCCAGTCCACATGTGCGGCAGCGTCGGCCCAATGGATGACGCCGTCAATCTCCACTCCCATGCGAGCGTCTTTCACTCCCACGGGTCCCGGGAGCGAGTAGTGGCCGGTTTTTGGATCAAAATGGAACCGGCCGGGCGTATCCATTGGGGGCGTTTTGCCTGCCGCCAATTCCGTGCCTGCCCACGCCGCGAGGTAGGCTGTAGGGAAAAAATCTCTGCGGTTCATTTTCATAAATGAGTGCGCTCCTTACGTCGGGGTTATGTCGGCTGATGCGGTAATTCCCGATTACTCGTTCGTGAGCAGAATGCAAATGTCGATCCGTGGGGAGAATCATTCGGGCGGTGAGCAATGGTATCCTCAGGCGGGCAGAAGTATACACCTCCGTGCAAGCAAAGCAAGCCCGCCGTCTATGAGGGGCTAGAGATTGTGTCACCTGATTTGCCTTTAGCTGCCTTTAAGTGGCGTATTTTCAATGGGCGGATTTTTGGATGGGCCAGAATTCGTGGCGCAGGATGATGCTTTCCTATGGTGACAAAAACTCCCTTTTACTGAAAAGTAAAGACTTACATGGCGGCGGCGAAAAATGTAGGTCAAAATTGGGAAGTGGCGCGTTTTCAATGACTTGATTTTTTTATGGGCCAGAATTCGTGGCACGCGATTTTTGAGAAGTGGCCTGACACAGGCGAGAAGGCTGACTGAAATGACATCCATGAGAGGCGCGAAAAGGATGCGAAAAATGAGAATGCTGAAAAGACGCGAAAAGCGGATATGCAAAAGAAGCATCGTAACAAAGTGCGAAAAGCGCATTCTGGCAATGTGCGAAAATAATTTTTAGGCAAGCACGGCGGGAGGCTTGGTTCGGTGTCCAGGCAGGCTTTCTCACTGAGGTTCATCATCAATCCGAATCCTGCCTTTATCGTCGATCCAAACTTCTGGCTCACCTATCCGGGGTAAGTAGCCGTGAACCAATAACAGGCGAAGCTCCGCATCGACAGCATCAAAGTCCATCTGGCGAAGGCGAAGTTCTTTTTCGATGCGCCGGTACTCTACGACCAACTCTCGCCTTAAGACCTTCTTGATCTTCGGAGCACGCCTGAAGCTCTTGAACGTTTCACTCATTGGCGATTCCCCTCCCTTTATGCCGCTGTCTTTCCACCTTCGCGCATGTCGCGCATGTCACGCAGCGTGTTGAATAGCCGACGCGCGTTGATGTAGGTCTTGTGGGTCTCGGGGTCTTTCACCTCGCAGCCGTCGATGGTGGCTTCCACCTGGCTGGAGTTGGTTCCGGGCAATTCCCCAAGGATCATGCGGCGCGCCTCCGCGCGGGCGGGGCCAAGCACACACTCTTCCAATTGCTGGATGCGACTCCGCCATTGCTCGAAATGCACCTTACGGCGCGGCTCGAACAGGTCAAGGACTTGCTCATTTCCGGCTACCAGGATGCCCATGCGGTTCCCTGCCAAGTCGCCAATCTCACGCAAGGTTTCAAGCGTGTCGATGCGGGAATAAAGGTGCTGCGCTTCGTCCAGGGCCACGGCCACACCGGCCTTGCGCCGTCGCAAGACATAGAGCAAGTTCTGCCGAACCGCGTCTACCGATTGCGCGTAAGGCACGCTGAGCGCCCGCGCGATTCGGCTTAACAAGACCGTGGGAGACATGCCGGAGGCCGACGCGCGGATATAAACGAGCCACGGCTCCGGCTCGCGGGCGGCCTCCGCCGCGCGGTACTCAAGCAGGAAAGTCTTTTGCGCGCCAGCCGGGCCGTACCACGTTCCCCAGCGCCCGCGCCGAATTAACACCAGACTCGCATCCATCGTGCGTGTGGCTTCGGTTTCGTACAGCTTGCCGGGCAGATCGGGAAGGGTTGCGGGGTTGGCCGCGAAAAATTCGAGCAACTTCCGCGCCATCGGCTCACCCAGCCCATCATGGTTACTCATGCGCCCGGAACTTGAGAACTGCCGCAGGGTGTGATAGGCGTAGCCGGTGAATTCGGCAACGGTGCGGAGCCCAAAGCCTGTGCGCGACATATAGACGTGCAGCGCCTTCCGCGCCTCCTGCCGAACTTCGTTTGATGCATCCATGTGAGCCTCTACTTTTTTTCCAGACCTAGAACCTGCTTGGCCAAATCCGCCGAAGTCGGCGCGCGTTCAACCGTCATCGGATGCGCCCGCAACCCGCGCATGTTGTTTTGAAGAGAACGCAGATGCTCTTCAATTTCGCGGTCACGCTCGGCTGTCTCTCCGCCCACAACCTTACGAACATGCGCCAGCTTTTCAATTTCATCGGAGAGCAACGCTTCGTCCTTCGTTCCCACGATGGCGCGGCGCTCGGCAATGAACGGCTCCGCGCCGGGCGGGGATAGGACCAGGTGCAGCGGATCGCGCCGGTAGCGCATCACGGGGATTTTCACGCCACTGCCCAAGCGCAAGCGCCACTCGATAAGCTGAGGGTCGGAATATCGCGCGCCGTCTTCCAATTCAATGACTCCGCCTTCGCGGATGGCGCGTTCATCCCGCTCGGCAAAAGCAAGGTCAAGCGCAGCCTGATTGGGCTTGCGCTGGGCAATCTCATCGGCGGGCGGCTGGAACTGCCGGAAGGCCGCAAGGCGCGTCAGGCCGTTGCACCCCTTCGCTTCTGTCTCGGCTAAATTGATTTCCTCTACCCATTGCCCGATGCGGCGCTCGGCTTCCTGAATCGACATCAATTGCGGGCCGATGGCTCCATAGCGGCAGTGGGCAGTCAGATGGCGGTCAACCGCGTCGTCAAGCTCCCGGTGTTCGTGCTTTTCGAGGGGCGGCTTCCATGACGGGCCGAAGTCGCGCGCGCGGTCGGCATAGAGCCGATGCAAGCGTTCAAGCCGGTTGGCGCGTGGATTTTTTTCTTCCGAGCCGCGCGGAATCACGCCAAGCTCACCCAGCGGGCCAGCGAGTTTTTTAATTAACTGGTCATCGCTGCCCACCACCATGTGGCCACGCACCAGGGCGCGGAAACGTCCAGCGCGGTCGGAAACCACGCGGCGGGGCAGGAAGTGTTGCCGGATCGTCCGCTCCGCCAGTGCGAAAACCGCATCTTCAAGGGAAATTTGCCATGTCACCAGGTGGTCAACGATGTGCGTCGTGCGCTCATCCAGAATGGTGAGAATGTGAACGATGGGGCGGCCCGCGCCGTAGTTGAAAATGCGCCGGTGGTCTTGCTCATCATAGAACGCGCCGTCGATTTCCCACTCATCCAGACACCAAGTGTCGCCCGCGAATTCGTCATCATAGAGGCGGTCAATATAGCCCGCAGCGTTTTTCACGGCCTCTTTGCCGTCGCGCTGGGGGCCGTACATGGGAATCAGAACTTCGCGCCAGTACCGCTTGACCATGCTGTAGCTCGGGATTTGATACGTGTAACCTGCCTGACACCCGCGCTGTTTCGTCTCTAAATAGCGCACAAGCGAGACGTGTGATTGCCGACAATTGAGGTGCTTGAACAAAAAACAATCTAGTAGGTGAGCCCGCGTGTCGCCATCAAGGGAATTGAATTCACCTTTCTTGGGGCCGGGCCGGTGAGGGATAAGCTTCTCCAGGTTGTCGCCGCGCCGCAGCACTTCTGCGCAGCGCTGAACTGTGCGCACTGAGCAGTTATTCCGCGCGGCGATGTTCTTGAGGTGATCTAGCTTCCTCTCGAACCCAAGGGCCATGTGATTGTGGTTTTCCGCCTCCTCAGCCATATGGAGATACCGGAGGACAGAGGACTTCTTGGCCGGGTCGCACTTGAGAGCATCAACTCTCTGGTCAAGCTCGGTTTGGGGGAATAAGCTGTTCATCGCTTTGACCGTTTGAGTAGCCTTTCCGCCTTTTCTCCAAGACCGATAAGCTCGCGAAGTCTCTCACTGACCAGACGACGCTGAAGCTCATCGTTTCCGATGGCCTGACAGAAGGGCTCGACTAGAAATGCGGGAAAGCGCGCGGACCTGTGGCATTCGGAGGTCCAATCGTTTAACATGCGTTCAGAGATGTGCAGGCCGCTGATCCTGCCCATTTCATCGCTAATTTGGCAGCGCTTTTTGCCGGATTGCCTAATGAGTCTACTAAGCAGATTTCGAAGGTCACTGTCTTGTAATCCGATTTTTTGAGGAATCTTCGGTATATCCATATCTGGATATAGATTGTATCCTGATGTGGAATTAAAATGCAAGGGAAAAATTATGGCCCAAAAAGCCGAAATGGTAAAAAGGATTAGGAGCCTCCAAGGGCAGATGAATCAGGTGGAATTTGCGCGTTACCTTGGAGTTCCACAATCCAGAGTTTCCGAATGGGGTGCGGGTAAACGTCCCACGACGGAGATGTGTATTCGCCTCGCGAAGCTTGCGCCGCATCCTGACAACCTGTGGTTTCTGGAGCAGGCAGGCTTGAATCGGGACGACCTCCTCTCTGTCGCGGGCAATATCGCGAGAGATATTTTCACGCCTCCTAAGGGAGTTGATTTAATTCGAGTCTCGCCATCTGAGGACTCCCCCGAGGCGCTCGCTGCCGGGGACTTGGCTCTTCCAAAACGCTTGGTAGAAAACCCCGCCTGGACACGGTACATGGTTGTTAGTGAAGAGTTTTTGCGTCCTGTTATTTTGCATCCGAAGGACATGAATCTGCGCATTGATGCAGCCGCCCGTAAGGTCTTCAACCTCATAGAGGATGTGCCTCTTTCACAGACATGGAGCCTTTTGGGGCACGGCGATATTCTCCTCCTAGATGTCTCGCAGAATTCGTCTCCAACACTTCAGCCTTTTTGGGGACTGCACTTGGTTATGAAGACAAATCACTACAGCCGTTCTGGTGGGCCAAGTTTACTTGCTGGGGAACTGGTGGCGATATCTTCAATGAGAGATGTGAGCGCACGGTTATCGATCCACATCGAAGACGATGCGCAATTGCTTGACGTGGGTATATGGATTCCTCCGCGCACTACCGGTTCGTCGGAGAAATCGGAAGCGTCAGAACCGGATTACCCCATGGAAGGCGAGAAGAGCGAGGAATTCCGCGAAAGGGCTAAAGCGGAAATGCAACTAGAGCCGGGCTATACGGTCCTGGGCATTATCAAGGGCTGGCTTTCGGCGCAAAGGGTGGATAGGTGAAATGCGCCTGCCCATGCGGGGAAGAATTCGCGCCTCGATGGCCCAATCAGATTTACGTGAACGCGGACCATCGGCAGAGAGACAAGAACCGGCGCTGGCCGGTGAAACGGCGGTCGGCCTCCGGGGCGACTCTCAGGGATGGCTCTACAGAGCGTTGGGAAGCTCAAAAAGTCGGTGTAACACCGACTCAAGGTACTGAGATGGCCCAAACCAAACAGCAGCGGCGAAACGAGGCAATGAGAAGGCGGGAGAGCGGCGAATTTTTATCGCCTCGCCAGCTTGCGCGGCTTCTGGGGATGTCGGTGTGGGCTCTTCAGCTCTGGCGCAAGAAACGGTTTGGGCCACCGTTTTTGAGGGTCACCCACGCTACCATCCGCTATCCGAAAAAGGAATTCGCTGACTGGCTGGCGTCGCTGCGTCGAACCTGACATGGTAAATTCCATAATGCCAAATTCGGATGCTCTCTCCGTCCTAACAGCAGAATTCTTGACAACGGGGCAAGTGGCGGGGCTCTTGGGTTGCACGAAAAAAGCGCTGGCGGATATGCGGCTCGGGCGCGTCGGGCCTCCATTCATGCTCCAGGCGCGGGGTGTGGTGGTTTATCCGGCGGAGAGTTTTCGGCGCTGGCTGCGGGCGCTGCCTCCAAAGGGGGCAGGCTGCGGGGCGCGGGAGTCCAGGTCAAGGCGGGTAGCGAGGCTCCGAACGATGCAAGCTCCGGCTGAGGGCCTTGAAGCTGCGCGCTGAAAGCGCCGGCGCGGCGATTCCTGACCGGGCGGAATTTGAAGCATGGAAGAGGGAGCGGAACTCCTGAGTGCGATTTTGCAAAATTTCTTGGAGGGTTAACTTATGTCAGTCAGTGCCGTGATTGGAAAAGAATACAGTTTTCAGGGCGCAAACCAAAGCACTTTTCGGATAGCTCGCGTCGATATTTCGGGCCTTTCCCTGGGGCCAAACGTGATTCCCCATCCAGTGCGGACGTCAGTGGGAGGGCCGATCAACATCCAGAGGGAAGAGGTTCTTCTGACTTCCGCTATCCAGGTCCACCAGACACAGCCGGGCGATGCCTCGAATCTTTATTACACCGTGGATGCGGGGCCGGGTACGACAATCAGCGTCGGTGTGTGGGTCTGAGGCGGGGAAGTGAATTGCTGGGCGCCGCGCCGGGCGGGGCGCGGTCACTCTGAAAGCGAGGGAATGGAAAATGCAAAATCTCAGGCTGGGGCGAGTGGGAACGCGGCACGTTGCCTATGATGACGCGGGGAAACCCGTGGGCGAGGTTCAAGAGGCGCATCTTAAAGCCTACGTCGCGGGGCTGCCGGGCGCGGTCTACCAGACTCCCGAACAAAAGGATGCCGGATGCTTCGCTGCGTATCGGTTCGCGGACGCGGTTAAAACTCGCGCCTATGAACTGCGCAAGGCAGATCCGCAACTGTCCGAGTTGGAAGCGAACCGGCTGGCAAGCTCGCAGGTGTCGAAACAAAATCCGGGGCTGGTTGCCGCGTATCACGCGGACGTAGAGGAAATCTAAAAGGGGGGGGAATGACGAAGCAAAAAGGCAATGGGAAATCAGCGGGCGCGCCGAAGGCCGCGGAATTCACCGGGAGTCCCACCAGCCAGCGGCGCGTGAAAGAGCGATGGCGGCTCGAATCTCAACTGAAAAATTGCCGGGCGAATATCGGACTTTGGGAGGGCAAGCTCGCCACGGCCACGGCGGGTGTGAAGCGGTGGAGTGAGCAACTATCGCTTGGCACAGGCGCAGCGCACTCTATCCTCATATCTTTTACGAAGGATGTTGAGGAAGCGGAGCGCATGATTGCCGCGTTCAAGCAGAATGTAGTGAACCTTGAGACGGAAATTGCCGCGCTGGAGTTGATTCCTGAGCAAGCAGCGCAGCGGGCGGAAGGTCAAGGCATCCTTGCGGCGCTGGCGCTGGCGCGGTTGGAAGGCGACAAACAAATAGATGCGACGCTGAGTGTCGTTATCGCCTTACTCTGTGAACGGCAGCAGGTAACAGCCAAGATGCGCGAGCGGGCGATGGCGCTGGAATTCGACCGCGACATAAATTTAGACGATATGCGGTTTGATGCTTTGCTCCGGGCGCTGCCCAAAGAGATGGCGCGCGAGTCGGGGAAGTGGGTTGAATGGTTTCTCGGGCGCGAAGCGGACAGAAGGCCGTCTAAAATTACCGGGGGCCAAGTCACCCTGCCGGAAACGCTGCGCAGCCACAACGCCTTTCAGATTGACGATTGCCCGGAACTGACGGCGGCAGAGGAAAAGCGAATTAGGGATATCGTGGACGCATGTTTTCGGCGCGACCACCCGCAGCCACCGGCAGAGGAATCCCCACGGATTCCGGGCGCGCCAGTGCCGGAAGTGCCGCCCGAAAAAATTCAGTGGGGGATTATTCGATAGCAAAGGTGTGCTTGAGGTCTACTCCCCGTCCGATAGCGGGGTTACTGGCGCTGCGCGAGGCCACTGAGGGTCAACCCCACGATTCGGAATTCGTGGAACCGGATACCATAGCCCGGACCCTCCTATCCCCAGTGGCACAAGCGCAGCGCCGATTTTTAGAAAAGCGGACGGCGCGAGGTTTGCAAAAATGGACATAGCCGAACAGTTGAAGGCAGCGGCGGAAGGCGACCAGGAGGCGCGGGCGTGGCTGGAAAGGCTCCGCGCAGAGGCGGCGCGCATTGCCGGGGAAATCCGGGAGTGGAATGAGGCCGGAGGAATTCTCGCGGAGGCGGCGGCAAGCCTTTCGCTGATCGCGAGCATTCGAGCGTTCGAGCAAGAGTTTATCCTTGACATGGTGCCGCGACAAAGCCCCGAAGAGATTCGGCGGCAGATGGCGCGGGAGTTCACGGAGATGGTCGGGGAAATCATGCGAGAGACGGAGGCCGCGCGGGCGCAGAGGGAAATGAGGATGTTCGACCAGGCATTCGCGGAGGCTGTCACGCGAAACGGCGCGGCGGAACTGGCGCTGAGCATTGAGGCGGCGATTTTGGAGGATGCGCCCGCGCCGCCTTACAGGATGTGAGGGGTAACGGATGAACCCGGAAAATGTGCAGATTGCGAAGGCGGAAGATTTCAAGCGGGCAATGCGGCAGCGCGCGAACGTCGAGTGGTTGACGCTGCCCGCGTCGGGGCTCTCTGTGCTGCTTTGTCGGCCTCCGGTATTCGCGGCGCTGGCTATGCAGGATGAAGGCTCGGAATTGCAAAAGAAAGTTATGGGCGTGGAGCCGGGGAAAGTGCAATCGGAGGATGTGCGGGCCTTTACAAAGTGGATAACCGCAACCCTCGCCAAGCTCTTTGTGGAGCCGCAATTCTCCGCATCACCAGGGGCGGGCGAAGTGGGTTTAGCGGACATCATGCAAGAGGATTTGCGTTACATTTTTGCTTGGATGCGAGGCGAGGTCTCACCGGACGCGGGCGGCAATCCGGCAGACCTCGCGGCCTTTCGCCAAGGATCAAGTGCGGCTCCGATACCTCGCGGAAGTGGCGAAGCGCAACCATTGCCGGGTAAGTGAGCTTCTGGAATTGACCGGCGCGGGGGCATACTTCATAGATTGCCGCGCGGCTGAGGCTACAGAGCCGGAGCAAGCCGGGAATTTCGATGAATCTGTAATTGAGTGGTGATATGGGCGACGGAAACTTAGGAATAGTTCTCGCGCTTGCGGTTGACCAGGCGCAGGCCGTCCAGGAAGCGAACCTTGCTGGCGAAAATATAGGCCGAAGTTTCGAGAATGCCGGACAGCGCGTAGGGCCTCTCAATGATGCTTTGGGCGGTGTCGATAAGAACCTCCTTTCAAGCCGGGAGTCGGCGCGCCTCTTTACTGAAACGCTTGGCATCGGCATGCCGCGCGCCGTCACTAGTGCCTTTGCCGAGATCATGCCTGCCATTGGCAGCGCGGGAACGGCGTTGCTTGGCCTTTTTGCTGTGAAAGAGGTAGTAAAGTTCGGAGGGGAAGTCCATAAGCTGATTGATGAATTCGACGGTGTAGCAGCGGCGGAAAAGCGGGCGCAGGAAATCGAGAAAGACAACCTTGGACTCTTGGAAAAGCAGATAGCGGGCAACAAGAAACTCTTATTGGGCGAACTCACACGGGCGCAATTCCGCGCCATTCAAGACGAAAAAGACCTTAATGCTTCGAAGGATAGATGGCAAGAAGCCTTGTTGGCCGGTGACATGAATGCTTTGGCAATTGACCTTGTAACAGGCGCGCTGAGCGAGCAGGGGGAAGCGCAGGGCAAGCTCACAGCCGACCAGAGAATCGCCGCCGAGATGGCGAAGCTCCTGATTGACCTTAATGAAAAAGAGGCAAAAGCAGACGAGAACGCGGCAGAGGCCGCCCGCAAAAGGGCTGAGGCTGAGGAAAAAACGCACAAGTTTTTAATCTATGGGCCTCCCCTCCTGGCCGGGTGGGCAGAGGGAGCGCGGAAATCCGCTGAGGCGGTTAATAACTGGCGTAAGGCATGGGAGGATTTTGAAGAGTTTTTTCATCGGCCTCTGGCGGAACTGCCGATAGCGAAACAGGATTTTGCGGCAATGGTGCCTGTCATCTATCAGAATGTCGAAGCGACAAATCAGCACACCACGGCCTTGCAGGCGTGGGGTAAGGCTATGCAGTCGGATGTTGTCGCGCAGGCGCAACAACTCACTATCGGCCTTGCGGGTCTGGTGGCGGGCCGGAAGGCACAAGCGGCGGTTGAGGTGGTTTGGGAAACGGCGGAAGGTATCGCCTGCCTTGCGACGGGAACATGGCCTCCGAATCCTGCCGCCATCATTGCGGCGGGCCTACACTTCGAGGCAGCGGCGCAATATGCCAAGCTCGGGGGCGGCGGCGGCGGTGGGCGGCGCGGGGCCTCTAGCGCGGGCGCGGGCAGAGATTCCGGGGCCGGGAATTCAACTTCCAGTGGTGCCGGCGCGATTCAGCGCGGTGGTGGCGGTGGTGGTGCAGGCGGCGCGGGCGGTAGTGGCGTCACTATGGTGAGTATTCCAGGAAATCTGTCTGTGCAAGGTCAACAGCAGATGGCCGCGTGGCTCGGGATCGGCGCGGGCGCGGGAATCTTCAAGATCAGTCAGGCGGGCGTCAGTGGAGTTTCGGCTGGCTCGACGTTTTGAGTAGCGCCGTCCTATTAGCCTCTGGCGTCGTTTTTGGGGAATGCTACGGGCAGGGGGAAGCGGTAAACGCGCCTCTGGCGGCCTCCTGGCGCGAATTTTTTGGCCTTTTAAGGGGTTGCCGGGAATTCACTGGGGAAAGCGACCGTGCGCTTGTCTGGCAGCGTCCAGGCAGGCGCGTCTTTGTCTCTGGCCGCATCGAGTGACACGAATTCTGGCCCATGCGCTGCGCGCCACGAACTCTGGCCCATCCAGTGACACGAATTCTGGCCCCACGGACCCCGTGTGCTGCTCGCACGGCTGCCCTCCGGTGTATACTCCCTCCCGTCGGGCGCGCCACAATGCGTTCCGAACATGGAGGAGGAATAACTCGGATGGTCCGACGACTACTCATTGCCATAATGGCGGCGGTCATGTCTGCGCACGCGCAAGGGACGCTAAACGAAATGCGACGCAGCTTTCAGCAACCCCCAACGGATTGCCGGCCCCACACGCGCTGGTGGTGGATGGGCAACGCCCTCAGCAAAGAGGACATCACGTGGCAACTTGAACAGATGCGCACGCACGGGATCGGCGGCGTGGAACAGATCACCATGCAGCCGGTCTACGAGCGCGGCAACCATCCCTACCTCTCGCCGGAATACTTTGACTTGCTGGCCCACGCCGTCCGCGAAGCTAAAAAACGCAACATGGAGGTCTCCCTTAACTTCGGCGGGCCCGGCTGGATTTGGGGAGGCGATTGGGTCCCCAAGGAGGACCGCTGCAAGAACTTGTTGGCGAGTTCCACGGATTTTAACGGTCCGGTAGTGTTCCAAGGCGATTTACCCACCGACGCCATGCTGAACCCTCGCGATGTGCCGCGCTCGCGCCCTAAAATCGAACCCCAGGACCAGTTGGTTGCCGTCGTAGCCGGCCGTCTCGACGATGGTGGTCATTTGTTGCATTCATCGCTCATCTCTCTCACCGCCCGCACGGTGGGCCGCCACCTCACGTGGGATGTCCCCAAGGGGCGGTGGCGGCTCATGGCCTTCTGGCTGGTGGACTGTAGTAGGGAGCCGGTGGTGGATCATCTTAGCAAGCGGGCGATGGAGTTCTACTGCGACTACCTCGGCAGCAAATATCGCGCCGCTGTGGGCGACGAGTTCGGCAAAACCATCGAATCGATGTTCATGGATAGCTTCGAGGTACCGATCTTTCGCAACGGCATTTACTGGAACGATCAACTCCTGAAAGAATTCAAGCGGCGCAAAGGGTACGATTTGGAACCGCTGCTCCCCGCCCTATGGTGGGAAGTGGATGACCTCTCACCCAAAATCCGCTACGACGTGAACGAATTTCTAAATCAGGTGGGGCTGGAAGCATTCTTCGAAACTTTTCTCGGCTGGTGCCATCGGAACAGGGTACGCGGACGCATTCAGCCTTACGGATTCGTCACCGACATCCTCCAAGGCGCGGGGATGGCGGACATCCCGGAAATGGAGATTACTGCGGGCGAGAAGGACGCCGTGCCGTGGTTCGACACGCGCATTGGCCCCCGGACCTATGTTCCTTCCGGGGCGCATCTCTATGGCCGCAATACCGCAAGCGTCGAGGCGTACACCTATCAGCACTGGGAACCGGGCCGCTCGACGCTGGAGGATTTGAAAATATCCAGCGATATGTTCCTGCGCTCGGGCGCCAACAAGTTCTACAACTCGGGCTTCACGGGTACGCCGGAGCGCGACTTTGTTCCCTCGCGGCGCTTCGATGCCGAAATCACCGTCAGTCCGGTGAACACCTGGTGGCCGTATTATCCCCTGCTGGCCGATTACGTGGCGCGCTGCTCCGCCCTACTTCGGTATGGGCATCCGGTGGCGGACATTGCCGTCTATTCACCCCTGGCCAACCAGTGGACGCTCGATGTGCTCAACGCGCGCCGCTGGCCCCGCGATTTTGACTGGGGAGATTTATCCAAGCTCATTCTCTCCAATGGGTACGATTTTGACCTGATCAACGACGATGTGCTGCTTCACCATTCCGACCTTTCGGCGGGAACGATTCAGGTCCGGAACCTCATTTACAAAATCCTGGTCGTGCCCAACATTCATGCCCTGCCCCTTGCCAGCATGAAGCGGATTCAGGAGTTCGCCCAAAACGGGGGGACGGTGATCGCGCTGGAGCAAACGCCCGGCGCCTCCACCGGCTTGGCGGACTATCAAAACAATGATGCAGAGGTCCGCGCGATTGCTACTGACATGTTCCGCCAACCCGTTGGCATGAATGGCACGGGCGAGCATGAATACGGCCGGGGACGCACCTATTTTATGAAGAAAGTCCTGGAGCGGACCGACCCGCTCGACTTGCGCAGCAGCGTGTTCGATCCCTTCGTTAACACCTTGCGGCGTCATGTTCCTCCCGACATGTCCATCGACTTTGTCCGGGAGGGATTGCGCGAGAACAATGGACTGGTGTTCCTGCACCGGACACTGCCCCAGGCGGACATCTACTTTGTCGCCAACGTACAGGACCGGGCCATTGACATGCCCGTGGCGTTTCGCGTGACCGGCATGGCGCCTCAAGCCTGGAACCCTTACAACGGCGAGATCAAACCCCTGTTTGAATACGATCAACAGGACGGCCGCACCGTTGTGCCGCTGCGCCTAGCGCCGTTTGAGTCAACCATCCTGATGTTCACATCGCAGGAAAGGCCCCACGTTGCTTACAGCGATTTTGCCAAGGTTGTGGATGTTGACTCCGAGGGGTTCGTCGCCTTGGCCGCGCGCAATGGTGTGCACAGTGTTGTGCCGTCAGGTGCGGGCTGGCATTCCACTCAATCGGTGAGCGTTGATTCGCTCCCCGCACCGTATGAGATTTCGGGGAACTGGCAACTGACGCTCGAAGGCCCGGGCTTCCCGCGCACGGAGAGAGCCCTGTCGCACCTCGCCTCGTGGACGGATGATCCTGACACAAAATATTTCAGCGGAACCGGGCGCTACATCATTTCGTTCGATTTGCCGCCATCTTATGTGGTCCCGGATCTCCTACTACAACTCAGTGTGGGCGACGTGGGCAACGTCGCGGATGTGGAGATGAATGGGAAACCTGTGGGGGTGATCTGGGTGCGCGGGCAAACCTTGGACGTGACCTCGGCGGTTAAGGCCGGCAGAAACGAGATGACGGTGCGCGTCACCAACACCCTCATCAACCGCGTCGCAGGCTGGACCAGCGCGCCTCCGCTGCCAGCCAACCTCCAAGCCCTCTACGGTCGCGGCGTCGAAGACGACACCCCGCTGGGTCGCCGTCTGTTCGGATTCTCGCCGCTGCCGCGCTCCGGATTGCTCGGGCCAGTCTTGATTACGCCGCTCAAGCGCGTGCAAGTACAGTGGTAACGCGGAAAGTGCGAAATACCTTGGACTGCGGCGGCTCGACGCCGCTTTGGAATAACGCGGAGGACAATGGCAAAAGCGGCGTTGAGCCGCCGCAGTCCAAGGTGCTTCGCACATCCATAGCCACTTACGCCTTGCGTTTCGCCTGGTCAGCCACGGCCTGCGCGGCGCGGGCGACGGCCTCAGGGTCGCCCAGGTAATAATGCCGCAGGGGCTTCAAATCGTCATCCAGTTCGTACACCAGGGGGATGCCGGTAGGAATATTCAATCCCACAATATCCGCTTCCGATACGTTATCCAGATACTTCACCAGTCCGCGGAGGCTGTTGCCGTGGGCGGCAATGACCACCCGCTTGCCCGAGCGCACCACGGGCGCGATGGTTTCATGCCAGTAGGGCAGTGTGCGCGCCACGGTGTCTTTCAGGCACTCGGTGAGGGGCAAATCCGCGGTGCTCATGCCCGCATATCGGGGATCATTGCCGGGGTAGCGGTCGTCATCGGGCGTGAGCGCGGGCGGCTGGATGTCGTAACTGCGCCGCCAGATTTTCACTTGCGCCTCGCCGTATTTCTCCGCGGTTTGCGCCTTGTTCAAGCCTTGCAGCGCGCCGTAGTGGCGCTCGTTCAAGCGCCAGGTGTTGTAAATGGGGATATACATCTGATCCATTTCTTCCAGCGCCACCCACAGGGTTTTGATGGCGCGTTTCAGCACCGAGGTATAGGCGACGTCGAAAACGAAACCGTCTTTGCGAAGCTGGCGGCCTCCATCCAAAGCTTCCTGAAGGCCCTTTTCGCTCAGCCCCACGTCCGTCCAACCGGTAAACAGATTCTCCTTGTTCCAAATGCTTTCTCCGTGCCGCAGCAACACGAGCTTAAACATGAATGCATCTCCTTTTAGAAGCAGTGGCTAGTGGTTGGTAGCTAGTGGCTAGTCACTGATGGATCGTACTGATTGAAATCCGAGCCGAATATTATATGCGCGATTGGGGAGCGATGGTGAACGAGATGTCTTTGCATTAGCGTTTTTCCGAAGTCTGACGGTATAATGCACAAACTCATGACACTGATCCCCGGGACAAAACTTGGTCCGTACGAAATCATCTCGCTGCTGGGCGCGGGCGGCATGGGTGAGGTGTATCGCGCGCGCGACACGCGCCTGGGCCGCGAAGTGGCCATCAAAGTCCTGCCCGAATCCCTTTCCCAGGACCCGGACCGTCTGCGGCGCTTCGAGCAGGAAGCGCGAACGGTGGCGGCGCTCAACCATCCCAATATCCTGGCCGTTTACGATTTCGGCTCACAAGATGGCGTCCACTACATGGCCTGCGAGCTGTTGGAGGGCGAAACGCTGCGGAAGAGGCTGGATGATGGTGCGCTGCCCTCGCGCCGGGCCGTCGAGTACGCCCTACAAATCGCGCAGGGGCTGAGCGCGGCTCACGGGAAAGGCGTCGTCCACCGGGACCTGAAGCCCGACAACTTGTTCATCACCAAAGACGCGCGCGTGAAGATTCTCGACTTTGGCTTGGCCAAGCTGGCGCCGGGCGAAACCCTTCTCGACGGAGCGACGAGCGCAGGGACCACATCGGGGGGAACGACTCCCGGCGTGGTGCTGGGCACCGTGGGTTACATGTCGCCGGAGCAGGTGCGTGGGCAGCCGGTGGATGCCCGCTCCGATATCTTTGCGCTGGGAGCGATTCTCTACGAGATGCTTTCCGGCCAGCGCGCCTTCAAGCGCGACTCGGGGCCTGAGACCATGACGGCGATTCTCAAAGAAGAGCCGCCCGAACTGGGTGGACCCCAGCGCAGCGTTCTGCCCGGGCTCGATCGCATTGTTCGCCGATGTCTGGAAAAGGCGCCTCCGCAGCGCTTCCAGTCGGCCAGCGACTTGGCCTTCGCGATGGAAGCCCTTTCCGGCATTTCGACGACGACAGCCGCGGAACTGCCGGCCACACAGCCTGCCCGGAGACGCATCGTGGCAGCCCTGGCCATCGTTTTGCTCATCGCCGTGGCGGCGCTGGCCGGATGGTTCGCGGGCATCAAGAGTTCAACTCCCAGCGTTCCTTTGTTCCGGCGTCTCAGTTTTCGTCGTGGAACGATTTACTCGGCGCGCTTCACTCCCGACGGTAAGTCGGTGGTCTACGGGGCGGAGTGGGACGGAACCCCTCTACAGTTGTTTTCGACGGACGTTCAGTTCGCGGAGTCACGCCCCCTGGACCTGGGGCGGGCGTATTTGCTGGCCATTTCGCCGTCCGGAGAACTGGCTCTCACCATCGAGCCGAGATTGCTGGATCATGGTGGCGCCCGAGGCACTTTGGCTCGAGCCCCCCAGGCCGGGGGAGCGCCGCGCGCGCTGCTGGAAAACGTGCTTTGGGCGGACTGGTCGCCGGATGGAAAGGATCTGGCCGTGGTGCGCGCCGTGGGGGCGGTTAATCGGCTGGAGTATCCCGTCGGCAAGGTGCTTTACGAAACGGGCGGCTGGATCAGCCATCCCCGAATATCGCCCAAGGGCGACCTGATTGCCTTCCTCAATCATCCGGTTTGGCCGGACGACCGCGGCTCAGTGGAAGTGGTTGACTTGGCAGGAAAGCGCAAGGTGCTTTCGGAGGGGTGGGAAAGTGCCGAGGGCGTCGCATGGTCACCCCGGGGGGATGAAGTCTGGTTCACGGCCATCAAGTTTGGACTCGCCCACACCTTGTATGCCGATGCGCTGACCGGAAAAGAGCGCGTGGTGGAACGGATTGCCGGCGGAGTCACCCTGCGCGACATTTCCCGTGACGGCCGCGTCCTGATTACGCGGGATGACGAGCGGTTTGGCATCATGGGGCACGCTCCCGGCGCAAACCAGGACCGCGACCTTTCCTGGCTTGACTATTCCGTGGAGGGCGACATCTCGGCGGACGGGAAGCTGACGCTTTTCGATGAAGAGGGAGACGGGGGAGGCCCCAATTATTCCATCTTCCTTCGGAAGATGGACGGCTCACCGGCGACGCATCTGGGCGACGGGATTGGTGGCGCCCTCTCATCCGATGGGAATTGGGTCATTTCCGTCCTGCCCACCACTCCCTCGCAAATCGTCCTGCTCCCCACGGGAGCCGGGAGCCCCAAAACGCTCGAGCGATATAACATCGAAGACTTTGGGGAGACAGATTTTTTCCCGGATGGCAAACACATCCTCTTTTCCGGGAGCGAGCATATGCTCGCCATGCGAGATTACGTTCAAGACATCGAGGGAGGCAAACCGACGCCCATTACCCCCGAGGGCGTTGCCTCGGTGTGGAAGACCCACCCGATCTCGCCCGATGGCAAGTCGATCATCGCGCTCGACCCGGATGGGAAGTTTTATATTTATCCGTCCACCGGGGGAGAACGGCGGCTGGTGCCCGGCGTTGTGCCGGGTGACGTCGTACTGCGCTGGGGCGCCGATGGTTCTTCAGTTTTCGTAACCCAGCCGGGCGAAATCCCCGCCCGGGTCTTTCGTGTGGATATGGCCACGACGAAGCGAACGCTGGTCGCCGAACTCGCCGTGCCCGATCGCACCGGCCTGACGGGAATCCGCTACATCCAGATCACCGCCGATGGAAAGTCCTACGCTTACGGCTTCAGCCGTTTCCTCACCGAACTTTACATGATCGACGGGCTGAAATAGGCGCACGCGGGGGGGAGTGGGAACCGGTCCCCAAAAGTCCTCAGCGCAACCTCAGGGAGCGGGTGGGTGAAGCCTGTTCAGACAAATTGTCAGTTCTGGCCCGAACTGCCGGATGCAACAGTCAAATTGTCTGTTGAACTTCCCCTTTGGCTAAGACCTGATAGAATTCTGCCAAAATGTCCGCGAGCGGTCTAGTTCGCGCCGTCGGAGGTGAGCATCGCCACGACGATTCCGATCAGGGTCACTCCGAATTGAATCATGATGAACAGGGGAACCAAATGGTGGATGATGCTCATTTTAACTTCTCCCTTCTAACCTCGACGCCTACCCTTAATGCAGGTTGCTGACCGTTCTGGCGGCGTTCAGATCTGTGAGCGGCCGGCGGGCCGGGGAACATGAAGCTCAGTCCATTTCGGATGAGAATTGGGCGGCGCCGGGGCGCCCGTTGACGGCAGTTTCCGGCGGTTTGCGACCTCCGGTTTCTGTTCGTCACATCAACAAAACTGGAGTTTTGGGACCTCAGGTCAAAATCGAAACTGCTTAGGTTTGGCCCCCCAAGGGGAATGGCCCATCGGCGGGTGGCCGCGCCAAGTTGTTCATTATGTGGGGGATGGGGATGATTATTGGGAAGCGGGGCACCTTGCCAGGCCGGGGGGCCGCCACGCCCGCGTGCCCTCATCACCGCAATCAGAGAGGCCCTTAGCCGCTCGCGAAACGTCCGTGCCGTAACCGCCTGACCATGAGTCCCCATGACCCGGGCGGGAGTGGACCCGTCAGGTTACCTCGAACCGGCCACCCCGTGCACAATCCGCGTCGGGGCGTTTCACCCGACCCCGTGGGACCGGACCGGGACCAAATTGGGACGACCGTCGAGGACCTTCTTCCCGTTTTGGGAAGGAAGCGGCGGTTATCCCGTGCCACACGGAATCGCTGCTGAATCAACCGGTGGGGTGCAAGTTGCGGAAGCGGCCGGCGGGCGGAAGCGAGCGCGGAGGGGCCGTTGGACGTCGACGTTACCGGATCGTTTCGATCTCAATTCCCAGGTCGAGCCGGCGCCACGCCCGATCTGCCGTCAGAGCTGGGATTCGACGCTCCCGCGCCAGCGCCAGACAGGCACGATCTCCCAGCGAAAGCCCTTCCGCCTGCGTCGCCGGCACCAGCGCCGCCGCCATCACCGCCTGCTCGGTTGAGAATTCAACCAGTTCGATTGGCGCCGCCAGAAGTTTTTCCGCAATCGGGCCCACATTCTGACCGGCACGCGCAAAACGGCCGAGCACCTCGGAGAAGTTTACCGTCGACATGCAAGCCTCCCCCAGCAGTTCACGAACGCGCTGGTGTCCGCGCTCGCGCAGCAGGAAGGCGAGCAGCGCCGAAGCGTCCAGGGCGATCATGGCCGCCTCTCCCGGCGCGCTTCGCGGCGGCGTTCACGAATGAGCTCGTCCGTAAGCCGCGGTGTTTCGCCTTGGAACAGTCCCGTGATGAAATTCTGCAACGATTCCGGATCGAAGGGCTTTCCCGTCTCTCCCCGTAACGCCTTCGCCAGAATCGTGCGCGCTTCGGCCTCCATGCTGTGGCCCTTACGCGCCGCGCGAAGCCGCAAGCGCCTCCGGGTCGATTCGGGCACGTTTCGGATATTCAGGTTCGCCATGCTTGCAATGATAGCGCTGCTAGCATCCCTCGGTCAATCCTCCCGCGGGCGAAAGCGGGACAGGATCGTGTGAAAAATTTCCTGGAAGAACAAAAGCATCTCGCGCAGAGACGCAGAGGCGCGGAGTCGCTAAAGGAAAAAACAGTCATTTATTTCGAATCTCTGCGCCTCTGCCTCTCTGCGCGAGATTGTTCATTTTTTCACACGGTCCAGGCACGACATTTCTTGTTTTCCGAGAGCAGGGTTCAAGGCTCCGGCTCACATTCTGAGCGTCAACGCGGGGTGGATTTCGTCTGCCGAGGCTTTCCGTGACGGCCGACCCGTCAAGCGGCGCGGGAATCCGCATCATGCTCCTGCCGTTTTCCCTTTTCAACGTGGGAGGAATACGCCGGGGAGCAGGGAAGGTCAAGCGGAATGATGGCGGAAGGCTCCATTTGCCTGAGGGACTGAGAATAAATAGGAAGTATCGCGCCTGTACCGTCCCGGTTTCCCCGGCCAGGAACTTCAGAAGGGCAAGGGTGGGCCATTTTCTGCGGTAAGGCATAATATTTAGCCGTGAGTGACCCATTCAAAATAAAATGATAAAAAGTAAAATATGTGTTGACTATTGTCATAAATGCGACTCTAATGCTCATGCTTAGGGCAAATTTTCCGCCCACACTTGATCTCAGCAACCACCTGAGAATCCCTGCGCCACTCTTTCCGCGAGGCCAAGACCCCGGCTCATTACACGAGGGCAGAATGCTCCGGCCATTGCCGTTTGGCCTGCACGGGAGCATAAGCGTCGAAGGAAATCGTCGACCCACAAGGGTCTGCGTCCGGAAGCGCGAGCGTGAACAGCGATCATGCCGGCGCATGCGCCACTTTCCCCTGGAGGTATTCATATGATTGGTCTGCAAGTTGGTTTCGCCTCTCCGGTGTCTTGCTCGAGCGTCTCTATTTCCTCTGGCATACAATGCAGCCCGGCCCTTTCCGGTGACCACGCGGAGTCTGCGCGGGGGCAAAGGCGTGCCCTATGGCGCGCGGCAGCCGGGTTGTGGGCGAGCGCAGGGCGACCCTTGCGCACGGCAGCGGCGGGAGTTTGCGCGCTATGGCTGCTGGGCGTTTCTGTGCCGGCATACGCGCAAAGCGTATCCTTCGCGGGCGCTCAGACCACGGTGGCGGCCAGCGGACTGAATGCACCGTTGGGAGTGGCAGTGGATGGAGCGGGCGATGTCTTCATCACGGATGCCTTAAATCATCGGGTGGTGGAGGTTCCGTGGACCGGAACGAGCTACGGCGCCCAGACCTCGGTGGCCAGCGGACTGAGTAACCCCGTCGGGGTGGCGGTGGATGGAGCGGGCGATGTCTTCATCGCCGATACCAACAACAGCCGGGTAGTGGAGGTTCCAGCCGGATGCACGACCACGGCCTGCCAGACCACGGTGGGCAGCGGATTGAATAACGAGTACGGGGTGGCGGTAGATGGAGCGGGCGATGTCTTTATCGCGGATACCTCCAACAACCGGGTGGTGGAAGTTCCGTGGACCGGAACGGGTTACGGCGCCCAGACCACGGTTGCCAGCGGACTGAATTACCCGCTCGGTGTGGCCGTGGATGGAGCGGGCGATGTCTTCATCGCGGATTACTACAACAACCGGGTGGTGAAGGTTCCGGCCGGATGCACGACCACGGCCTGCCAGACCACGGTGGGCAGCGGACTGAATCAACCCATCGGAGTGGCGGTGGATGGGGCGGGCGATGTCTTCATCGCGGACAGCCTAAATCATCGGGTAGTGGAGGTTCCGGGCGGGGGCGGCGCCCAGAACACGGTGGGCACTGGAGTGAGTGGTCCCGCCGGGGTAGCAGTGGATGGAGCGGGCGATGTCTTCATCGTGGATGCCGACAACAACCGGGCGGTGGAGGTTCAGCGCGTCGCCGTCAACTTTGGGAGCGTCAACATCTGCCCGGGGGGACAGACAGCTCCGGCGCCTTGCAGCGAGACGCTCACGCTGAACTATAGCGTCAACGCTGACACCACGTTCGCCTCGAACCCGACGGTCCTTACCCAAGGCGCGCCCAACCTGGATTTCACCCCGAGCAGCACGAGTTGCACGGGCGCGATAACTGCCGGGAACTCCTGCACGGTCAACGTCACCTTTGCTCCGCTTGCGCCCGGATTGCGCATGGGTGCGGTGCAGCTTACGGACTCCTCTGCCAACCTGCTGGCCACCACCTCGATTTACGGTGAAGGGCAGGGACCGGCCATTGCCTTCGGGCCTGGCGTCCAGACCACCGTGGGCAGCGGACTGAATGCACCGTTCGGAGTGGCAGTGGACGGAGCGGGCGATGTCTTCATCACGGATGCCTTAAATCATCGGGTGGTGGAGGTTCCGTGGACCGGAACGAGCTACGGC
>Ga0326727_10006414_pt1 | contig 32307 bp, 27 predicted proteins | sample MB2enrmetagenome_FD_207643 | JGI IMG/M metagenome (GOLD analysis project Ga0326727, IMG submission 207643) | Lab enriched peat soil microbial communities from McLean, Ithaca, NY, United States - MB29MY | ecosystem: Environmental > Terrestrial > Soil > Wetlands > Peat | place: USA: New York...
ATCGAGTATGCCGGAGAGGAGTCAAACGGAAAATGAGCAACTACCCGCTTCGCCCGCGAACCCGGACTCGGACCATCCGGATCGAGGTTCAATCAGCCATTAGAATCATTAAGTGAACAGTATTGGGCCTAACCGTCGATCTAGACGCCGAGGAGAACGTCGACACCCCGCAGGATGTCCGTGCACTGTTGTTTCTGGCCGTTCGCGAGCTGCTGTTTAACATTGTCAAACACGCCGGAGTGAATCGAGCGGGGGTGCGTTTGGAACGATCGGGCGGCGACAGCCTCGCGATTGTCGTGACTGATCAAGGGAAAGGGTTCGATGCCAATATCCTAAAGGAGCCGGAAAGGATGGCGTCCAATTTCGGCCTTTTAAGTGTCAAGGAGCGGCTGCAGTGTTTTGGGGGACGACTTGAAATCGTCAGCACTCCAGGCCAGGGCACGCTCATGAGACTTTTCGCACCGGTTGCCCTTGAGCCCCAGGGGGAGATTGCAAAAACCGCGGCCTCAAATCGAGCGCCCATCGACGAGCTGTCTCGGGCAGCGCCTCTTGCGCCCACGAGCGTGCTGCTCGTGGACGACCATCGCACCCTGCGCGAGGGGTTGATCCAGCTACTGAGGGATGTGCCCGGCATCAAGGTCATCGGGGAGGCGGGAGACGGACAACAGGCTGTGGAGATGGCCCGGCGACTGCGCCCCAATGTCGTAATCATGGATGTCAATTTGCCCGGCATGAACGGAATCGATGCCACGCGGGTCATTACTGCGGAATGCCCGCAATGCCGGGTCATTGGCCTATCCATGTATTCGGAACCTGAGATGGAAACCACGATGCGCGAGGCCGGCGCCGTCAACTACATGATCAAGAGCGGACCATCAGCCGCCTTGATTGACGCCATCCGCACTTGTGCCCGTCCCGGGGCGGACAACGCAAAGACGGTTTATCCGCAGTCATCTCTCAAAGTGAAGAGTGCAGAGGATGGCTAAGCGGGCCGATGGTCCATTTCAGCGCGGCTAACTGAAACCCTTTGTGTTTGGCGCAAAAATGCAAGTCCGGCGATCAAGCCGAGCCGCGGCAGACTTCCCCGATTGCGGCTTGGCCCGGAATAGGGGACGAACCGCTTTCATCGCGGATGACCTGTAATCATGCCTGTTCGGCAGCCCGGTTTCGCCTCTCCCCGAAGCACACCGTCTTGCCTGAGCTTCCACGAAATGGCGAATGGAGTCACGACGAAATCACGGCCTCCATTTGCAAGGGCTCCCTCTCACAAATTGCTTCGCTAAATCTTTTTGTCGGCCGATAAGGAGAGCGGGGAAGCATGATTTCAACAACCTCCGCCTCTGCAGGGACGTTGGCTTCCAGGCCTATTCCCAAGTTTTCCAGTTTCTTCGGATAGCAGAAGCCGTTCACTCCTTCATGACGGGGAACGATGATCTCGATTTTTCGTACCATCCCATTGCCCCCGGCAATGGGAATGCCCGCAGGGCTATATTCTGCGTCGTGGCACTTTTTGGATTCAAAGCCGGAGGACCCTTATGGGGCAGGGCAAAGAAATCGAAGAGTCGCAGTTCCTGTTTGAGGTATTGGCGAGAAAATCATTAACCGGCATCTATCTCATCCACGATGGCAACTTTATCTATGTCAATCCAAAATTCGAGGAAATCACCGGGTATAGCTTCGCTGAATTGACCGGCAGCGGAGCGTTGAAGTATGTGTTTGCGGAAGACAGGGCCAGTGTTCGAACCAAGGCCATAGGCATGCTGAAAGGGGTAAGTCTCGACAAGGAGTTTTCCTATGAATTCAGGATCCAAAGAAAAACTGGAGAGCTTCGGTGGGTGCTGGAGACCGTCAGCCCCATTATGTTTAGGGGGAAAAGGACAACATTAGGAAATGTCATCGATATCACGGACCGCAAGAACGCCGAGGAATCCCTGAAAACCTCTGAAGCCCGATTCCGCAGACTGATCGAGAACGCTCCCGTTGGCATGTCCATTACCACACTGGACAGACGTATCCTGAGCGCAAACAAGGCGATGGTCGACATGTACGGTTATGAGTCTGAAGAAGACCTGAAAAGTCGATCGGCTGCCGCCCTTTACCGCAATCCGGAGGATAGAGAGCGACTGCTGAAATTTGTCGGCGAGGGACGCACAGGCAAATTCATTGAAGTGTGCGCCAAACGCAAAGACGGGACCCCTCTTTGGGTTTCTTTGGCCGCAATATCGCAAGAAATGGACTCGGGGGAACAACAGATTATTACCATTACCGAGGACATTACCGAACAAAAAGGGCTGGAAACCGCATTACAGCAAGCCAAAACGGTGGCGGAGGCCGCGACCCAGGCCAAAAGCGAATTCCTGGCGCACATGAGCCATGAAATACGGACTCCCATGAATGCCATCGTGGGTTTGAGCCATCTCGTCTTGAAAACTGACCTGAATAGCAAACAGCGAGACTATTTGACCAAGATTCAGGCATCCGCGAATTCTTTGATGAGAATCATTAACGACATCCTGGACATCTCCAAGATAGAAGCCGGCAAATTGGAAATCGAGGCCACAAACTTCAGGTTCGACAATATTCTGAATAACATAGCCAATATGTTTTCACAGAGAGCTGAGGAAAAGGGCATAGAAATATGTTTCAACACCCACCCCGACATCCCGGCCGTTCTGAAGGGCGATCCGCTTCGAATCGGGCAGGTCCTCACCAACCTGATAGCCAATTCTTTAAAGTTCACCCATTCGGGGGAGATCGTGATCACAACCGAATTGGGATCCCGAGAAGAGAATCGGGCCACGTTGCACTTTACGGTTCGGGACACCGGGATAGGCATGACGAAAGAGCAGCAACAGAGACTTTTCCAACCCTTTACTCAGGCGGATAACTCCATTACCAGGAAATACGGCGGGACCGGACTCGGACTCACCATCAGCAAGCAGTTGATCGAAAGAATGGGCGGAGACATAAGGGTGGAAAGCGTTCCCGGAGAAGGCAGCGTTTTCGCATTCACCATCACTGTAGGCGTGCCTCCTGAAAACCTTTCGAGCAGGAGGATCGTGCCTTTGAATTTGCGGGGGCTCAAAGTGCTTGTTGTCGACGACAATCCCCAGGCCAGAGAGATCACGCAGCACATGCTGCGGGATATGTCTTTCGAGGTGACCTCCGTGGATTCGGGGCAGGCGGCGTTGAAGGTGCTGGGGCAACCATGCAACGTGTTTGACCTTGTATTGCTGGATTGGAGAATGCCGGACATGGACGGATTTGAAACGGCCCGTCGGATCAGAAAGGGCATGCATCTATCCAAGTCACCCAAAATTATTATGCTTACCGCCTATGGTCGCGAGGAGGCCATGTATGAGGCGAAAAACATGGGACTCCACACCTTCCTGATAAAACCGGTAAGCTACTCCATTCTGTTCGATGCCATCGTGGAAGCCTTCTGCGGGGATGAAACCCAAGACCTGACACTGGAGCCGCCTGACAGCGAAGAAACAAATTTGACAGGCACGCGTCTGCTGGTCGTCGAAGACAACGAGATAAACCAGCAAGTGGCTTCGGAACTGCTTGAGGGATTGGGCGCCATAGTCGAAATCGCGGGTAATGGCAAGGTTGCGATTGAAAGGATATTTAAGGGCGGCGCACGGTATGATGCTGTTTTGATGGACCTGCAAATGCCCGAGATGGACGGGTACGAAGCAACCCATAAAATTCGCAGCAAGATCAACAAGGAGTCGATACCCATCATTGCCATGACGGCACATGCGCTCCAGTCCGAAATTCAACACTGCATGGGCATTGGAATGAACGGGGTTGTCACCAAGCCGATTGACCCGGATAAGCTTAAAGAAGAGCTCTTAAGATGCGTCAGGCCCAAAACGGCCTCCGCGGATGTCCCTTCCACAGCTGCAAGGTCGATGCGGCGCAAGGCCCGGGAGCCGGAGCCAATTCCTGACCTACCGGGCATTGACGTGGAGTCGGCGCTTAACAGGTTGAGGGGAAACCAAGGCCTGTTTAAGAAACTGGTTCGCGATTTTGTGACGAACCATTCGACCGTCTTCGGCGAAATTCGCAAGGCACTGGCCAAGGGAGACAATGCGGTGGCCAAAGGCCGGGTGCACACTCTTAAAGGCATGGCCGGCAATCTCTCGGCTACAGAGGTTTTCACGGCCGCAGAACGCCTTGAGTCATCCATTGAAAACAATGACGCTTCCGGCATCGCCGAAGAGCTTGGCAGGATGGAAGAAGCCTTTGAATCTCTAGCCGAAGGAGTGAAAACTTCCTTGGGCCGGGAAACCCAGGCGAAGCCGGGGACACGAGCCGAACTTCCAACAGACCCGGTCATCGCCGGAAATCTGCTTGTGAAGCTCAACAGCCTCTTGCAGAAAAACAGCATGGGAGCCCGAAAGCAATTTGCGCTCTTGAAGGACGTGATTGATGAATCCGAACTGCAAAACCCCGTTAGCCAGCTGGAAGACCACATCAGCCGTCTTGATTTCAAAGGAGCCAGGAAGGTCACGGAACATATTGCCCAGAAACTGGGCATACGATTGGATTAGTCCGTGAGAGCCGACATGGAAAACAGAAAACAAACCGTTCTGGTTGTGGATGACCAGATTGCAAATGTCGAGATCCTCAACAGTGTGCTGGAGGATGAATATGAGATCCTTTTCGCCACCAGCGGAAAGGAAACCATTGAGATCGCCACGATTCAGCTTCCCGATATCATCCTATTGGATGTGGTCATGCCGGAAATGGACGGCTATGAAGTCTGCGCCCGATTAAAGGAGAACGACAAGACAAGGGATATCCCGGTAATATTTATCACCGCAATGCACCAGGAGGAGGATGAATCCAAGGGTTTGGATGCAGGAGGTATCGACTATATCGCCAAGCCTATACGCCCTTCGATCGTGAAAGCCAGAGTGCGCAACCACCTCGAACTTAAACGCCATAGAGATTCTTTGAAAGAATTGTCCGCTATGGACGGGCTGACTGGCATTGCCAACCGGCGTCGTTTTGATCAATGCCTGGATTATGAATGGAGTCGTTCCAGACGCAGCCAGACTCCGGTCTCCTTGGTGATGGCGGATATAGATTTTTTCAAAGCCTACAACGATCACTACGGACATCTTGCCGGAGATGCTTGTCTGAAACGGGTTGCCGGCACTTTACGCGAGGCTTCCCGCAGGCCGGCGGATATTCCGGCGCGGTACGGCGGAGAGGAGTTCGCCATTTTGCTTCCTGAAACCAGCGCCGACGGAGCCCTGTTTGTTGCAGAGAGTCTCCAGAAGATGGTGAAATGCCAAAATATACTTCATGCATTTTCAGCTGTAGCCCACTGTGTCACTTTGAGCATTGGAGTCGCCACCATCATCCCCGGGGACTCGCAATTAGGCTCGGATTTAATAAAGTCTGCTGATGAATCCCTCTATGCGGCAAAGCAAAAGGGGCGCAACCGGATCGAGGTCAGTCCTGAGCCAACCGATCAACGGCCAGAAAGCTCCTGGGCTCAGTTCCGGTGAAAACAGCGAACCGTTGAGGTCACGCGGGCCGGAAGCTCGAGTTTGGCCAACCTTGGCCCGCCGCCCCTGCGCAGCCTCTGCGATAGAGTTGCGGAGAATTAAATTGTTTCGGTTAAGATTCCAGCTGGATTCTCTTCCAGAAAAGATGGGCACCCAGGCGCGATACCGGGAGCTTAGAACTGCCGCCCTGTAACTTCCGCAACCCTCCAACTGCCAAGGTGACGGGGCGGGCCGGGGCCTTGAATACGGGCGGGAGCTAGGATGCAGTTTCCGAGAAGCGGCTGTCGCCGTGCCGGCGTGCCTCTTGGCCGCAGCTTCGGCAGCCGGAGGCGAATCCGGGGAGCAAGGTAGCGCGGCTGGCGGAAAGGTGGGGAAGGGCCTTGCTGTCCTGGCTCCGGCTGAAGAAAAGCTCAAACAACGCTCCGCGAACCGGAAAATTCGCCATGATCGCATCGTGAGAGAGGCCAGGTTGCGAGCCTGGGACACCGATACTTCCGGCTGCTTGGACGTGCAGTCGGCGGCTTGAAACGCGGAAAAAGAGCCTTCGACCCCCCTTGCTTCATACCGGCAGGCCATCGACTCCGAATCCCATCATTCGCAGCTTCAGGCGGATGCTTTGCAAAGGGGTTCCGAAATGGCTGCGCTGGTCAGCTAACCCTTGACCATTCTGTCCCGTCGGCCATAAAATCAGGCCTTCCAACCCCGGAATAGGAAACGCCCATGACAAAGCGTACCCTCAAGAATGCCTCCCTAATCCTTGCACTTCTGGTCGTGGTCGTGCTGGGCCTGACAGGCTATTATCTGGTTAGGGTTGCCCCCCTGATCAGGGCCGGCAAGCAGGCGGGTGTCTACGCCTCTGTGTCGGACAGGCCTTCAGTCGCGGCATTCGGATATGAAACAGAGAATGGCATTCGTCGCTCAATAGCGGGTCTCAACGGGAAAGTGGTGGTTATGGATGTTTGGGCCACTTGGTGCGGGACTTGCCTATACAGCATTCCCAAAATGGTGGAACTGCGAAATAAATACCGCAACAAACCCGTGGAGCTCGTCGGGCTCGATGTGGACGACGGCGGATGGACAAAAGTCAAACCGTTCCTTCAGGGACATGCGGAGATCAATTACACTTTAGCCGTTCCCTATCCCGCTTCTTCCTTCCAGTTAAAATCAATCGTTGATCTCGAGCCCCTGGGGAAGGTTTCTGCGATCCCAACTGTTTTCGTTGTTGACCGGCAAGGGAGGCTTGCAGGGAAATTTATCGAGAATGGTCACGAGCAGGAGATAGACGATCTGGTAGCCAGGCTGCTCAATGAATAAGCGGCTCACGTCGATGCAGCTATTCAAGACCAAATCCCTCGATGCCATCCTTTCCGAAGGTGCCCTGGCGGAACATAAGCTCAAACGCGCACTCGGACCGTTGGATGTCGTTGCGCTCGGCATCGGCGCGATCATCGGCGCGGGAATTTTTGCGACCATCGGCACCGCGGCCGCCGGGGATGCGTTGCGTCCGGGCGCCGGCCCCGCGCTCGTCCTCTCGTTTGCTGTCACGGGAATCGCCTGCGGCTTTGCGGCGCTGTGTTATGCAGAGTTTGCCGCGATGGTGCCCATCTCCGGAAGCGCGTACACCTACTCCTACAGCACCCTAGGAGAATTGATCGCATGGATCATCGGGTGGGACCTCATCATCGAATATGCCGTGGGAAATGTTGCGGTGGCAATCAGCTGGGCAAACTACTTCAAGACGTTTGTCGCAGGCTTCGGGCTCTCCATTCCCGATTGGCTTTCCACAGATTACAGGACGGCGGCCAGGATCCCGGGCTTGTTTGAACGCGCGCCCCACCTGTTCGGCGTACCCGTCGTTTTCAACATTCTCTCTATAGGCATCGTTGCCCTGATCACGATTATCCTCGTCGTCGGCATTCGCGGAAGCTCACGGACCAACACGGTGATGGTGCTCATCAAACTTGTCATCCTGGGGATCTTTGTCGCGATCGGACTCAAGTATGTCAAGCCGGGCAACTGGAAGCCCTTTGCCCCCAACGGGTGGGCGGGCATTCAGGCTGGCGCTGCAGTTGTGTTTTTCGCCTATATCGGGTTCGACGCCGTGTCCACGGTGGCCGAGGAGGTGCGCAATCCCAAGCGCGATCTCCCCATCGGAATCATCGTCTCGCTCATCGTCTGTACGCTCGTTTATATCCTCGTGGCCGCGGTATTCACCGGAATCATCCCCTATCGCGCCCTGGTCAAGATGCTGGCCACGCGGCAAGCCGAACCTTTGACGCTGGCCCTTCAATACGCCAACATAGAAAAATGGGGAAACCTGTTTGTGGGCATTGTCGCCTTCGGCTCCGTCGTTGCCCACACGGCGGTTCTCCTGGTGTTCCAGCTCGGCCAGCCGAGGATCTTTTTCTCCATGGCGCGGGACGGCCTCCTGCCAAAGAGATTCGCGGCCGTGCATCCGCGCTTCAAGACGCCCCACGTCACCACCATCCTGACGGGGGTTGCCGTGGGAGTTACGTCGATGTTTACCAGCATCGATGAGATGGTGGATTTGACCAACATCGGAACCCTCTTTGCCTTCGTCCTGGTGTGCACCGGCATCCTGATTTTGCGACGGCGCGAACCGCAGCGGCCGCGCGCGTTCAGGACCCCGTTCGTTCCGCTGACTCCGATTCTCGGCATTCTCGCCTGCATTTATCTGATGACCGGCCTCCCGGCGATTACCTGGCTGAGGTTCGGGGGGTGGCTCATCATCGGCATCACGGTTTACTTCCTGTATGGATACCGGCACAGCAGATTGCACAGCCATTCGAGCGGAAGTGAAAAATAGCCCACCCCGGCCGGGACTGATCATGGGCGCCTGCCCGTGAAAGTCCCCGTTTCATTGTGGGCGAACCGCTGGCCACGTCGGAGGAGTTCGCACCCACGCGCGTGTCAGCGCGTGGACAGATCCCCGGGTTTTTACTCCCTCCACTCCATTTTCGCTTGCGGCATGGGATGAAATGACCTATATGTCAATGCAAACAACCGGTTATTGTCTGCGTGCGAACTCGCGGAGGAAGACATGAAAAGGAAGATCCTGTTGGGAAGCTTTCTATTGATGTTCGCCGCCCTGGTCTCGATTGCAAGAATGCCCTCGGCGACAGGGCAGGCCAAGGCGGGAAAGGCTTGCGACGAACAGTTGATTACGGTCCTGAACCCGGCGATCTCAACCAAGGCGGCGGAACGGGTTCCGCTCGGGCCGAGGCCTGATACGCTGGAAGGAAAAACCATTTACCTGGTCGACATGCAGTGGGGCGGTCCCGAAGCCGGGTACAGCGTCTACGAGGAAATGCAGGGCTGGTTTTCCCGGAACATGCCGTCGGTCAAGACGGTGATACGGAGGATGAGCACCGGCCCGTTCGGCGATGATCCCGCACTCCGGAAGGAGATCGTTGAAAAGAAGGTTGGCGGAGTTGTCGTCGGGATTGCAGGCTGACACGGCTGCGTATCGGCCGTGAGCCGATTTGCACGGAACCTCGAACTCGCCAATGTCCCTACCGTGGGAGCCTCCGGTATCAACGTCGTGAAATTCAAGGATTATGAACTCCAGCACACCAACGGGATGCCCATCCGGTATGTCGCATTCCCGTTCCCCGTCGCCGGCCAGCCGAAATCCGTCCACAAAAGCTATGTCGAGGGGAAAGACCTCCTGAGCGGCAAGCCGATGATGCAGGCCATCATGGATGCGCTGACAAAACCGTTGACAGACGACGAGAAGAAAAAGGGGATGCCTGCCGGGGCGGTCCTTGAGCCGAGACTGCTGAAGGCGGATACGGAAACCAACCTGCAACGCCTGTTCAAGGAGAAGGAGTGGACCGACTTCAATCCGATCGTGCTGCCCACCGAAGCCAGAGTGGCGGAAATGCTCAAGGGGACCAGCCGCAAACCCGGTGAGGTCGTAAGCAGATTCGGTGCCCGGGAATTGACTGTGGAGAAGGTCGCTGTTTGTGCGGTCATGGCCGGCGCGAAGCCTGAATACTTCCCGATCGTCCTCGCCATCGCCAGCCAGGCGTCCTCTTTCGGCAACTCCACAAGTTCCATGGCAAACATGATCGTTGTGAACGGGCCGGTCCGCAAACGTTTGGGCTTGAATTCGGGAACCGACACCATGGGTCCCTTTAGCGAAGCCAACTCGGTCATAGGCAGGACCTTCACGCTGGAAGGCAAGCTTCTGGGGGATCTCCGGCTCGGCGCGGGCGCCTATTCGTCGCTGGGCAGCGCTCTTCAATACAACAATGTTTGTTTCGCCGAGAACGAGGAGGAACTGCCGCAGGGATGGGAACCCCTCAGCGTGGAACTGGGCTACAAGCCGACCGACAACGTCGTCAGCATCGGCGTTGGATGGAGTTATATATCGAGTGTGGGTGAAGCGCAGCTGAACCATCCGCCCCACATGCTGATCCGGGACTACATGAGATCCCTTGCCGGTGCGGCCGCCACTATTGTGATGGACCCGACGGTGGCCACCCTGCTCAAAGAGGCCTACGGCTTTAAGACCAAGGCTGAACTGAGCCAATGGCTGTCCAGGAACGTGGAAGTGACCGCAGGGACATTTTGGGGAAACGGCGTCAATGCTTCGGTGAACTCGCCGCTTGCGCATCAGGGGCTGGAGCCCTACGCCACATGGCTGAAATCCCCAGCGGAAACGATGATCAAGCCCTTCGCGAATTCCAAAGCCATTCAGGTGGTGGTCGCAGGCGGAAAACTCCAGACCACATGGTTTGTAACCGATTTCAGATTCGGCAGGGGAGTTCCGATCGACGATTGGAAATAGGGGAACTAACCGCGGATTTTCGCGCCTCTGCGCGGCTAAATCCGCGGTTAGGCCGGGCATTTTCCGCACGAATAGGTGCCCCGGTGGAGCGGAAGCATGGCTTCCCGGAGTTGTCGAGGGTCCACGGCTGCCGCGCCGACCTCTGCCACCGTCGGATGGTCTGAAAACGGTGGATCTTTGAGCCCGAGGTTCTTTTTCGTCAGCCCTTCAGCGCCGGTCCGGCATTCCGCAACAATAAGAGCCGCCATGGTCACCGGCTTCGATCCCGCCGCGCTTACCGCGCCCGTCGGGCAGATTGAAACGCAGATGTCGCTGGCCGCAGCGTCACAGAGCGCCGCTCCGGCGTGAGTACGATGCCCATCCACCCGAATTCCCCAAGCCCTGCAGCCACTGCGGCGTGCCTGTGGCCGGATGGCAAGGACGCGGTCCGTCCTCGTGCGCCTGATCAACAGCCTGCACTGCGCCGAGCGAAAGCCGGACGCCCATCACAATCGCAGGCTTCGCTCTTGGAAGAATGTCCGTCGGCCGGTGCCCTTCGGGTGGCCCCGGTAACCTTTCCCCATTCGCTACGCCGATGCCGTCCATATCGAGACTCATCAGCCCAAACTCTCGACCTCGTCCCTTAAATTCATGCGCACCTCCCCCGTGACGGCTACGGAATGCCGCCTGTCTTCTGTCACGGGGATTGCGCCGGCCCCAGGGGAATCTGCGCCGAGCCGGGCACTTTCTATCCGGGACCCTGAGCTTTCTCCCCTGCGCGTGCAGATTGGTTGTCGCTCCACTTTTTTATTTGCGCTATGCTCCTTTTTTGCTCTGTTCGCCAACAACGACGGAACGACGATGCTGCAGAAATATCTCCCTTTTTACGTCAGGCTGTTGAAGCTGGCCATGCCCTTGGTGCTGACCCAAGCGGGCCAGATGACGGTTCAACTGATCGACAATGCCATGGTCGGCCACTTCGGAACGAACGAACTGGCCGCGGCTTCGTTCACGAACAACATTTATATTGTGATCATGCTGTTAGGGCTGGGGGTGTTCATGGGCGTGACCCCGCTGGTGGGACACGCCCGGGGCGCCCAAAAGGATCTTCAGGTGGCGGCCACCATGAAGAGCGGTTTTGCCCTCTCCGCATTGCTGATTCCGGTCATCACGCTCGCCTCCTGGGCGATGACGTGGGTTATGCCCTTCCTCGGGCAGACCGCGGAGGTGGTCCGCTTAGCCGTCCCCTATTACCGGACCCTGGTCATCGCCATTATCCCGTTCCTGTTCTTTACACTGCTGAAGCAAATTGGAGAGGGGTTGGGCAACACCTTCGTGGCCATGGCGGTCACGATCCTATCAAACCTGCTGAAGGTGGCTCTGAACTATGTTCTGATATTCGGCAAACTGGGATTCCCCAGACTCGGATTGATCGGGGCGGGCTATGCCACGATCATCTCGCGAATCGCCATGCCGCTGCTGCTCTACGCCGGATTGACCTACCTCAAACCCATCAGGCGTTATTTTGACCTGATGCGCACGATTCAAGCCGCCCCCCATGAAATCATAAAGATCCTCAGAATCGGCATCCCCATAGCCGTGCAGCTTGCGCTTGAGGTTTCCTCCTTCGCCTTTAGCGCCGTAATGATGGGATGGATGGGGAATGTCTCCCTGGCATCTCACGAGATAGCCATCGGATTGGCCAGTTTTACTTTCATGATTGCCAATGGCGTGGCCATGGCAACCACCATTCGGGTGAGCTTCCAATTGGGCACGCGCGATTTCGGAAGCATAGGGCACGTCTCCTATTCGGCCGTGCACCTGGTGCTCTCCTACATGGGCCTGTGCGGCCTGTGCTTTCTGCTATTCCGACACCAGCTCCCTTACATCTTCACTGTCGACGGGCGTGTCGTGGCGCAGGCCGCTTCTTTGCTGACGATCGCGGCCCTGTTTCAATTGTTCGACGGGCTTCAGATAGTCTGCCTGGGCATTCTGCGCGGCTTTGGCGACGTGAAGGCCCCCATGTTCATATCGGTCTTCTCCTACATGGTCGTCGGCCTGTCTGTCAGCTATCTGTGCGCTTTTTCTTTGAAAATAGGGCCCACAGGGATCTGGTACGGATTCCTGGCCGGACTTGGTGTCGCAGGCACCCTCCTGGCCCTGCGTATCAGGAGAAAGATCCACCAGGCGAGAGGGCTGGCGCACGACAGCGCCATTTTTTCGCCGCCTTCCGGGTCCTAGGCGGAGAAGACGTTCAGGGGACTCCGGAAGGCGCTTGCCCCGCATCCAGGGCGGCGCCAATCCGCTAGAGGCAAAGAGGCGCAAGAGTCACAGCCCGGGATAGAGGATGGCAGAGAGATCCGGCGCCCATTGGGGGCCCTCCCTCATCCCGGCCGGCCGGGGGCAATGACCGGTCAGACCATCGTCAATTACCTGATGCTCTGGATCTGATCCGAAATGCCCTGTTCATAGGTGCTCCATCCAGAATTCATCCCATAGGGGCATCGATGGAAGACCGCCTCAATACGGCGGATATTGCCCTTTTCGATTTTAAACAGCTCGGCGAGCTGCCAGGTCCAATTGATCTGCTCATGATCGAAAAAGCCGAAAGCAAAGACAATCCCGCGTTCGCGATCCACGGCCACGAAGCGTCGGTCGCGGACACGAGAGACTACGCCCTTGAGGCCCTTTTCAAATTGTTCCTTGCAGCCCATTCCTTTTGTCACCTGTCCCGTAGTCGGATCCTTCCTGGACTGGTTGGTTGTCTGCATGCCGTTTTCAAAGCGGTCGCAGTCATCGGTGAAGGGATAGTAGCCTTTGCCGTCATTCCTCTGCAGCCCCGTGAAGTAATAGTTGGCAGTCTTGACCAGCTCCTCCCGGGAAGGCCGTTCAGCCTCAGGAATGACTTCGGCGAATATCTTATGCGGGGAGCCCATCTTCTCAACGCTCACTCCGGTTGGCGGGAATCCTGAACTGCTGCCGCCACCCGTCAAACTGGTCTCGGGCCGTATGACGAGCTGCTCCACTTCCGTGATCAGGTTGTTTACAATTTTCAAGCGAAGGGCAATGGCGACGATCGTACCCTCCGCAGGCTTGGCCCCGGGGGCAGCCCCGCCTTCCCGGGCCGTCCCGATAAAGGCGATCTGCTGAGTCTCGATATCGGGAATGTAAAACTTATAGGCTCCCTTTCCCGACATGGCGAACCAGAGCCCTTCATTGCCCAACGGCAATCGCACACCGTTTTCCGTGAATTTGCATTCCCGTGCAAAAAGTGCCAGGTTCGGATCATGAGCAAGCATTGCGTCCATGTATCGATCGACATATTTTTCCAGGCAGGCACGGTCACAAGCGGGCTTGCCGGCCGGCTGAGCGAACGCTCCCGGCAACAGAACCAAAATAACTGCGACGACAAAGAGTTTGATCCGCATCATTTTTCCCTTTTTGGATGAAAATTCCGTAAACACCATTTCTCCGGTTGCTGGATGTTATCTAGTTCTTTCTGGATCCCGGGAAGAACGTCCCTGGCCCACCCTGACTGATATCCATGGCGCGTAGCACGCGTGGAGACCGGCCCCGGCGGGAGGTTCAAAAAGCGCTTCATCCTTTGCCTTGTCCCAGCTCGGATTTTGCGTGACCAGCTCAGAGACGCTGTCCCCGGTTCGGGACAAAGCAGCCGACGTATCGAGGCAAGACTCCGCTCGAAGGCGATCGTGCGCCCATCACGCGGCGCGGCTGCTTGCGTGCCCTAGCCGGGAAGACGCCCAAGACGAGTCCAGCTACCGTCCGTGCGCCGAGCTTTCGCAGGATGCCCCCTTTTCTGATCGTAAGCCCCGGTCGGAACGCCGGGCAAGCGTCGCGCGTCCAGCTTAACATATTCCCCAGGAAGTTCTGAAAAGGATAGGAATTACTTTTCCCCTGCCGGGGGGGATTGGCCGCCAAAAGGGCAGCAAGGCGGCGCGGGCTTCATATCACTTTCGATGTCTTCGCGTGCCCGCGAGCGACGATAGAGGCTCTATTCCTATTCCGGCCGCTCTTTACCCCCGATGCCCATCATTTAGGAAGGCTTCTGCTGGAACTGCTTGGGTTTCAGATGCTGATTCAGCTGGAATTTCTTTATGTGCATGTCTTCCACGGTCAGACCGTTGCGCGCTTTGGTCATTTGATGCGGCAGCCAGATATTGCGGGATCCTTTTTGGGCAATCGGCTTGTATTCGGAAAAATAGATTTGAATCTTTGTGGTTTTGGAGCCGGAAGCGTCCTCTCCCTTCCGTTCGCCGTCCCCCTCCACCGGAATGTCGTAGGCAGCCATAACCGGACGATGCGTCTTCTGATCGAGCGCTAAACGAACGACGGTATCATGACCGATGTCGATCTTCACAAAATCCGCAGTTACGTCACCGACATCATCGTCGGTCTCCGGGATGGCTTCAACTTTGGAGGAATCGGGCAAATGAAGCAATAGGCCCAGCATGAAACAGGAAAAATCAGGGAATATCTGCTGACTGTCGCTGTTATCCCTGAGATTCGGTGCAGGAGCACTGCCATTTTTCTCTGTGCCGCTTTGGCCGCTTCCAGCGGAACCACGCCCACGGCCGCCTCGCCGGCCCATTCCGCCGATTCCGCTCGGCCCATTGCCGAGCATCGCTTGCCCGGACTGTTTTTCTTTCGAATCCGTCCAGATCTGGTTTCCATTCATCGTTTCGATGGTCGTAACCTTCAAGTCCTTGACCGGGCTCCATTTCATGATCCGCATGAGCTTATCGGGAAGCAAAAGGTCCAGCTGCACATCGCCGGATGCCTGTGTACTGTCCGACCCGCTGCGAAAATCACCAAGCGCGGACAGGCTCTGAACCGATTTCAGAGCCGCGTCTCCTCCAAGAGCCGCGCGAGTCTGAGCGAGGAATTCTCGCGCGTGAGCGGTCGCGTCCAAGGCCTGAGCGAGGGTCATCGAGGCGCGAAAAGACGGCATCAGGATGCCGAGGAGCATCAGGAAAATCCTTCTGAAGTGCATGACAGCCATTCCTCCCTGTTGTTCAAGAGCATCTTCCGCATGCCGAAGAGCAGGCAACACGAGAAACCCGGAGCGGAAACAACAACCGTCTCAACCTGAAATTGGATCCATTCCGGCCTGAATGGGTTCAGATTACAGAGCGGGACCCTGTCCTTTCAAGCCCCAAAAATCCAAAACAACTTTTGCCAAAATGAGTTAACTTAGACAGCCAAGGCGCTGATGAAACTCGAGTCCCTCCGGCAGGACTGGAGAACTTGACTGGCTGTTAACCGCTCTGCGACCTGCAGAGATTGGGGAAGGAGCGATCGCATGAAGAAAGTTATGGTGATCCTGGGTGTTCTCCTCTTTATTTCGGGCGCTTCGGGTTTTGCTCCCGCGGCAGAGAAATGTGACCGGGCATGCCTGGTTGCCCTGATGGACCAATATCTCACGGCAGTCGTCAGGCACAACCCTGCCGGAGTGCCGATCGCAAGCGATGTGAAGCTTGTGGAAAATCTCAAGCAAACTCCCGTCGGCAAGGGATTTTGGGAAACCGCCAGCGGCGGACCGACTGAATTCAAAATTTATGTCGCCGATCCCGTCGCCGGACAAATCGGGTTCATGGGAGTCATGCAGGACCAAGGCAAGCCGGTCCTTCTGGGTGCCCGCCTGAAATTGGTCGACGGGAAAATCACCGAGATCGATCACATGGTCTCACCGTTGAATGCGCCACTGCCCGCCGGTCTCTTGAAGCCGCGGCCGCGCCTCGTTCAGAAGACAGAAGTCTCCGAACGGGTCCCGCGAGAACAGATGCTGAAAGCGGCCAACGGCTATTATGAAGCGATCGAGCGGAGTGACGGCAATGCCGCGCCCTTCGCCGATGACTGCCAGCGGCGTGAAAACGGCGCCACGTCCGCGAATAATCAGGATCCTCCTGCAAAGGCGCAGCAGGCTCCCGGGAACAACACGGCTTTATTCGGGCGGATGAAATGCGGCGAACAGCTCAGCACCGGGATCATGGGCTACATCACAAAAATCAATCAGCGCCGATTGTTCGCCGTGGATGAGGAAATGGGACTGGTGATGGCCTATTCCATGTTCAATCACGACGGCGAGCCCAATCCGCTGAAGATTAAAGGAGTGCCCGGGATCACGGAAAGCCCCAACAATTGGGGCAAATTCACCGTCCCGGCCGCTCACATTTTCAAGATCATCCATGGCAAAATTTATGAGATCGAAGCGATGGCCATTGTCAACGTGCCTTATCAGGCCAGCAACGGCTGGACCTGCACCCGAAAATGCCTGGTCGATTTGATGGACCAGTATCTGGCCGCTCTGCCAAAGCACGATCCTTCCGGTTTGCCGCTGGCAAAAGACGTGAAGCTCGTCGAGAACACGGAGAAAATACCGACAGGCAAAGGACTTTGGGAAACCGCCACCGGCGGACCAACTGATTTCAAAATCTACGCTGCCGATCCTGACCAGGAACAAATCGGATTCATCGGCGTCATCGAAGACCAAAAAAAGCCGACCATCGTCAGTGTCCGGTTGAAGGTCGAAAACGGCAAAATCAGCGAGATCGACCACCTGGTCGTGCCTCCCGGTGACAAGCCTCTGAATCCCAACATGTCAACGGTGCGGCCGGCGCTCGTTGAGCGCCTGCCGAAACTCGAACGGGTCCCTCGGGACCAGATGCAGAAAATTGCCAATTCCTACTATGAGGCGATTATCCACAATAACGGGAAAGTTGCCCCGTTTGCCGATGAATGCCAGCGCAGGGAAAACGGAGGCATCTCCGCAAACGATTCTACCCAGACCCCGGAAGAAGCCAAAAAAGACGACTTTTCGGTCTTCCGAAAGATGACCTGCAGCAATCAGCTCAGCACCGGTGTCATGAGCTATATCAAAGATATCAACAGCCGGCGAGTCTTCGCGGTCGATGAGGAGATGGGGCTGGTCTTTGCCTTCTCAATCTTCCGTCATGACGGGACCCCGAAAGTCATGAAGATCACCGGCGTGCCTGGAATGACGGAAAGGGAGAATCATTACGGCGCGTTCGATCTGCCGGCCGCTCACATTTTCAAAATCCGCAACGGCAAGATCTACGAGATTGAGGCCATCGGATATGTGGCCAAACATGGCGTAAAGAACGGGTGGGAATAGGCCGTAGAGAGCAAACCGCGGATTCACACGGATTTTCTCGAATCCATTTCAATCTGTGTCAATCCGCGGTTGAATCGATTCCGCCGGACTTATTCCCAGCCGGATTTGGTGCCATAGGGCAACATGAACCCAATGGCTTCGATCTCGTATATTTTGCCCCGCTTGATTTTATAGATGTGCATGGCGGGAAGGTTGAAGGCGCCCTGGTAGGAGGGCATCTTGCCGATGACCTTCCCGGTCGCAGGATCCTTGAAGTCGTACTCCTTGAGGCTGCTGTCGTGGTAAAACATCGAAAAGCCCACGGCAAGCCCCTTCTGTTCATCCGCAATGAGCACGCGCCGATTCCTGATTTCCGTGATGTAGGAAAATGTGCCGGTGCTGAGCTGCGCCTCGCAGGTGTTTGGAATTGACGCCATCGCCTGCATCAGTTTTTCCATTTCAGGATTGGTTTTGGCGGCTGGTTCGCCCTCCGTGGCGGCGGGCTTCGGTTTGGGGGCTCTCGGTTTGCCTCCCGCCGTGATCATTCCGTTCTCGTGGCGTTCGCATTCAGTGGCAAACGGCGCCAGCGTGCCGTCCCCTCCCGTGAGCGCGTCATAGTAAGCGCGTCCGGCTTTGAGAATCCGCCATCGCGCTGTCCTGTCCGGAGGCGCGACATCTTCCAGCAGGCCGGGCCGCGGTGTTTTCAGGTTGTCCAGGGCGGCTTGGCCCACGGGGCTCGTCCCCAGGTCACGAATCACCAGGTGCTCGGCCTCGGTGATCTTGACGTTTTCCAGTTTGAGGCGTGCTCCCAAAAGAACGTTTTTGTCGTTTTCTTTCATCATCACCAGGCAGGCGACCTGTTGCGCAACAGGATCGGCGGCGTAGATTTGGAACTCCGACGGGCCCTGCGATGCCGTGATCCACAGCCCTTTGCCTACCGGCAGGTTCGCCGTGTTTTCCACGAATTTCACTTCCCGCGCGAAAGCCACGGCTTTGGGATCGTGCTTCACGAGCGCCGCCAGGTACTGTTGCATCACGTCGACCAGGCATTGCCGGTCGCATTCCGAATCTTGAGCTGCCAAATCAGTGCCGAATGCACCCAAAGCGATGGCGGCGACCACCGCGACTGCTATCATCAACCGTTTCTTTTTCATCCCTGTAGCTCCTATTTGGCTTGGTTCCATAAATAAAGCCCTCAACACAGAGCGGCATAGACCCTCAGATATAGGGCAACACAGCAGAGGGGATTGTCAAACGAAATGAGGTCAGGCGATTGTCGGCAAGACAAGCCGACTCACGACGCGGGAAGCCCCGTCATCGGCCAAACCGCGGCAGGCCGCTCCAATGCCGCTCTTCCCACAGGCTTTGGGGGGGCTCCGGCTCAAGACCGAGAAATTTGAGCGGCTGCAACCTGCCCGGATCAGTGATATATTCGAATTCCGGCGCGAGGGTCGTCGCATGCCGCTATCGATTGAGGTGAATTTTTATGCCCCTCTGGAGTGAGCTGTACAACACCGTCTGGCTTGCATTCTTCGGCTGTGTCCTGATCCCCCGCTGGATGGGGTCACGGATAGGACTTGCGGCCCATGTGCTTTTGGGCCTGGCCATGCTTGTTGTCACGCTGACCAATGTGAAACGCCTTGCGGTCCTTCCGGTTCCCGAACGTCTCAAGCGCATCAGCAGGGTGACAGCCGGTTTCTCAGTGTTCCAGCTTGTCGTCGGCCTTGCCCTGGGCGGCGTGGCCCATTTGGCTCCGAACCTGCCGTACGCAAGCCCGGTGCTCCGGGGCATTCATGCCGTGTGTGCCCTGGCAATCCTTTCCCAGGCATCCTCGGTGGCGACCGCCTACGATATGTGGGAAGAGAAGGAATTCGGATAACCCGGCAGGCTGCGGGAAAGATTGACTTCGGCCACCAACTGCCCGTCGATTTTCCCCGTGTGTTTCGTGGTTAGTGCTGTTTAATGGACCGTCCGCTTCATTGCGTACCCATAACTTCTCCGCCTCGACTTTTGCCTTAAAGGCCGCTTGCGGTGAGGACCGCTGATCGTCCAACCCTCCTCTTTCAATTGGGTGAGCGCAACTTGTTCGTCTAGCCAGCTTCGCGCCGGGTATTTGAGATTCCCGTCCAGCAAAAGCCATCTCCCTCCGAAGAGGTCTAACCAAGCAAACTGCATTCAATCACCTCTGTACTCATAGATCCGCAAATTGCGAAAAGTGTTCAAACCTGCTGCCACGTTCAGGCCCGACAAACACTACCTTACTTTGATCTTTTTGTCGAACCCTCAAGTGGTTTCCGGAGAATCTGGAATTCGGCCATCCGGATACGCCCCGGTCCGTCATGGCCCGGAGCGGGTTAAATCAGGCTTGCTATTTCCTACCAAACCAACCTAGTATTTGTGCTTCAATCTTTGGCTATCTCACACACTCTCTCTCTGCGGAAGCTTCCCCAGGGAGGTTATGAGATTCACTATTTATCCACCTAATATTCACGAGAGCTTCACCTGATGACGAGCAAGCCTAACAGTTTCTGATCTCAATGAAAGGCGCCCCGCCGCAGGAGCTCCCCAGTAACAGCGCGCAGAACCCTTGGTTACTGCAAGCTGTTAGCAACACAAGTAACCATCCCGTTTTTCGGGATGGTGGGATGCTATCAAGAAAGGGATTTATGGAACGGAAACGAATCTTGGAACTGGCAGTCGAAGCGCTGCAGCAGCAGAAGGCACAAGTAGAGGCGGACATCCAAACGATCCAGGCTGAGTTGAAGGGTACCGGATTTGGAGTCAGCGAAAGCAAAGAACCCCAGGCAAGGCGGCGAAGTCCCGCTGAACGCAAGGCGCAAGCGGAGCGGATGCGGGAATACTGGGCGGCAAAGAGGGCGCAGGCCAAACCTCGCGCGGCCGCGGCGAAGAAGGCTCTCAGCCTGAAAATGAAAGAAATCTGGAAGAAGCGGAAAGCGGCTGCGGCGGCAAAGAAGGCCAAGTCGAAATCCTAGGCAGCGAAGGGGCCGGGAGAGTCTGCCGGCGCCCGGGCGACCCGGGAAACCCTAAGGTTCTTTTCGGCATTTCTCTCCGTCCGCCTCAACCCGTAGCCAGGCCTGCGATCAAGGGAACGCTTGTCATCCTGCCTTCCGAGAAAGGTCGTTGGACCCGGTCCTGGCGGAAGGTTTGTCCGCTCTCGCCCGTCAAGCGATGACGACGGCCGGGGTTTGCCGCCGGATCGGATGCGCCATCCAGATCTCATCGGCCGGACCCCTCCCGAGAGCCGCATCCATCGGGTGCGGCGATTTTCCAGTGCGCGGCCGCCATCGACTGCTCTGTGCACCGAAGAGACGGGAAAACCCAGGAATGCCCCGGCGCTCCAGGCCCGACGGCAATGGGAAACCGCGCGCATGGCCGAGAACGGAGTGGCCCCGCCAGAGAAACCTTCGTGGACACAGGGCCGCAAGCTTGCTGCGGGCAACGTGGTAATCCCCTGCGGCTTCGATTCCGGCGCGCTTGAAAAGCGTGTATGATTGAGAGGGGGTGTCTATGCGCAAAAAAGGAATTCTGCCTGCAGGCTTTGCTCTATCCTTCCTGTTGATTGCGCTTGTCTCTTACGCGGGTATCCCCGAGGTTGGCACTCTTGCCCCGCAGTTCTCCCTGAGGAATCAGGACGGAATCGAGGTAAAACTGAGCGACTTCAGGACGAAGTGGGTCGTCCTGTATTTCTATCCCAGGGACTTCACTTCAGGCTGCACGCTGGAGGCGCACAATTTTGAGCGGGACCTGGCAACGTATGGAAAGCTCGGTGCCGTCATCCTAGGGGTCAGCGTCGACTCTGCGGCCTCCCATAAGGATTTCTGCGCGAAGGAAGGGTTGGGCTTCAAGCTGCTCGCGGACACCGAACACAAGGTTGCGGCTCTTTATGGCTCTCTGGGAGAGTACCAGGGGACTGCGATCGCGCTTCGGAACACGTTCATTCTCGATCCGAACGGAAAGATAGCCCGCGTTTTTCAAGCCGTGAAACCTGAAACCCACAGCGAAGAAGTGCTCGCGGCTCTAGCTCAACTGCAGCGCCGCTAGACCGCGGCCATTGGCAGGGGTTCAGTCAGGCCGGCATTCAAACAATTTGACAATGCGCTCCCTTTCTGTGACCGTCTAGCGCGGGAGGAAGAGGCTGTTTTATGCAAGTTCACGTTCTGCAGCATGTTTCGTTCGAAGGGCTCGGGAGCATTGCGCCCTTCCTGGATGCCCGGCGAGCCAGGATCAGCCATACCCGTTTTTTTGAAGCCCATCGGCTGCCGGACTCAGGCTCCATCGACATGGTTGTCGTCATGGGAGGGCCGATGAGCACCAATGACGAAGAAACCCTGCCCTGGCTGATCGAGGAAAAACAATTTCTTCGCGATGCGATTGTCCGAGGAATCCCCGTTCTCGGGATTTGCCTTGGAGCCCAGCTGATCGCCGCCGCCCTGGGAGCGGAGGTTTCCCGGAATCCGGTCAAGGAAATTGGATGGTTCCCTGTCCATGCAGTCCCGGCACCGGCGGAAAACTTTCATTTCCCCGAGGAGTGCATGGCTTTTCACTGGCACGGCGAAACCTTCGACCTGCCTCCGGGTGCCGTGCGGCTGGCAGAGAGTGCCGGCTGTAAGAACCAGGCTTTCCAGTTCAACCGGAACGTCCTCGGCCTCCAATTTCACCTCGAGACCACGATCGAAAGCGCGGCGGCTCTGTTGGACAATTGCCGGAACGACCTGACGGCTGGCCCCTACGTTCAGAGCGAGGCCGAACTCCGCGCTGTGCCCAGTTCCTCGTATCGGGAGATCAACGCTGCGATGAATGAGGTTTTGTCCTACCTGCTGCGCTGACGAGCGCTTTTCTGCCGAGACGAGAGAAAAATGATGCAAGAGCATGAACTCAGAGACCTGGGCATTTTCCGCATTCCGCTTCCGATTCCATTCCGCCAGGCTGGCGGGCCGGTCAACGCCTACGTCATCGAGGAAGAAGGCGGGCTTCTGCTTTTCGATCCAGGTCTCGGGACGGCGCCGTCCCAGGCCGCTCTTGCCGAGGGACTTGAGCAAACAGGGCATGGCTTCAAGGAGGTGACTCGAATCATCCTGTCCCACGGGCACCTCGATCACTTCGGCGCTGCCGCCTGGGTTGCGGAAAAGATCGGACGAGAGATTCCCATCTCGATTCACGGCGCGGATGCGGACAAAGTTCTCCAGTCGGGCACGGACTGGCCGCCTTTGATCAATCGAAATGCCGGCTACCTCAAACGGCTCGGCGTGCCCCTGCCGACCATCGAGGAGACGGCGACCAGCATCGGCACAAATGCCGCTTTTGGCCGGCGGCTGGCCCATGTGACACCTCTCGTCCCAGGCGACAGATTCCATTGCAGGCACGCCACCCTGGAAGTCCATCACATGCCTGGCCATACCCCGGGGCTCTGTTGTCTCTACGAGCGGAACCACAGGCTTCTGTTCTCCGCCGACCATGTTCTGGAGCGGGTATCGCCCAATCCGCTGATCGATCTGAGACCGAACGGCGAACCGTCGTCGTTCAAACCTCTCGTTTCGTACTTCGAGTCCCTCGAACGGGTGCGTTCGCTAGCCGTAGATCTCGTGCTGCCCGGTCACGCGACGCCGTTCAATGCCTGCATCGATGTTATTGATTCGCTCCATGACTTTTATCGGCGCCGCCAGGCGAAAATCATCGAGATCCTGGAACGCGGACCGAGGACAGCCTACGAAGTCATGAGGGAACTCTTCCTCTCCTCCGATGGATTCGAGCTCATTCTTATGATTTCGGAAATTCTGGGGAATATCGAAGTGCTCGAGAAGAGGGGCGAAGTGGTGCGGGAGGAAGAAGATGAATTCATCCTGTTCCGGACTGCCTAGCCGAGCGACCGGGCGCGCCCGGCGCCAGGCTCCGTGACGCCGTCGTCAATGGCCAGTTGTCAAAAGGTGCCCAGGCGGATCCACTGCCCCACCATATAGCTGCATACGTCCGACGCCAGGAACGCTACGGCGGGCGCCACATCCGACGGTGTGCAGAGCCTGTGCAGCGCCGAGCGCTCGCGGTTGGCCTCCAGAAATTCCGGAGGGGCATTGGCCGTCAGGCCGGTCTTGCCCAGACCGGGGGCAATCCCGTTGACGACGATTCCAAACGGGGCCACTTCAAGGGCTAGCGCGTGCGTCCAGGCTTCAATGCCGGCTTTGGCGGCCCCGTAAACCGAAATCGAGGGAATACCCTGTCCGCCGGACGTGTTGATGATGCGGCCGTATTTTTGTTTCACCATGCAAGGAATCACCGCCTGGGCCACATTCATCTGCCCAACCAGGTTTGTCTGGAGGTCTTTGTCCCAATCCGCTGAAGTCATTTGCATGAAGGGCTTCTCTCCGCTGCTCGCTCCGGCGTTGTTCACCAGGATGTCTATCCTGCCGAACTTATCGATGACGGCTCGGATCATGAGGTCCACTTCGGTCCGGTTTCTCACGTCCGCCTGCACGGCCATCGCACGGTAACCGGCTTCCTCAATCTCCGCCGCAGTCTGTTGAGCCCATTCCGGAATGATGTCCGCTGCCGCAACCGCACAGCCTTCGCGTGCCAAGATCGAGGCAATGGCTTTGCCGTAGCCGATTTGACTGCCGGCTCCCGTAACCAGCGCCACTTTCCCGGTGAGTCTCAGTTCCATTTTGGTATCCTCGCCCAGCGAAATGTTGATGAACCGCGGACGTTCGCGGATCGCCGCGGCCCAACCCGCGAACGTCCGCGGCTGGCAGTTTTTTGCGTCCACAAGGATGCGGTACCTATTTCTTGGTAATTTCGACAATCCCGGCGTCGCCGTCGACTCGTATCCAATCTCCAGTCCGGGCAACCTTTGTCGGATCCTGATCCAGGGCCGTGACGGCAGGAACTCGGGTAACGACCGCCCCGAGGGCGACCTTGGTCGTCGTCTCGTTGAAAACCATCGCCAGCGGGGCCACGCCGTTCAGGCGGGCCTCGTGGAAAAATGCCGACCAACCGGAAGAGCCTTTCGCCCCCTGGAACACCAGGACTTTCCCCGCAATGCATTTTCCCGCCAATTCGTGGCGAAGATCGACGATAACGCCGGTCGCCGGATCGATCCCACCCCAACCGGAAACCGTTTCCCGGGTCACCAGGGCTTCCCCTTCTGCGCACCCCCCAAAAACTTTCCTCCCCTTCAATAGGATTTTGCTCATCTCAGGCGCCCCTCCCATCTCCCCGTGAGCGCCGCCTGCACGCATTCCTCGGTCGAGCCGAACCAGGCTTGGATACCGGTCAGATTTGGCAGATAGTGCGCCTGCTTCGCGGAATCCGTCGCCATGACCGTTGCGCCTTTGGGGGTAAACCTTCCAAGCGCGGGGCAGGTATCCCTCATCAGGACGGCACCGGCATCCTCAAGAATTTTCTTGAAGCCGTTCCGCTCGGCGACGTCCCGGAGGGCCTGGGGAACGAATACCCAGAAGGCCACGCCGTCTTTGACGCGATGGCCGTCTAACAGGCGGCACAGGCTCCACAGCTGATCCATGGAATAATGGGGGCACCCCAGCATGACGAAATCGACCCCGGTCTTGGCTCCGATGGAGTTGAGCATTGCATACGCCTCCCTTTTTTCCCGTGGGCCGTACTTGATGATTTCACGCGGTTTTCGGTTGCCGAAGGCCTCTTCCACCGAATTTGCTTCCGCCGTTAGGCCGGGGATGTGGAACATTTCGACGCCGCCCGCTGAAGCTGCGGCTGCGCCAAAGTGTTTGAGCCGGTCCCTGTCTGCCTTTGGATTGTTCATGGAGACGACGGGAACCTTGTCCTGCACAACCTTCCCGACGTAATAACCGAGGAGCCCCCATTCCATCATGGTTTTGATTTCTTCCTCGACCTCGACCAAATGGCTGCCGAGACGGTTCTCGGGGACGTGGTAGCCCCAGTAGGGGATCTTTCCGGTAAGCATCGCGCAAGTCGCGCTCTCACGCCCCTCACAATTCGTGCGGGCCCCCAGGACGCCGTTGATGTAGGCCACCGCCGAGGATTCCATCCAGACGCAGTGCTCGCCCTTGACGGGCACGTTCCCCACCTGGTACGGCGCGCACGTGCACATGACCTGGACACCCATTTTCGCGAGATAATCGATGTTGTCCAAATACAGGTCGCGCTCCTCCTTGGTCCGGCCGATCAGCGCGTAATAGTCAGGATCCATGGAGGTTTCGAATTGGCAGGAGGGGACTTTGACCCTTGGGAATTCCACAACGGTGTCACTGTCCAGGCACCATTCGGAAAACACGGCGTCCAGGCTGCCGAAGCGTCTGAAAGAAATCAAATCCGCAATCATGTATCCGCCGACATTGGTCGTGTCCACGAACGTCTCGGCGCCCAACGCCTCCGCGTAGCGCACCAACATCTCCATCGCTTTCCGGACTGCCGGTCCCTCGGCGCCGTCCAGCATGGCTCTTTCGTCTTCTTTCAAGCGCATCCTTCCCTCCATCCAGGCAGAGCCGGGCTGAATCAATCTCGCCGGTCCAGGTTATCGCTGAGAATTTCCTGAAGTCTCCCGACCTCGATGGCGTGCACGCTCCCTTTGCCGGAAAGCGCCAGCGCGTGGGCGGCGGCCGCCCCGGTGGCAGTCGAGGGCCCCATGACCCGGACGCTGGAAAGGGCGGCAACGTCGGCGTCAATACACCGCCCGCACGCGGCGTAGTTGTCGGCCTCGGGCGAAATAAGGGAGCTCAAGGGAATGTAGTGGACATGATCGTCGTCGAACACCTCCCAAACATACCCGCCGGCGTGGTCGTGCAGTTCTACAGGCCAGGCAGTCCGCGCAACGGCATCCTCAAACCTCCTGCCGGAGCGCACGTCTTCCAAACTGAGCTGTCGGACCCCGGAGAGCCATCGGGTCTGGCGTATGCCCGTATTGGCATAAACGCGCACCGAGGCCGCACCGAAATTGGCGGGAAACTCCCTGCGCAGGAATTCCACGACCCGATCCACCTGATCATGCCCGTCAATGGAGATGTTCGAAGCCCGCAAGGGATCCAGCGGGGTATCGACGTGGGTCATGTTCCCGTACGCGGTGCCGCACCTTGCACGCTGAGGAGTGTAGAACATCAGACCCTTTTTCCTCGTCAGCCCGTACGCCTCGGCCCTTTCGCTCATCCGCTCGACCATCTCCTCTTCGGTCGGTACCGGTGTCGTATAGTCGATCCCTTCCAACAGGAACATCATGGAGCCATAAACGGCCCCCCCCTCCGGCACGTTGCAGGCCAGTCCCGCAAGCCAGGCGACGACGGCGTCGCCGCTGGCATCCACGAACCCGTCTGCGCGAACGGATACCTCGCCGTACCGGGTCGCCGCCTCGAGAGAGACGATGCGGCGGCTCTCCCGGTTCACTTTGCGCACGGTTGCGCCGAGAAGCACCTGGATCTCCGCCTCCAGCACTTTTCTTTCTGCCCAGCGCAGGAAGAGGGTTTCGTTGTAGTAGGGCACGCGAAAGGGTTTTATGGGATTTTCGAACAACCCTCCGGCCTCCCGCAGGTCCGCAAAAAGTTCGTCGGCTATTCGGTGAGTGAGCTGGTATCCTCGACGACCGTTAGTGTAGAAACCGCAGAAAGTCCCGATACAGCCGCTGTAGGTCTGGCCACCCAGCTGGTTCTGGTTGTCTATCAGGATGACTTTCAGCCCTGCACGTGCGGCCTCGAGGGCAGCCGAGAGCCCGGAGATGCCGGCGCCCACGACACAGATGTCGGCGTCGACACTCCACCCGTCCCCCGCAGAGAGTCTCCGTATTCTCTTTGTGTTGCGCAGAACATCGACGGTCACGTGGCCCTCCCTGGTTCGTTCCTATCTTGCAGCGGAACCTCCGGACTCGCCGGCGTACAGCATTTTAAAGTGCCTGTCATACTGCCAGCCAAGCGCGAAACAGAAAGCCGCGCAGAAGACAAAGGGAAGGGCGGCCAGGCAGAAAAGCCTGGTCATCGCCATGCCCGTTGAAATCAAGAAACCGCCGATGATCGGGCCGATCATTGATCCGGCTCTTGCTACGGCGTTGGCCACACCGGAGCCCTGCGCCCTTATTTTGTACGGGTAAAGGCTGGGGACCAGCGCCGTCAATATCGAGTGCCCGCCGTTCATGAAGAAATTGTTGATGCTGAGCCATACTAAAAGCATACCACCGCCGGCGCCGCCGATCAGGGCGGTGCATCCGATCGTTAGAAGCGGCCAGAAAAAACCCCATCGGAAGCCCGTCCTGTCGAGCCAGACGCCAATCAGGATGGTGCCGGCGATGCCGAACAGTCCGCTGGTGCCGACCATCGAGGATGCCTGCGCGGCGGTCAGGCCTTTCAAAACGAGCAGCTGGGGGGACCAATTGACGATAAAAAACAGCGCGAGGGAACTCGTCAGGTAATACAGCCACAGCAGCGGCGTGCACCACGAAAGCCTGCCTGAGAACAGCTCTTTGGGGGATTGTTTCTGCGGCGGCCCTGCCGCAGCGGCCACAAACTTCGTGTTATCGTCGATGACAAGGCTCGGATCAACTCGAGCGACAACCCTCGCGAGCGCCTGCCTGTCTTCGCGGGTCTTGCCGTTCATCGCGAGCCATCGGGCCGACTCGGGCAAAGACGTCACGAGCAATGCAATGGCGGGGAGCGGCACAAAGAAACCGACGAGAAACAAAAAACGCCAGCCATGGACAGGCATGACCTCCGCGGCGGCATAGGAGCCCAGAGTCATGCCGACGACGAACCCCGAGAACATGACCGTTATCGATTTCGCCCGGGAGGTTCCCGGTGAGTATTCGCTGGTCAGAACCATCGCGACCGGGACCGCCCCGCCGACGCCAAAGCCTATGAAAAAGCGGATGACCAACAGCTGCAAGAGCGTCTGCGAGAAATAGATCAAAACGGTCAGGGTGGTAAAAATGGTTGCGCAGGCAATGAGCGTTTTCTTTCTGCCGAACCTGTCGGAGACGGCGCCGAAGATGATGGCGCCGATCATCCAGCCGAAAGTCGCGACTGAGAAAACGGGGCCGAACATGGCTGAGCTGATCTGCCATTCCTTCATGATCAGAGGGGCGGCATTGGAGATGATCCCGTAGTCAAACCCATCCATGAGCATGACGCAAAAACAGAGGGCAACGACCGTCAACGAGACGGTGCCGACCTTGGCGTTGTCAAGCAGGCTGCCGACGTTGATCTCGTTTCGGGTGACGGCGGCCGAGGGGCTCACACTCATTGCTTTTGCTCCGGACAGTCAGTGTCCGCCCCATCATATCACGCGACAGCGGCCGGGGCATGGACCTCATGGAATGACGCCCGCAGGCCCCCGCGCCGCGCTCAAGGCGCGCCTTTTCGCTTCTGCTATTCCGTCTGCAGCCAACCCTTGCTATATTGTAGGGGCGTCTCACAGCTTCTTTTCGAATAACTTGGGGAGGAAATCATGAACATCGACGTACGCACAGTTGGAGATGTCCGGATTGTTGATTGGAAGGGGAAAATCACCCTCGGCGAAGAAACCATGGCCGTTCGCAACACCGTGCGCGACATCGTCAAAGGCGGGGCGAAAAAGGTTGTTTTCAATCTCGCCGATGTCAGCTATATCGACAGTTCAGGGGTAGGAGAACTGGTCAGCACGTACACCACCGTGACCAACGCCGGCGGGCAACTGAAGCTTCTCAACCTGACCAGCAAGCTCCACGAACTGCTCACGATCACGAAGCTGCTGACCGTGTTCGACGTTTACGACAACGAAAAGAACGCCATCAACAGCTTCCGATAACGCCGAGGCCGGTTTCCAAGGATGCGTTCCGGGAGGATTTAAGCGCTTAAAGACTCGCGGTACCCCAATACCATGATCGTGATGTCATCGTGTTGGGGAGTATTCGCCGAGAAAGACAGCACAGACTCACGCAGGCGCGCCAGGAGGTCTGGAGTGGCGGCGTGGGCGTTGGCCTTCAGCAATACCCGGACCCTTTCTTCACCGAACTCCTCCCCTGCGGCATTGCGCGCTTCGAGAACACCGTCGGTGAACAAGACCAGGTGATCCTCCGGCGCCAGTTGGACGGTTTCGCACTGGTACGGTGCACTTGCGAAGAGGCCCAATACCATCCCTCCCTCCGTCAACTCCTGCATCGTCCCATCCCGGTGGAGGAGAAGCGGAGGGTTATGTCCGGCGTTCACATAGGTGCAACTCCCTTCCCTGTCCACGATCCCGAAGAAAGACGTCACAAATCGGTTGCCGGTTCCGCGCTTTGTCAGGCTGCGGTTCAGGTTGGAGACGATGGTAACCAGCGGAGAATCCTTGAACGTCTGGGTGGAAAAAATCCCTTGGACCACGGCAGCCAACAAGGCTGCGGATATCCCCTTTCCGGCAACATCTCCGATTGCGAAGCAGAACCCCCCTTCCTCCAGGTCGACGTAGTCGAAATAGTCGCCGCCCACTTCGTGACAGGGGAGATTCAGGCTACAGGCACGGAGATGAGGCAATTCCTTGTTGGGCTGCGGAAGCAAGGCCTGCTGAAGTTCGCGGGCAATCCCCAGCTGTTCCTCGATTCTTCGCTTCTCCTGTGAATCTTTGTACAGCCGCGCATTGTAGATGGCCATGGCCGCTTCCGAGGCCAGGGTTTCGAGCGCGTCCAACTGCGTGCGGGAGAGGCCGGCGCCGATTTGCTGGCTGTCAACATAAAGAACGCCGATGGTCTCCATGCGCTCTGCTCCCGGCGTTCCAGAGTCCTTGAACGTCAGATAAGAGAGAGGAACGCAGGAAATGCTGCGCAGACCAAGCCGTCGGGTGGCAGTGTGGTCGTCGGAGACGTCGCCGAGATCCAGGTCGCTGATAACCATGCGTCGGCCGGTCTTGAAAACCTCGAAGGGAATCCGGCGGCTGGTTTGGAAGGAGGACCCATCCAGCGCGCGCTTGTTGCAGTTGCGCGCACAGCGGAAGCTCAGGATGTCGTCCGTTTCCTTGAGCATGATGAAACCGCGCTCAGCCCCGGTCAGCTGAATCGCGGTATCCACGACCAGTGCCAGAAGATCATCGAGGAGGGAAATGGAACTCAGAGCTCGAAAAGTGGCGAGCAGCATTCCAATCTGCTTAAATCCGTGAATCGAAAGACTGATGTCGGATTTCGAATCCGAAAGGCCCAACAGCGACTGAAGAAGATCCCCCTTTTGAAAGAACAGGGTCGTTCCCTGCAGGCCGCCGAGCTGAACTCGATCACCGTTCGACAGCTGGGCCTCCTCAACTTTGACCCCGTTCAGGTATGTTCCCAGCTTGCTGCCGAGGTCCCGCAGCCGATAGTTCCCCTCCTGGGACAGCACCTCGACGTGGTTCCTGGAAACGCCCATCTGGGCTAACACAAGGTCGTTTGTCGAACTGCGGCCGATCGTAAACCGGGAGCCGGTGATGTTCGCCCAACATTCCTTCCCGGCCTCGTCCAGGTAACGGAAACGGGCGAGCACCGGCGAGACGAGGCGCTTTTCGCAATGATTCAGACTGGCGTCCAGGGATCTCGGGCTTAAAGGGGCAACCAGGATATCTGCGGCTCCCCGGTGCCAGGCTTCGAGCACAAGGCTGGCAGCCGGTTGCGTCAATACGAGAACCACAGGCAATCCGGCATGACTTCCGGTGATTTGCTCGAGCTCATCCACGGCCCTGGCTTCCGAGGAGGCCTGCAGGTAAACCAGATTCACCGCCGAACTCTTGAGCTTGTCCTTTGCCTCGGCTACATCTCGGGCCGTGAGGATCTCGTGGCCCAATTGGGCGAAGTGGTTGGAGGCGAGTTTCTCTTCACCCTTCAATCCTGCGAGCAGAACAGAGTACATGGCCCAGCCCTCCGCGCATGATTCAGGTAGGCTTATTGTAGCACGGATTCCCAAGGTCGCGTCCAATGCCGCCGGGCGAAAACGCTTGGCCGCGAAACCCACGGGCCGCCCGAGCTCTCCTGCATCATTTTTTGCAGGCTTCGAGGCGCCCGGATCAATCCGGGATACCCAGGATCGACCTTTTTACCAGCACTCTGGCAATCTCCGCCTTGTACGCATTCATCCCGAGAGGCACGGCGCCGGCCAGCGCCAGCCTGGCCGCTTCGGAGGCCTCCGCCTCGGTGAGAGGCTTGCCCCTGATCGCCGCCTCCGCCCTGGTTGCGCGCCAAGGCGCAGGCGCAACCGCCCCGAGCGCAATGCGAGCATCCTCAACGATTCCGTTCCTGGAAGTGATGACCGAGGCCACGCTGACGATGGCGAAATCAAGCGGTTTCCTCAGAGTGAATTTCCGATAGCTCTGGCGGGCGCCCCTGGGAGGCTTGGGAACCTGAATTTCCTTGATCAATTCATCCGGCGCGAGGACGGTCGAGGCTGTCGCGCTGGATGTGAAAAACTCCCCTGCGCCGACCGTTCTTTGGTTCGTCACAATCGTCGCATCCAAAGCGACCAGCGCGATTGCCAGATCCGACGGACCGACCGCCAGGCACCCGCAGCTGACACACCGTTTCGCTTCGGTCTCGACTTCCGACATGCTGAGATCCGGCACGTCCTCCCTCTCGATATTTCCGATCCGCTCGGCCGCAGACATTTCCTGCACTCTGACTCGCGGGGCAGGATCGAAGCAGGATTCCGCATATCCCGGCTCGGCCTTGCCCTCCTCGGAAGGCGCCTGGCCTCCGTTCAGGTACTTTTCAATCTCACGTACGGCTTCCCGCGCCGACGAAACCGCCTGGATCACTGTCGAGGGACCCGAGGTCATGTCGCCGCCGGCGAAGATCCCTTGCGCATCCTCCCTGTCCGGCCGGGCCAACGATCCATCGCAGGCCTGACCGATGGCGACAACGACGGCTTCCCCCTCGAGAGCAGGAGTCTCGACGGCGT
>Ga0326727_10006415_pt1 | contig 32306 bp, 15 predicted proteins | sample MB2enrmetagenome_FD_207643 | JGI IMG/M metagenome (GOLD analysis project Ga0326727, IMG submission 207643) | Lab enriched peat soil microbial communities from McLean, Ithaca, NY, United States - MB29MY | ecosystem: Environmental > Terrestrial > Soil > Wetlands > Peat | place: USA: New York...
GACGAAAATCACCCCCTCACCCAAGCCGTCGTTCGCGGACGCCGGAAAGAAGTCGCCGCCCTCGTGCAGCAATGCCTCGATGCGGGCGAAGACGCGGGCTCCATTGTAACCGAGCGCCTCGTGCCCGGCATGGCCATCGTCGGCGAGCGCTTCAAGAAAAACGAAATCTTTGTCCCGGAGATGCTCGTCGCGGCGCGCGCCATGAAAGAAGCGCTCGCCGTTCTCGAACCGTTGCTGGCCGCCGCCGGCATCAAGCCGGAATTCACGGCTGTGCTCGGCACCGTCGAAGGCGACTTGCACGACATCGGCAAGAACCTCGTCGGCATGATGTGGAAAGGCGCGAACATTAACGTCGTCGATCTGGGCGTAAATGTGCCGCCAGCAAAATTCGTCGAAGCGATCAAGCAGCACGAGGCGCACATCGTGGGTCTCTCTGCGCTGCTGACCACGACGATGCCCGCTATGCGCGACACGGTAAAAGCGATCCGCGATGCCGGCCTGAAAGTGAGAGTTGTCGTCGGCGGCGCGCCAATCACGCGGGAGTTCGCGAACGAGATCAACGCCGACGGCTATGCTCGCGATGCCGGATCCGCGGTCGATACCGCGATTAGCCTGCTGCGTAGCGCCGCATGATCGCAGAATAGCACCCATCGCGGCAGAACACGCCGCAGCTTCACTCAATCCAACATCAATGAGGCGGTCGCCCCAGCCGGGCGCCACCTTCACAAGGTTTTTGTGCCCGTTCACAAATTCCCAAACTGCAATTCCCGCTCCTACCATGCACTACACCTCCCTCGCCATTGACGATCCGCTCGATCTCACCTTCGGCCTCGCTCCCAAACCGCTCACGACCCGCAGTGGGATGGTTATCGGCGGCGGGCTCGTTTACCCCGAGCTAAACTTTACGCTCCCTCCAATTAATATATGCGCGGACACCATGCCCGAGGTGCGCGCGAACTATGAGCAGATCATTTCCGGGGCATTGGAACGCGCCGCGGAGCTGGACGCGCCAGGAGTGGTCATCGAATTCGAGACTCTGCCTCCGATGACCGAACATCCCGCGTGGGGGTTGGAGATCGCCCAGGTCCTCCTCGATGGGATGGCAAAGGAGCGCGACCGGAGCGGACTCAAAAGCGTGCTGCGCATGACCCCTAACGACAACCGCGAGTTCGAGCGTCCGCCGCTGATGCGCCACGGACGGTATTGGGAAGCGATGCTCGAACTGTTCGAAAGCTCCGCCGCCGCCGGCGCGGAACTGCTGTCGATCGAATCCGTAGGCGGAAAGGAATTGCACGACGAGGCGCTGGTCAACGGCGACCTGCCTGCGAGCATTTTCGCGCTCTGCATTCTCGGCGCGCGCGACATGCGGTTCCTCTGGACCCATATTGACGAAATCGCGCGCCGCCACGGAGTCCACAGCGCTGGCGATACGGCCTGCGGCTTCGGCAATACCGCAATGGTGCTGGCCGAGCAAAAGATGATCCCGCATGTGTTCGCCGCGGTTGTGCGCGCCGTCACGGCGGTCCGGTCGCTCGTCGCATACGAATGCGGCGCGGTCGGCCCCGGCAAGGATTGCGGCTACGAAAACCCGATCCTGAAGGCGATCACCGGCTTCCCGATGGCGATGGAAGGCAAGTCCTCCGCATGCGCGCACCTGAGCCCGATGGGCAATCTCGCCGCCGCGACGTGCGACACGTGGTCCAATGAAAGCGTGCAAAACATCAAGCTGCTCGGCGGGATGGCGCCGACCTGTTACATGGAGCAACTCACGTACGATTGCCGCCTGATGAACCGCGCGCGCGCCTCCGGCAAGGAAGGCGCTCGCATGCTCCAGCGGTGGTTTGTCGAAAGCGACGCATCGCTCGATCCGCAGGCGTATATTCTCTCGCCGGAGAGTTCGGTTGAGCTCGCCCGCGTCATCGTTGCCAGCGATTCACATTATCACGCCGGGGTCGCCGTAGCACGCAAGGCCATCGAGCTGATGCGCGACGCGCATGCAGCAGGCCAGCTCCGCATCGCCGAGAATGAGGCCGACTGGCTCGACAACCTGACCGATTCGCTGGACGATCTCCCAGAGAACGAGGACGAGTTTATCTCCCAGCAAGTCGCGCTTGCGGACCGGTCCAAGTTTTTGCCCGCAGAGTACGGCCTCTCCGTCTGATCATCACTGGGCCGGAGCCGGAGAAGGAACGAGCAACGCAGCAATCACCTGGGCGTACCAGCGGACGAGGTAGTCGTTCGGGTGATTGACGTTGTTGCTGGACATATCGATGAACGGCTTTTTCTTGAGCAAGGTTTCATGGCAGGCGGTCATGTCCGCGACCCCCACGCCGGGTCCTTGCATTTTCAACATCGCATCGCGGTAATCCAGCAGCGGCTGCGTCGGACCCCACTCAGGATTGTTGCGCATGGAAGAAACGAGAATGAATTCGACGCTGGGATTGCCAGCCCGCGCCGCTTTCATGATCTCTTCGATCTGGTTCATGAACAGGGAGACCGGGACATTGCCTCCACGGTCGTTCATGCCGAAGGCAATGATACACAGGTCCGGCGCTTCCGGTTCCACGAGGGTCGCCGCGTTTTCCGCACCCCAGCGCGCCGACGCCCCTCCCAGTGCCCGGTTGACCATCGTTACCGGCGCCCGGTAATGGGCTCTCAAATCCGCCGCGATCAAATTTGCCCACGGCAGGAGGTAGGGCGGCTGCGAGCCGCGCCCCGTCGCGCCAGCCCCTTCGCTAATGCTGTCACCGTAGACCACGAGCTTGAGAGGTTTCTTTGCACGCAGCATCGCGAGAGTGCGCGGAAGCTCCTTTTCCGCAAAGGCGGGAATGGGTCCCTGCCAGTCGTTGTCGTGGGTATAAGTCACCCAAACATCCCGGTCGCGATTCCAACCTTCTATCGAACTCAGGATACGCCCGCTATTGGTCTTGAATACCCTGCCAATCGTTTTACCGGTGGGATGAAGTTCCTCATCGCTGGTTACCTTGATCGACGATCCATGCGGCGCAACGAGCGTCCCTTTTTCGGTCAGCTTCCAGTCGACGCCTTCGGCGTAGGCCGTGCCGGTGAAATAGGAATAAACCCGCTCGATCTTGCGCGGCTTGTGAAGGAGGGTCGCCTCCGCGATATCCGACGGCTTGGAGCGGAAGAAAACCACCGACTCGTCTGCGGTGCGTTCGCCGGTCCAGAGCAGCTGCATCGAATCTCCGATGGCGGGACCCTGCGGAACGATGGCGAGAACCGGCGCGGCATTCAGGGCGAGCGGGGGCGATTTTCCGGGGTCGCCAATCGGAATCATGAGCAAGTGAACGGTTTGGCCGGGGGTCAGGAACGGCTTTTGGGCCTCGAGCATGACGGCACAATGCGCGTCCTTCGGATTGATTGAAGCTATGGCGCTACCAAGGAACGCTTCATTGCTCGTGGTTAAAGCACCCTCTGCCGGCAGTCCGTCGAGAAGATAGACTTCGCAGGCGAGGGATTTGGCGGGCATTTCGGGAGGCGTCGCAAAATTCAATAATAGTACGCCGGTGGCCGACGGTGCGCCGCTTCCGGGCAGCTTGAAGGTAAAGCTCCAACCTTGCTTGCGATCAGGCCCGGATATGACCGGCTGGCTGGGGTAAGACTTGACGGGTGTCGCCGGCTTGAGATCCGTGGACAATACATCGACGGCTTGCGCCCGGACGCCGACCGCGGGAAGCGCGGAGGCGGAAGGGATCAACTGATAGCACGAAAGGAAGGAGGCAAGGGCCGTAAAAACAAAACGCTTCATAAGACTTGAACTTCTGGTTATGCAGTTTTGTTGCCGGCAAAAAGAAGGTATTTCAAAACCCGAAATCGGGTTACTGCGAGAGATAGGGGATCGTCAGCGGACCTTGCGGCAGCACGGCAATGCGGACCGGACCGCCGTATTCCTCCCGGAGTTGCTCCACCAAGGCGGATATGTCGGGCGCCGGGAGGAGATGAGCCCGGCGAATCGCCTCCTCCGGGATGGTGCTGTGAACGAATATCTGCGCCTTGCGCTGAATGAGGGCCTGAATCTGCGGCTGCCATTGCTCGGGGAAAGTCTCGCGGGTGATGATTGCCAGGAGGTCCTCGGGATCCTTTGCGCGGCCCAGCAAATCGACGAATGGCGAGCCGTCCGGCAGACCTGCGCGACACTCGGCTGCGACGATGATCGCGCCGCCCTTTTTCACGATCCTGCCCGCGGCACTCATGCCCTTCACTGCCTGGTAAAGATTCTGGTCGAGCGGGTAGCCGCTATTGGTTGTGATCACAATATCGAAAAGCTCCGGGACAGGCTGCATCGCGGAAGTCCGGACGAACTCGCACCCTTGCGCGTGGGCCTCGATCAGGTCACCGGCGAAGACGCCGGTGAGCGCGCGGGTCTCGTTCAGCGTCACGTTGATGAGAAAGCTCGGGCCGGCCATCAGCGCGATGTCGCGAATCTCCTCCCAGAGCGGATTTCCCTTTGTGATTCCCCATGACGCGTTTGGGTTCGCGATGTTTTTGCGGCCGTGATTGCTAATGACGGTCTGGAGTCCTGCGACGCCGGGCATGATCCCCTTTGGTCCGCCACTGAAACCGGCAAAAAAATGGGGCTCGATGAATCCGGTGATGATGCGCACGTCCGCCTCGAGCAGATGTCTGTTGAGCATGGCGGGCACGCCTTCGGCGGTGTGCCCCACCTGGACTAGCGCGGCGGGATTTGCGCCGTCGTGATTGAGGACGCGATAATCGCGAACGACCTGCGGGGTGAGCATCTTCGAGAGCTGTTCCGGAGAATTGGGACCGTGCGTGCCGAGGGCGTTGAGAAGCGTAATATGTTCGAGACGCACGGCACATTCGTCGCGCAAGTAGGCGAGGAGCCAGGGGATGATCCGCTCATTGGGCGTGGCTCTCGTGATGTCCGTAAAGACGATGCAGATACGCTTGCCGGGACCGGCGTGCTCGCGCAGCGGAGTGGTGCCGATGGGAGCGTCGAGCGCTGCGCAAAAGCTCCCCTTTTCATCCGGAAGGCCGGGTTGGTCCAGGGGCGTTATGACCGTCGTCAGCGCCTCAGGGAGATCGACATCGAGGTAGCCGTCGCCGTACGCGAGTTTTACTTTCATAAGAGGAAATGTTTGATGGCCAAAACCTGTTCAACTCTCCTTCTTTAGGAAGCGGAGGCAAGCGGGAATGGAGGCGTCGAATTGCCCTTGCGTCCGCCCAGAGTTCGGGGTGAGAATATGCCCATGGATTCTCCGACCCCCACCGTTAGCGGGGAGGACCGGCTCTGGGGAGCGGCGGCGCACCTGAGCGCGTTCTCGATGTATCTGACAGGGATCGGATTTATCGCGGGACCATTGATTGTGTGGCTGTGGAAGCGGGATACCAATGCGTTCGCGGCGGAGGAGGCGCGCGAGGCGCTCAATTTCAATATCTCCATCGGCATTTATATGGCAGTGCTGGTGGTGCTCGGGTTTACGATCATCCTGATTCCGCTGCTCATCGCGATCGGGGCGCTGATCCACACGTTCCAGGTGATTTGCATCATCGTGGGGACGCTGAAGGCGAGCGACGGCCTCCATTTCCGCTACCCGCTGAATTTGCGGCTGGTCAAGTGAAGCCGGAAACCGGTTTCGATAAATCGCTCGAATAACCTTGCGCGGTGCGCTAATCCTGGCGCCATGGGGAATGAAAGCCGATTGAATTTCGACGTTCTGATTGCCGGCGGAGGTTTTGCCGGCGTGTATTGTGCGCAAACGCTGGCCAAGCGCCTGGGAAAGGAAGAAAGCAGGAAACGGATTGGCATCGTGGCGGATCATAATTACATGGTGTTCCAGCCGATGCTCGCGGAGGTAGCCGGGTCCTCCATCTCGCCGCGGCACGTGGTGAATCCGATCCGTTCGCTTTGCCGGTCCGTCAACGTCCTGCGCGGCAGTATTATCGAGGTCGACCTGCCGGCACGCACCCTCACGCTCAACGCGGGAATGTTCAGTCCTTCGGTCACGGTCGGATTTGGGCATCTGGTGCTCGCCCTGGGCGGCATCGTCGATCTGAGCCGAGTCCCGGGAATGCCGGAACATGCATACCTGATGAAGAGCATCGGCGACGCCCAGGAACTGCGCGGCGCAGTCATCGACCGACTGGAGGAAGCGACCCTCCAGCAGGATGAAACCGCCATCAAGCGGCTCCTGACCTTCGTCGTCGTGGGGGGCGGATACTCCGGCGTGGAGACGGCGGGCCAGATCCTCGATCTCATCCAGGGCATCAACCGATTCTACCCGCGGATAGCGCGGCCGGATTACCGGGTGATCCTGGTCCATTCGGGCAAGCACCTGCTCCCGGAGATCAGCGAAGACCTGGGCCGCTATTGCGAGAAGAACATGCTGGCGCGCGGGGTCGAGATCATCCTGAACGCGCGCGTGACCTCGATGACCGCCAGCAAGGTGACGCTCGGCAGCGGACAGGTGCTCGAGAGTTACACGGTCGTCTCGACCGTGGGCAACGCGCCGCATCCGATCATCGTCGACCTCTGCAAGCAGAACAACATCCCCACGGAGAAAGCCCGCATCATCACCGACCCGACGATGCGGGTCCAGGGTTTCGATCATCTCTGGGCTGCCGGCGATTGCGCAGCCGTCCCGATGGCGGCGGCCAAAGGCGCGTCGAAGCAAACGAGCAGCGACGCCGCGATGCCGGGGTCGCCCTTTGCGGCGAAGGAGTATTGCCCACCCACGGCGCAGTTCGCATACCGGGAGGGGATATGCCTGGGAAAAAACCTGGCCGACATCCTCAAGGGAACGAGCAACCCACCCCGGCCCTTTAAGTTCAAGGGGCTCGGCGAACTGGCGTCGATCGGCCATCAATCGGCGGTGGCGGACATCATGGGGCACCGTTTTTCCGGGCTGATCGCGTGGTTCATGTGGCGGACGATTTATCTCATGAAACTGCCGGGGCTCGACCGGAAGCTCCGTGTGATGATCGACTGGACGCTCGACCTTTTCTTTCCGCGCGACATTACGCTGCTGCGGTCGCGGACGACCGACGTGCTCCAGGAGGTCCACCTGGAAAAAGGGGACCCGGTGTTTCATTCCGGCGAGCCGGCGATGTCGTTTTATGTCGTGAAGAAAGGCCGGATCAACCTGAACGACGGCGACGGAACGGTGATGTCCATCGGGCCGGGAGAGCACTTCGGCGAGCGAGCGCTGTTGCACGACCACAAATGGCGTTTCAACGCCGTGGCCGCGGAGCCGACGGTACTGGTCTCGCTCGAGGCAAAAATCTTCCAGGCTATCTCGAGCGCGAGCGAGTCGATCCATCAATTCTTCGAGCACTCCTCGCAGCAATACCTCAGCCGTCAGCAGATCGAATCGATCAAGAAAACCGTTCCGGAGGCGATTCTCAGCATGCGGGTCGGCGACGTGATGACAAAGAATCCGATCTTTTTCCGGACGACGGCGACGATCGCGGAGTCGCTCTCCACGATGGTCGAGCATCCGTTCAATTCCTTCCCGTTGCTCGATCAGCAGGACATGCTGCTTGGCATCATCACACAAGCGCAGGTTTACGATGCGCTCAAGGACGGGGAGATCACGCGGGAGAGCGCGACGGGCAACCTGAAGCCGTGCGCGATACCGACCATTCATGCCGAGACACCGATCAATGACGCGCTGGAAACGTTGATGCGCAGCGACCGGAACAAGCTGCTGGTCGTGGACGATGCGGGGCGATTGCAAGGTGTGCTGACACCCATCGACCTGCTGGCACGGCGGGAAGCGCTCCGTCTGTAAGGAAAAGGAACACAATTTTGGTTTGAATTGGTTTGATTAGGTCGGATCGGGGTTTGATTTTGGCGGATTACCCGGGGAGGCGCTGAGAGCCCTGCCTGCCTTGCCCGGGCTCGACTTTGGGAAGCGCCGGGGTATGTTCCCCCCGTTTCTCATGGCCAACACTGCACAGCGCGTCGTCATCGGGATGTCCGGGGGAGTCGATTCCTCGGTAGCCGCGCATCTGCTCAAGCAGCAGGGGTATGACGTCGTCGGGGTGACGATGAAGGTCTGGCCGCAGGATTGCATTTCGCGCGCGGAGGACAAGTGCTGCGGGCCGTCGGCCATCGCGGATGCCCGGGGAGTGGCGCATGCGCTGGGGATCCCGCATTACGTGGTGGAGGAGTCGAATGAATTCCAGGCGCAGGTGATCGACTATTTCGCGAGCGAGTACCAGGCGGGGCGGACGCCGAACCCTTGCGTGATGTGCAACGAGAAACTGAAGTTCGGGAACTTGTGGCGGAAGGCGCGGAGCCTGGGGGCGGAATTCATCGCCACGGGGCATTACGCGATCATCGAGCGCGAGGAAGGCCGCGTCGTGCTCCGCAAGGGACGGGACTCGCGCAAGGACCAGAGCTATTTCCTCTTTTCGCTCCGGCAGGAGCAGCTTCTGCATTCGCTGATGCCGCTCGGGGCGATGTCGAAGACGGAGATTCGGGAGATCGCGCGCTCCATCGGCCTCAAAGTTGCGGACAAGGAGGACAGCCAGGAGATTTGTTTCGTGCCGGGGCAGGACTACAAGGCGTTCCTGCGCGGGCACCTGGGCGAGAAGCAGTTTCACGCCGGCGGGATTTACGACAAGGAGGGGAATTACCTCGCGGCGCACGAGGGGATCGAGATGTTCACCATCGGCCAGCGGAAGGGGTTGCCGGGAGGCTCCGCCCGGCCGCGGTACGTGATCGACATCGATCCGGAAACCTCGAGCGTGATCGTCGGCGACGCGGAGGACCTCATCGTCGAGGAGTTCGAGGTGGACCGGGCGACGTGGCACGAGGCGCCTGCCGGGCCTGCTGAGTTGACGGTGAAGATTCGCTACGGGCACGCGGGAGCCGCCGCGATGGTGACGCCGCTGGATGGGGAACGCGCGCATGTGAGGCTCGACGTGCCGCAACGCGCGGTGACGCCAGGGCAGGCCGCGGTGTTCTACGATGGGGACCGGGTCGCGGGGGGAGGCTGGATATGCCGGAGCGCGGCGCGCCCCGTTGTGAACGAACTGGAAGCGGTCCAGAAGGCCTGAGGTAGTTTGCGGGCTTTACGGGGCGGAGAGTTCGGGTTCATGCTCGACTAGAAACCCGCGTCCATGGCCGAAGAATCCATCCTCGTTTTCAGCACGTTTCCCGATGCGGAAACAGCGCGGCGCGTGGGGCGCACGCTGGTGGAGGAAAAGCTGGCGGCGTGCGTGAACCTGCTTCCGCAGGTTGAGTCGATTTACCGGTGGAAGGGCAAAATCGAGACGGCATCCGAGGTGATGACGCTCATGAAGAGCACGACCTGGAAATATCAGCTCCTGGAGAAAAGGATTCGCGAACTTCACCCGTACGAAGTTCCGGAGATCGTTTCCGTCCGCATCAATGACGGCAACCTGGATTATATCCGGTGGATTGAGCAGTCGGTCATGGAATAGCCCGGCGCTTCCATATCCAGAGGCCGGCCGCGGCGAGCACGGCAACGCCCAGCAGAATCCAGCGCCAGTAAGTGCGCTTTGCCGGGACAGTCCAGATTTCTCCGATGGACGAAAACGCTACGACCTTTCCGCTCGAGTCCGCACCCGTCACCCGCACGACATAGAGGGCGTTCGGCTGCAAATGCGCCATATCGACCGTAACGGTCTGGCCGCTCGCGGTGACCGTCGCGTTTTCGTAGGGAACCCATTTCGGAGCCGGCTTGCCATGGGCATCGATGCCCACGGTCTCCAATTCCACACGCCAGGAGCGAACGGCCTGGGCGTTTGGGAACCTGCATTGCAGCCGCGCGACGTCGTCTCGCGTCATGCTTATCCCCAGTTGCGATACGGTCATCATCATCGGTTGTCCGGTCTCCTCAGAAGTTGACGGCGGCAGGGGCGTCAGGTCGTCCGGAAACGCCGGCGGCACCGGAATATTCGGCGCAGCTTGCGCCGGCGCGGGAGCAACTGCGTCCGCTGGCGGCGCCGGCCGCGGAGTTTGCGCCGGGGTTGCAGCCTGCGAAACCAGCATGGGCGCGGGCTCGATCTGCTGCACTGCGCCAGCGTGAACGCCTACGCTGACTCTAATCCCCTCGCCTTCGACGGCCACAGTGTCGTGGATTTCGGCGTCCTTGCCGGGCTTTGCCTGCACGAGGATCTCCGCGCTGCCTTTCGCGGGCACAATGAGTTCGGCCTCCGTAATGAGGACCGGACCGGGGATCACGCGCAAGGTACAGGGCTTGTCCGTTCGATTCTCGACGTGGATGTTGCCGACGCGCGAATTCCCGGCCTGGAGAAGCTCGATCGGGCCCGGGGCGACGACGATCGGCGCAACCTCGCTCCCGACCAGGTCGGTCGCCCGTTCCAGGTCGCTTGTGTACTCGACGTCGCCCATGTATTCGCGCTTCTCCGCCGGCTTGAACACGAGGGTAAAGCACTGCTTCGCTCCCGCGCTCAGGCGATAGCCCGGGTCTCCCTCAACCGACCAGCCGTCCGGGACCTTTACGACTCCCTCTGCGAGGCCGCCGCCGATATTCTGGATGACAAGGAGCCGGCTGGAAGAGCCTCCGGGCAACACCGCTCCAAAGTCGAGCTGATCCGGGGCGATCAATTGCGGGTCCTTATCAGTAATCTTGATGCGCACCTCGGCTGCGGCGGAGACGCCTCCCATCGATTGAATCTGGTAGGAAAAGCTGTCCTCGCCCGGCCCTGATCCCGGGGGCAGCGTATATTTCACGCGGGCCGTGTCGGCGGTCACGAGCTCGGGCGTACCGAGTTTTCCATACTCCGTTTGCCTCCGGATGCGGTAGCGGATGATCGGCGAGGTGAGCGAATAGGCGCTGAGGGTGATCCACACCGGACCACCACGGGGCACTTCGACCACCAGGGGGTTCGGCTCAGGGGGCGGGGGAGGCACGTCGTCGGGATAGCCGGACCTGTCCCGGGCCGGCGCTTGGGCGCAGAGCAGGAGCAGAAGGGTGCAAATCGGCGCCAGCCAGGGGGGCGAATGGAAAAACGTGCTCATCCGACGGAACATCTTCAGTAAGGGGCTACTTGCGCGGAAGGATATTGCCGCCCGCTGCCGCTTTGGTACACTGCGCCGCTTTCGATGAGAACATATGGCCCATATAAGGCGCTGGCGGCGGCCATGGCAATCACCTGCCTCTGCCAGCCTATTGCCCGGGCCCAGTTGTTCGGACGCCCCCGGATGAAGCCCGCCGGCGAATTGATCCATAAGCAGGATCCGCCCAAAACGACGCCACGAGTCCTGGCGGAGATGACGCAAGATAATTCCCACGTCGTCGTCTCCATCGCGCATCAGCGCGTCTACCTGATGGTGGGCGACGAGATCGGCCTCGACAGCCCCATCTCCAGCGGCAAGGCCGGCCACGAGACGCCGACGGGAAAGTTCGCCGTGCTGGAAAAGGATCCGAATCATCGCTCCACACTTTACGGCGCTTTTTGCGATAAGAATAACCGGATCGTGCGAGCCGGAGTCAGCCTGCACATCGATTCCGCGCCCAGCGGAACGCATTTCATCGGGGCGCCGATGCTCTGGTTCTGCCGGTTTCACGACGCGGTGGGGATGCATGTCGGCATCCTGCCCGGCTATGCGGCTTCCCACGGGTGCGTGCGGTTGCCCCCGGAAATCGCGCCGCTGATCTATAACAAGGTGAAGGTTGGAACGCCGGTGGACGTCGAGCCGTAGGGCGTTCAATCCACGGTTATCGGTTCGGAGAGATCGGCGGTCGGGGATTGGGCGCGGATTTGCCACAACCCGGGTTCGAGCTTCCAGAATGTGCGGCCGTCCGGCTGCGGGGGAATGGGATGGCCGTTGGCGGACCATTGGACATTGCCGGGGACGGTCGTCGTCAATTCGAGCATCTGCTGCGCCCGGGAAAGGACGGGGTCGATCCGGTAATGCGCCCCGGGAGCGGGAGTCAGGATGCGCGGTTCCGGACGAACCTGGGCGTCGATGGTGTTATCGGCACTCGCACACCATGCCCCGTACCCGGGTGGAAGAAGCAATGTCCCGGCGGCCGAAAAGAACGCGGAAGCATTCTCGCGCGGCTCCGTGCCGCGGAGAAAGAGTTCCGGGATTCTGGCCGACGAGGCGGGACACGGGAGGAGGCCGGTGAGCGCACAGACTTCGCGGCGGACGAGGGTCGACGGAGGCGGTGGCAGCGGGTGATCGTTGCGAAGCAGAATGTCCATGGTCGCAGCCCAGAGCGGAGCGGAAGCGCGAATGGCAAGCAGACCGCCCAACGGATGCCCATCGAAGTTCCCGGCCCAGACGGCGACGGTATGCTCCTTGTCGAAGCCCACGGTCCACGCGTCGCGGAATCCGCTGCTGGTGCCGGTCTTTGCGGCCACGCGCAACGGGCGTCCGGACGCGTCTTTTACCACAAGCGGGGAGGCGGTTCCGAACGCGCGACGGCGGGCGTCGTTGTCGCAAAGGATGTCGGTGATGATGGCGGTGGCCTCGGGCGACGCCATTCGGGTCACGGGAAATGTGCGGGAGGCAAGCAACCGCGCGGGGAGAGCGAGGCCGCCGCGAGCAAGGCCGGCGTAGGCCGCGGCGAGGTCGACGAGACGAATCTCGGCATTCCCAAGGATGAACCCGGCGCCGTAGTCATCGAAATCGCGGCCAAAGTGAAAGCCCCATTGCTGCAATGCGAAAAAGGCCGGGCGCGCGCCGAGGCGGCTAAGGGTGACGACGGCGGGAACGTTGAGCGAGCATGCGAGCGCCTCGCGGACGCGGACAGGGCCGAGGCAGCGCCGGGTGAAATCCTGCGGATCGTAATCGGAGTAGGCGTCGCGGATCGCGTCCGGAGTATCCGGGAGAAGCGACGACGCCGTAACGATGCGCCGGTCGATGGCAGCGAGGTAGATGAAGGGCTTGAGCGTGGAACCGCAACTGCGCGGACGAAGCGCGCCGTCGAGCTGGACGCGGGCGTAATCGGAGGAACCGACCAGGGCGCGCACGGAGCCGGTGGAGTTCTCGACGATGACGAGAGCAGCCTGGGTGACATCGGCGCGATTGAGCGAGGCCAGGTGGGTGCGGACGGCGCGCTCGGCGGCAAGCTGGAGATCGAGGTCGAGCGTGGTGCGGACGGTGCCGCGGAGGTTTGGATTGGCGCGCGCGACGGCGTCGACGAAATGCGGCGCTAGGCGCGGCGGTTCGCAATGCTGGACTACCGGCGGAGCGAAGAGGAGGTCGCGCTGGGCGGGAGTGATGACGCCGGCGGCGGCGAGGAGAGTGAGGTCCCGGTGATAGCGGGCTGCTGCGGCGGCGGGATGGCGCCATGGGTTGAAGCGTGACGGCGCTTGCGGGATGCCGGCGAGATAGATGGACTCGGCGAGAGTCAGATGGGCTGCTGATTTACCAAAATACGCGCGCGCGGCCGCCTCGGGGCCGAGACGGCGATTGCCGTAGCTGACGCGATTTAAATAGGCGGCGAGAATTTTGGATTTGCCCCAACGGCGCTCGAGTTTCCATGCGGCGGCGGCTTCGGAAAGTTTCGACAGGAGCGAGCGGGGGCGAGGACTGGCTGATGAGATTTTGATGAGCTGCTCCGTGATGGTGGAGGCGCCGGAGACGATTCGCCGGCTCTGGAGGTCGTGCCAGAGCGCAGCACACACGGCGCGGATGTCGATCCCGGAATGGGACTGAAAACGTTTGTCCTCGAGGGCAACGGTAATGCGCGGGAGATATTCGCCCATATCCGACAAGGACACGGGCATTTGAACGCGCGCGTCGGCGGTGGGGATCTGCGCGAGATCGCGACCGCGGAAGTCCTGGAGATTCAGAGTGCCCGACAATGCCTGATCAAGAGCGGGCGGGATCGGCGTGAGCCCGGCCCAGACGAGCGCGGCTGCGAATACGAGCCCTGCGGAGAGAATTATTCGGCGGAGACGGCGCATACGCTGGAAGCGGAGAGGCCGGAGAAGCGGCTGTCGTACATGGGAGTCACCTGAGTCGCCGGCCAGCGGAACGTGCCGGCCGCGGTCACGCGAACGAGGATCGAATAGACACCCGGCCCGGGCGCCACTTCGTCAAAATAAAGAAGCGTGCTCCGGTCCCGCATCTCGGAATGGGCAAGATCCAGGAGCCGGTCGCCGGGATCGGCTGGAGGGATGTCGAAGAACTTTCCGACCTGGGCGATATCCGGATTGACCGTCTCAAACGCCGCGGGGAGGGAGTCCTCCAAGGCCACGTAATATTGCTGTTTCTCCGTCAGCATGCGGTAGGTCACGAGGAGCTGATCGCCAATTCGGAAGGGCGCGGCGGCGGCGCCGGTGCGCGCGGGCGCTGTCAGATTGCGCACGACGCGCTCGACGCGAATACCGCGGTTCACGCGGGGCGTATCGAGCTGCGGGAGCGTGTATTCGGCCTGCATCAGAAAGTTGAGCGCGATCTGGTTGAGACCGGAAACTGCGAAGGGATGGGCCAGCGGCGCAATGGGGGCGCCGGACGTCCAGGCCGCGGAGGCGCCGTTCCTTGATAATGCGGCGGCAGGCGGCTGGGCGGCGAGGAGCGGAGGCGACGGGTGGGCGGCGAGCATGTATTTGAACGCGAGCAGCAGCCAGAGATTCTCCTGCGTCGAGAGAGCAGAAGCGGAGTCGAGAATCTGGAGCAGGCGCTTCTGGATTTCGGCTTTCTTCGCGGGTGTGAAATTCGGCGGGGCAATGGTCTCGAAGGCCATTGCGGCGATGCCTTCGGTGCGATCCATCGAGGCGAAGGTGGCGGGCTTGAACGCGGTTGGAACGATGGCCTTGTCGATTTCGCGGAGGAGTTGGAGCTTCTCGTCGGGCATGATGTTCAATTGATGCAGCGCCATTGCCAGCAGCGCGCGCCCGTCGAAATCCATGCCCTCGCGGTGGAGATAAATGTCCTCGGCCGTGGCGGAGTAATCATCGCCGGCTTTCAACGAGGCGAGGACGAAAAGCGCGAACGCCCAGGAATCGCCGCGTCCAGCCGCGATGGCCTTGACGGCGGTCGCGAGCTTATCGGCGATGCCTTCGGGAATCTCAAACCCAGTGTTCGCGGCTTCGTTCAAAGCCCAGCAGGCCTGGCAGGTCACGAAGTCATTGCCTTCCGTACCCCCGGGCCAATATGGCAGGCGACCATCAGGCAGCAGGGAACTGCCGATCTGCTCGATCCCCTGCTGGAAGATCAGGTTGTAATCGGCGAGGCGCGCCTCGGTACCCGGGAGATAATCCATCAAATTCGCGAGGAGCGAGTAACAAAGCAGCTTGCTGGAGATTTGCTCGAAGCAGCCGTGCGGATAATCGAGGATGGTCGGGATGCCGGCGAGCGCGGGAAGCCATGAGGAAGTCGAGATGGTGAGCGAGTATTGGCCGCGAGCCTGGCTCCAGTCCTTCGGCATCGATCCGGGCGCGTCGAAGCGCGGGCCGGCAAACGCGCCGGCGACGCTCTCATGGCGCGTGACGACCGGGGCGCTGACCGGGATGCTCACTTCGACCGCGTCCGCCTGTGACGGAGCCGACGCCTCGAAGCGAACTTTGATCGGGTCGAGCCCGGGATCGGACACCTTCGCCTTGAAACGGAGTATCCATGGGGCATTGCCGCCGACCGTCCCGGTGAGCGTGGGAGGTCCCGTGAGCGTGCAGCCCCCTTCGGTGATGCAACGCGCGATGACCTGCGCGGAATCGGCGAAACTCTGCCGCACGACGGCGCGGAGCTCCACCTCGTCGCCATCGCGCAGGAAACGCGGCAGTGCCGGATCGATGAGGAGTGGTTTCGAGATTTTGACCGTCTGGCTCGCGTCGCCGCCGAACTGGTTTTCCTTTGTCTGGCCGATGGCGACGATCCGATACGACGTTAAATTATCCGGCGCCTCGAAGTCGAATTTCGCGCTGCCGTTGGCATCGGTCTTGAGGCTGCCATTCCAGAAAGCGAGCGTGCGAAATTCCTTTCTCAGGCTCGTGACATTCGGGGTCGTCTCCTCGCCGCCGTCGCCGATAATGAATCCCTTCTGGAACGCCCCCTTCGACTCGATGTGATCGATGTAGCTGGTGAGCGATTGGAAATTCGCGATGCTGTATGGATTCGGCGGATAGAAATTCACGAGGAGGTCCGGCAAAGTCCACTCGCCAAGCGTGAGCACGGCGTCGTCCACCGCGAACACCGCGAGATCGGCGCCGGCGACCGGTTTGCCCCCATTGGTCGCGCGGACCTCGCCGTGAATTGTCTGCCCGGGCCGGGCTTCCGCGCGATCCAGGGTCGGAGCGAGAAACAGCTCGCGGTCGGCGCGGCGGACATAAAGCGGCGCGGTGGCAAAGCGCTCGACTGGCAGGCCGTCCGGTCCCCCCGGTCGCGTCAAGTACACGGAAACAGTGGCGTTCGGCGCGTACTCCTTCTTTACCGGAATCTCGATGCGTCCCGCGTTGCCGGCGAGAGGCACGACCATCGTATCGAGGATGCTGTCGGTCTCAACGGAGACCCATGCGACGCCGGCATATGGAGCCTGCGTGGTGAAGACAGCATTGTCGCCGACGAGCCACGGATCCTTGCGTCCAACCAGATTGAATGACGTATCATTTTCCACCGGCATCTCGGCCGGTTCTTCACCGGTGACGGTAGTCTCCGCGGCGGCGATAGGCGTCCGGATGTCGCGGGCGTGAACGGCCACGACATAACGGCCGGTTTCCGTGGAGCTGAAGAGCAGCGACCCCGGCGCCGCGGCGTCGCGGGAACCTACCTTCGCGAACTCGTCGGTATTGTGATAGCGAAAGACCAGCGGTGCGACCTGCTCCTTCACCGTGCGCGTGGTGAGGTGGTAGAGATCGACTGTGACGTTAACGGGCTCGGTGACAGCGTTGCCGTCGGGGTCGATGGCGTCGAACTTCACGGCGACGCCGCGGGTGCCGGTGGCGCTTTCCTCAGCGGAAGCCCCGAGCAGCACGGAGGCGCTCGAGAATGTCTGGCTGGCGCCGCCGGCGAGCGTCTCCCCATCCACGGAGGTCACGTTTGCCTGCCACGAGACATGTGATATACCGACTGCCGCATTACCCTTGAACGGCGAGTCGCAAGCGAGCGTGGCTTGGCCGTTCGCGTCCAATTTCGTGTCCCCCTCGATGCTCTGAAAAGGAGGGGTGTTGGGATCAACGACGGGGCCAATGATTGGGTAGCAATTATACCGGATCATGTCGCCCGCGGATTCCACGCTGGCGCTCCAATCGGTCTTCCAATGCACGCGCGCACCGACGTTCGCGCCACCGTGGAAAAATGAAGAGAGGACCTGCGCATGAGCCGTGGTCCCGGTCTCCGTGCTGGCGTCCACTTCCACCGAGAAAAGCGGGACGCGATACTCCTCGATGTCGATGCTCGAGTAACCATTGTAAGGCTTCCCATCGCGCGTGCACTTGAGGCTGCAACGGCCCAGCGCCGCTTTTGCCGGGATATGCCACGCGGCCTCCCATGTACCCTCGTCGGATAGAATGGTACTCCCCTCCCCGACCACCTTGTCGCCATCTCCCTGGATGATTTGCCACCGGACCGCGCCCGCCGGAGGCACCGCCAGACCGGAGGGCGTCTCATCGCGGAGGATGCCTTTCATTTTCACCTCTTCGCCAGGCCGATAAAGATTGCGGTCGGTAATAATGACCACGTGATTGGGCTGGCGGAACGAAACGCTGTCGTTCGCGTATCCATACGTCGATTCGTCCGCGAAGCCGATCGAAGGTCCACCAGGCGTCGAGGCCACGAAATAACTCACCGCCGCTTTTTTCGCGGGGAGCAATTCCGCGCGCGGAAAGATCGCGAGCCCGCGCGAATCCGTAGCGGCGCGTCCCATCTCGACGGAATCGCCCCGCATCGCGCGAACCGTCACGCCCGCGACCGGCAGCGCGTCGCTCATCTTTGCGACGCGCACGAAGACCTCCTTCGGCGAACGCTTTTGCGTGAGAATGTAATCGCTGAAAAACACGAGCGCCCGCCCACCCGCCACGCGCCCATCCGGAAGCGGCGAAGCCGCCTCGATGAGATACGCGCCGGCAAGGGTTGCGCCCGCCGGAAGCGGCTCGGTTACCTCGCGAAGCTGATCGTCCGCAGCATCCGCAGCCGCACAGGTCCCGGTGAGGAGCACCGGGAGTTGGAACGCATCGACCAGCAGCTCCGTCTGCTTTTCTTTATCCCGCCCCGTCTTCGCGTCGAAAATGACCTCGCCTGTCAACGGATCCTTTTCCGTCTCGTTGAACTCGCTCAGACGCGTGGTGACCGCCGGCAGCTTTTCCAGCGGAATGCTAGCGAGCTTCCACGTCACCGCGGGGGTGTGGCTCTGAAGGAACGCAAAGTGAAGCTGCGACCGGCTCCGCAGAAAAATGCGCGGACCGGGAAACGAGAGGCTCGGCTGCCGTGGCGGGAAGCTCGCCGCCCAGCGCGACTCGGCGGCGAGCGGGTAGCCGCGTTCGCCCACGAGCCCCGGTGAAATCGTCACGTGATACCGCTGCGTCAGATCAAAGTTCCCCGTTAGATCGATTTCATCCGCGTTCGCCTCCGCTTGCAGTTCGGGCACATCCGGCGTGATCTGCACGAGGCCGGGCTTGACGGAGTCCGGCGGGATCGAGTCGGTGAACTTGATGCGGATGGTCGGCGTTTCGAGCGCCTGGTTGAAACCGCCAACCCAATCGACTTCCAGATTATGCGTATCGCCCAGTGGAAAAACCGCAGGATACGGCAGCGACTGATGACTCTTCGATTCCTCCAACCCCTCCACGACCAGATCGTACGTGTGGTTCGGCGGCAGCAGGGCACGCGGCGTCACCTGGAACTCCTTCGCCTCCGGAGGGCCGTCCGTCGTCTGGATGACTTCTATGGGAAAATGCGCGCGCGAATCGCGGTCCTGGATCCACGCGTGGCGTGCCACGTCCGCCAGCACGACATCGTAAGTCGTATTGAGCGGGACGCGCGGCTGAGCCGGCAGATGCGTCCGAAACTCCGCGTCCGTGGAGATGGTGAATTTTGGTGCGGTAAAATCCGCACTCCAGTCCGGCACCCTGAACGGATGCCCATCCGCGTCCTTGAGCCCTGGCACAAGCGTGAAGTGATGGGTTGCGCCGGCGACCACCGAGTCGATCGTGAATTCCCCCTCGGTCTGGCTCTTCCACAGGAATGTCCCGCTGATCTTCGGCTCGGAAAGAAACGGCGGCGCCTGGTTGCCCACGTCGATGACGTCGGACGCCACCATCGGATTGGGGAAAGTGATGGTGATGACATCGCCCGGATTGATGTCGCCTCTGTCAGGGCTGATGGCGATGCCACCGGCGGTCGTGCTCGCCGGGGCGGGGGCATCGGCCGCTGCGCCTGCGCGGGGAACGCCCGCTGCGAGAAAGCCGGCGCAGAATAGATATAGGAGGGCGCGTTTCATTCCGTGGCGGTGGGGTCGAGTTGATGCAGCCTCTCCCGGTCTGCGGCGGCTTCCGGAGCGAGCGAGAGCCGCAATTCCGCTTCCATCCGCGCGCGCAGGGCGACAACGGATTCGCGAATCCCGAGCGAGCGCGTAAGGGAAGAGACGGCCGCGTTGTAGTCCGCACGGTTGGCCTCGATGACACCGCGGTAATACCATGCGACTGCGTCATCCGGGCGCAACTCAGTCGCGTGGACGATGTGGGGAAGCGCTTCGCCGGGCCGCCCGAGCGCGTCGAGGTCATGCCCCATCTCGAATTCGGCATCGGGAGAATTCGCATCGAGCCGGAGCGCGGCGCGCGCATCGTCCAGCGCCAGGACGTATTGGTTCAGATTCCGAAGCGTCTTCGAGCGCGCCGCGAACGCCTTGGGGCTGCGCGGATTCTTCCCGACATCCGCATCCCGCTGGTCCAGCTCCCGCAGCGTCTGCGGGGTGAGATGCCCGTTGTCCCCACGCTTGAGATCATGGCTGACCTTGTATTTCGCCGCGTCACCCGGGTGGCCGAGATCGAGCTGCGCCTCCCCTGCCTGGACCCGTGCGCGCACGCTGTCGGGTGAAAGCGCGAGCGCGCGCCTGGCATTCGACAACGCGAGTCCGGGCTGGCCGATCCCGGAAAAAATCGCCGCCTGGTCGAGCAGCGGCGTCGGGTCCTTCGGCTTTGCCGCGATCTGCCCGTCCATCGCCTTGATCCCGGGCAGGGCGGTGGCGAGCAACTCGAGCTTGGGAAGCCACTGTTGAACCGTCTCATCCGAGGCATCCAGCTTGTTCGCTTTCCCGATCGTGGCGGTGGCGGCATCCCACTGGTGCAGGTGCAACAGAGCGCCGGCTTTCGCCGCGAGCAGCGCCGCAGCCGGCTTCGCCGCAGCAGCGCGAGTCCGGAGCGCGAGGACCTCCGGCCAGCGCTCCCGGGTCTCCAGTAGATCAGCCAACTTGCTAAGCACCAGGTAGTTATCCGCTTTTACCGCCAGCGAGGACCGCCAGGCCCGCTCGGCGTCCGGTTTGAGGTCCTGCGCCAGGTAAATATCCCCGCGAAGGTCATCGATCCCGGGCGAGCGCGATTTTGCGACTTTTTGCCAGGCTTTGAGCGAGACCAGCGCACGGTCGTAATCCTGATTCTTCGTCTGGGCCTGCACGAGGGCGAACCATGCGGTGCTGTCGTGGGGGTCGGCGGCCACGATGCGCCGGGCCAGTTCGATTACCGCATCGGCGTCTTTATCTTCCTCAGCCAGAGCCAGTTGGTTCCGCAATATCGGGAGGGGGCTGGCCATTGAAACGGTCGCCACCAGGAGGAAACTCAACGCCACAATTGGAAATCCACGCGCCACGAGAAAAGCAGGTTTCCTCCTATAGCAAGAGTGAGACGGGCAAGGAAAGCGGGAAATGCAGCGGAAAGCATGTTGAGGGAAAAGCAGGGAGAACGGGGGTGACTGGGCCTGGGCAGCGCCCGTGGCATGGAATCCGCTTATAGTATTTATAGAAAACCCAGTTCCTATGAAACTCCTGCTCTTCGCTCTCGCACTTCTCGCAAGCCAGATCGCCGGTCTCGCCCGGACCCAGCTCGATCTCGGCTCCCCCGCTTCCAACACTCCCTACGACCCCTACATGTCCCCGGTCAAGCAGGTCCTCACCCACCTCCAGAGCGAGGACAACTCCATGGACCGCGTCCGTCACCTTATGCACGAAGGCCGCTCCTTCCGCTACTCTTTCACCAGCCCCTACGTCGCCGCCACCCCGAACGTGACCGCGGCGACCCATGCCGGCGATTGCAAGGCAAAGGCCCTCTGGCTGGCCGATCAATTGAACGATCAAACGGTCCGGTTCGTGATCGGCAAGGCGCGCCGCAGCTCACAGATGTCGCACGCATGGCTGATCTGGCAGCACGAAAACCGCTGGTATATCCTGGATTGCACGAACAACTGGGACCCGGTTCCCGCCGACCGCGTCTCTTCGAACCAGTACATTCCGTACTACTCGTTCGGGAAGACCGGCGAGTTCCGCCATCAGAGCACGCAAATCATGATGGCCAGTGTGGCTGGGACCAAGGGCGCGATTGCCGCGAACTCGCAGCGCTGATTTTTCACTGGAGTCTCTGGGCTGACTCGCAAACACCCGGACCGAGTGGTCCGGGTGTTTGTTTTTCCGGGGGCTTACGACAAACTCGTCACGAAGCGCAAATCAGTATCCGTCGATAGGTCAACCGGGTCGATCAGCCCCGCCTTGAGCGACGGCTTCGTACCGGCCACCGAAAATGCGTCGATCGTCTTCGCGACGAATCCAAACGTATCCGCCGAGTCCGTTACCCCGGCCAGCGTGGTCACGTGTCCCTTGATTATGATCGAGGCGATCGTGGGAATCACCGAGCTGCTCGTGGCGATCAGCTTGTCCGTCCCCTGACCGAACGCGGTCGTATTGCTGGTGTTGGGAACCAGGCCGGCGATGACTCCGGCCACCAGGTTGCTCTCCGACCAGTTCCCGGCGACGGTCACCGAACCGATGCTCGCGGCTCCATTGACCGGCGCGCCGCTCTGGTCGTAGCCGGCGAGAAAATTTGTGTAAGTGACGGACTGTTTGTTCGTGTCCTGTCCGACCGATATCTTGCCGAACGCCAGATCCGTTTTTCCGGGATTGAGCTGGCCGACCGCGGAGATGATGACCGGGTTTGAAGCCGTGCCCGTGATGCTTCCCGTGACGGTCAGGGAGGCGATGTCGTTCGCGGCGAGGATGGCGCCGTCCATCGTGACCGGGTTTACCGTGCCGACGCCGACAGAGCCCGCCTGGATTGCGCCGATGACAGCCGTGCCGATATGCCCGGCCTCTATGTAACCGGTGCCGTTGATCGAGCCGGGCTGCCCGGCCGGGACATCGGCCCCGCTCAAAGTGCCGGCGATTTTGAGCGTTGTGATATCGCCGCCGGAAGAAGTGGTGAGATCCGTCCCCGCGATGATGCCGCCCGTACCGCTTGCGAGCGCGCCGGTCACATTGCCGGTGATGGAGAGGGTCTTGATGTTTCCGGCGGCAGCTATCTGCCCGGAGTTCACGCCCGTGCTGCCAATGACGCTGCCGGTGATGGAGATCGAACCGATATCGCCCTGGATATCACCCGAGGCACTGAATACCGAATGGCTGAGGATGGCTCCGCTGCCGGTATTCGAACCGCCTTGCAGGGAGCCTTTCACGACCAGGGACTTAAGAGTGGTGCCGGCCGATACCTGGCCGGAATCGACGCCGCTCCCGCCGATGATGCCGTGGGTGGTCACACCTGCGCCCGTGCCGGTCACCGTGATCGCGCCGAGGGCATAATCGCTGACGATGGAACCGCTCGCCTGGCCGGCGCCGCCGATCAGGTCGCCGACGCTCGCCTTGGTAATCCCGCCTCCGCTGAAGACCTCGCCGGAGCCATCGCCGGAGCCGCCGATGACGCCGCCGGAGATGGTAAGCGAACCGATGACGCCAACGTCGTCGAGACCTGCAAAGATGGAACCGGTGTCGCTGCCGGAGTTCCCTCCGTTCGCGTTCGTACCCGTGAGAGCCCCGGTTATGACGAAGCTCTTGACTCCACCGCCGATGAGGAACAGCCCAGTGTCGGCGATGGTGCTGACCTGAGTGACCATGTTCACAACGGTCGATGAAGTGGCTCCAGCCACGTCGCCATGCACGGAGATCGAGCCGGCGGAGCCGGAAACGCTGACCAGTCCGGTGTCCGTCGTCGAGGTACCGGTCGTGCCGGTAAAAGTGAGCGTCGTTAGATTTCCGCCCGTCGAAATTTCGCCGGCGCCGGTGCCTGCGCCGGATACGATGACAAGCGAGCCGAGTGAAACGGTACTGATGGAATCAGTCGCGATCAAAGCCCCGGAGCCCGCGCCCGTGGACGCCGTAATCGCCGCGCCATGGAGGTTCACGGAACCGACGGTGCCGCCGACGTTCACCTGCCCGGAGTTCGTCCCTGCGCCGCCCATGATCCCGTCCGTAGTAATGTTAAGGGAACTTAGGTGCGCCCCGTAGCCGGTGCCGACATCGATGGCGCCGCTGCCGGTGCCGATCCCACCGACAATCCCCTGCCCGATGGTGGCGCTGCCGAGGTTGCCGGTGGTGACGACCGTTCCGGAATCGGTGCCGCTGGTCTTTGGCGTAGGGCTCGTGCCGACCGTATAAGATGTGCCGGCGCCAAGAATCTGCCCCCCCACCGTGAGAGTGCCTATCGAACCAGCGCTGATCTGGCCGGAACTCGCGCCGTCGCCGCCGGTGATTCCCTTGCCGACGGAAATTTTTCCAATAGCGCCACTTGCTACGACTCGTCCGGAGTCCGTGCCCGTAACAGTCGCGGTTTCACTTGCGCCGGTGCCGCTGGTGACGACAGAACCACCGCCCAATACCTGGCCTGAGATAGAAACGGAGCTGATGGCTTCGGTGCTCATGATCGAGCCGCTGCCAGGGGCAGTCGAGCCGATGAGAGAACCGTTAAGGGTAAGCGTACCGATGGAGGCGCTCGTGCTAATCTGCCCCGTACCCGTGACCGTATTGGCTGCGGACGCGTCTCCGGTGATATCTCCATGGATCACGGCGGTGCCGATGACCGCCGCGTTGGAGGGATTGGTGGCCGCAACAACCGAGCCGGCGTTGTTGGCAGTGCCTCCCTTTATCGCATCGCCAGTCGTGCTGTTCGCTCCGATGGTGAGGCTGGCGATCCCGTTGACGCTGGTGATCGATCCGGAGTTGACCCCGGATGAGCCGGCAATACCGGCGCCAATGGAGATCGAGCCAAAGGAATTTGCGCTGATCTGCGCGGAGTAATCGCCGGTGCCGCCAGTAAGCGCGCCACCGATTTTGACTTTGCCGAAAGGACTTTTGACGAAGGGAGAATTGCCTGGGCTGTTTTCGCCGATGAACGCGGAGCCGAGCCCGTCGCCGCCCACGACATTCCCGGTAACCGTAATCGAACCGATGCCGGCCGTGGTAATTTGGGTGCCCGTGATGATGGAGGCGCTCCCCGCGCCCAAGCCGGTCGTATCGCCGACCGCCGTGTAACCGATGATGTTATCGACGGAAAGGCTGCCGATCTTCCCGCCGATCTGGAGCGAGGCGGAGTTCTGTCCGGCGCCGCCCTGGAGATCGCCGCCAATGACGATCGAATTGACATTCCCCGCGGCGGTAATCGAGCCGTCGAGGGAATGGCTCCCGCCAAGGATCGAGCCGCCGATTTTGATCGAGCCGATGTTCGCGTTGTTCACCGCGCTGGCAGTGTTCGAGACGGCGGATATCTGTGCGCCAGCCGACCCCTGAGTGCCATCCAGGTTCGTCTGAATGGTGATGGAACCGATCCCGCCGTAAATGCTGGTCAGCAGGGAACCGCCCGTCCCCTGGGTCGTCGTCCCCTCCGCTCCGATGGAATTAACCGTCAGGCTCTTAAGCCCAATGTAATTCTTGCTGCCGGCCCCGACGCTCCCCGCTGTGATCCGCCCAAGGTCGCCCTGAACCTGGACGTTCCCGAGGGCAACGTTGCTTTCGATGAAGCCGACATTGGCGAGACCGTCCCCGTGCCCACCGGGAGCCTTCGTGGCGGTGACACTAATGTTGTCGCCGGTGACGATCTTCGAATCGACCGCGGTCAAATTGATCAATTGAAGTTGCTGCGGAGTGGTATCCGTCCCGGTTGTAACGACCGTGCCAGTGCTGAAGGTTAGGATCGAGTTGACGTTGGCCTTGACGAAGAGCGGCTTGGAAGAATGAATCGTCACAAGGTCGCCGTCGATATCGGTGTAAGTAACGATGTGGGTGCTAATGAGTGTGGCGGGCGCGACGCGATCCTCGAGGGGTTCGACCATGGATCCAGTGCGGGCGGCGGCCAGCGGACCGGGACCGAACCACGAACCAAGGCGGGAGATGAGCCTGAGTAACATGAACTTATTCGATGAGAGGATTAGGATCGGCGAAGGTCCGCGGATAATCCATATAGCTGCCGATGGGGTCCGAGGTAATCACCTTCATGATCAGATACTTTCCCCGGCTGGTCACGCCCGCCGGAACGATGATGTCCGAGACGGCGCCGGAAATCGCATTGCCAGCCGGGATGGAGACCGTGTTGTAAGTGGTGCCTTTGCCGACCTGGAGCAGAATGGCGCTCGATCCGAGCGATGTCGTGGGCGAGAGATAGAATTCGAGCGTGATGGGCCCGGAGGCGAGGTTGCCGGAATTGAACAGGGTCACCTCTTCATCCAGATAACCGGAGCCGAAGCCCGGATTGCCGAGCTCGCCTACGATATGGGACTGGGCAAAGGGAGGCTGATGCGTTGGGACGCCGGTCAGCTTCGCGATGCTCCACGCGTAGCCGGACTGCGTGGGATCGGCCAGAGAAGTTATGGTAACATCCACGGGGTAAGTAGTGCCGGCGGTGTATTTATGCGCCCCGTACACCTGGAAGCTCGCATTCGATCCTGCAATCGTCCCGGTTCCCACCACGCCGTCGCCCCAATTGATCACCGCGTGGTAAGTCGAAGCGGGGGCGGAGTTCTTGGAATCGACAAAAGTGGCGACCATGCCGTTAAAGGCGCCCTTCGCAGCCGTAAAGGTGCGGCCATACGTGTAGATGCTGCTGCCCGAGACAACGGCGGTGTTCTGCACCTGGAGTACATTGCCATAGGTATCGGTTACCGTGGCGACTACCGGATAGATACCGGGATTCTGGTATACATGGTCCGTGTTCGGGGTAATCGAGTAAGTCGTCGGGAGATAGGACGATTTGACTACCGAGACGGTATCCGTTCCGCTGATCGTACTTCCGTCGCCCCAGTTGATCGTCGCGCTAAAGTCTCCCACCGTTGCGGACGGATTTGAGCAAAGGAACGAGCCGATTGCGGGAGTGACGGGAATGCTACTGGTGCTGGAGGAAAGAGGGCTGCCGGCAGTCGATTTGAAAAGGGCCGGAAGCGGCGTCAGCTTGCCGGTGCCAAGCCCGGCGCTCGCCGTGCCGTAATGCTGGCCGTTTGATGAGAGGAACGGCTCGTACACGTAAAAAGCCGCAGTCACATTTCCGATAGGTGAAGAGGCAACCGGGGTAACAGTCGCTACGTTTCCAGAGACGCTTACGGTGCCCGCTGAACCGGAAATCACGGAGGCCCCGGAAATGAGATAGTCGAATTCGAGGTCCCGGGCCGTAATAGGAAAGGTGACTTTCTGGTGCAGGGACGCGTAAACATCGTCATCCGGCAAGATAAACGGAGGATCGTTCACATTGTCGGCAAATGTCCCGATGCTGTGCGTCTGTCCGATGGTGGTCGTGGTACCCGTCGTGCTCGGAGTCACGGCCTTATGGCCGCCGGGATCCGTCGCATTGACGGTGATCGTAGCACCGTTCGGCACCGAACCAGCCGCGTTAACCAGCATGACGGCATCCGTGCTGTCCTCCGTGACGGTTACGGAGTTCATCACGACCGGGACCGTCGGCGTCTCGCCGTTGGTGCCCGTCGTAACCGCCATGACTTTCTGCATGGTGTCAAAGCCGGTAAGCAATTGCCCGAAGATCGTGTAATTGAAATCAAGCGAACGAAGCGATTCCTGATTGTAATCAGTTATGAAAAACTGCGAGCCGTTGGTGCCGTGATAGGTCGTCGTGTTCACCCCGGAGTTGGCCATCGCGAGCTGCCCGGCACCCGTAAAGATGAGTGAGGGGTTTAACTCGTCGTCGAAGGAGAAACCTGGATTTCCAGTTCCCGTGTTGGTCGGATCGCCACCCTGGGCAATGAAACCGGGCAGACCGGTGCTGGAGAGATTGGCGATCCGGAAGAACTGGCAGTTGGTGTAATAGCCAGCCTGTGCGAAGCCGGCGATGTAACTGCACGTCGTCGGAGCCATGTCGCGCAGCAACGCGAAGGTCATGGTTCCGGAGAAGGAGGGGGCGAATTTGGCCGGTAACTCGTAAATGGTGCCGACGCCGCTGCCGCTGCCGCCGGCGTAAGTCGTCCCATAGAAATTGCCGCTGCTCGCCTGAATTACGCCTGCATACGGGTTCCCGCCGTCGCTGCCGCCGGTGAAGGCATACAAAGTCTGGAACCCTCCGCCGACGTTAACTTGAAATATCGTTCCTTTGATATTCGTGCCGCTGGACTCCGTCGTCCCATAGAGCTTCCCGTCGGTGCCGGATATGAGACCCCCGTAGGGGTTGCCGCCATCACTCCCGCCGCTGAAGGAATGCAAGGGGATGAGCGTCCCGCTCGTGGTAAGCTTGAAGACCGTGCCGTAACCGTAGGTGCCGCTGCTCGCCGTCGTGCCGTAAATTGCTCCGTCCGCCGTCTGAATCACCCCGCCGTATGGATGCGCGCCGTCATTGCCTCCGGTAAAACTGTAGAGCGTGGTCAGCGATCCGCCAGCCGCCGGGATCTTGAAGATCGTCCCAAATCCGTTCGTCCCGCTGCCGGAAGCGCCGCCGTCCGCAGTCGCCCCGTAGAGATTCCCGTCGCTGCTGGCAAATAGCGACCCCTGGGGATTGCCGCCGTCCGAGCCGCCGGTGAAACTATAGAGCGTGCCGAACGCGGGATTGGTCCCGGTCGCCGTAATCTGAAATATCGTTCCCCCACCGCCGCCCCCTATAGTGGTGGTCCCGTAGAGAATTCCGCCGGTTCCCATCGTAACGACTCCAGCCTGCGGATTTCCGCCATCGGCCGCCCCGGTGAAGCTGTAAAGCGTCGTCAGCGAGCCGGTGGTGGTGATTTGATACACCGTCCCAAATCCGTTGGTGCCTCCGGTGCCCGAGGTAGTCCCATAGAGATTGCTACCGCTCGTCTGGTAGAGCGGCGCGTAAGGATGTCCTCCATCGGTCCCACCGGTGAAACTATAGAGCGTGTCCAGCGTGGTGCTGCTTGTCCCGATCTCGTACACGGTCCCGAATTTGTTCGTCCGATCCGCCATGGTCGTCCCGTAAAGATTCCCGTTGCTCGCCTGGATCACGCCCGCCTGGGGATTTCCTCCGTCGTTGCCGCCAGTGAACGTATATAGCGTGTTGATCGAGCCGCTAACGGTCGTGGTGCCGGAATACGAGACCTGAATGTTCATCACCGGATAACCGGTCTTGATGATGGGCACGAGCGAGGAACTGCTGCTGCTGGCGCTATAGCTGATCGGCCCGCTCCCGCTGACGACGATCGGCACAACCAGGGTTTTGCCGACCGGAAGCGTCTTTAAACTCTGTTGGGTGTAATCCGGATACGGTCCGCCGGTCCCTGTAAGAAAGACGGGCGGCACAGGCGGGACCGCGCCGCGAGCCGGAACAAGGGCGGCGAACAGCAGGGCCGGAATGATGGCTAAGCGGCTGGACAGGAAAGACATGAGAGGAGGGCAGGCCGTGGGACTATCGCGTGGGGATGCGAGAATATCGCATCGGTTCGGTAGCAAGCAATCTCCGCGGGACGAGAAGACCGGGGAATGGGACGAAACCCGGTGGAAAGGGGTTGAGAACGGCTTTCAATGGGGCGGGATCAGGAGGCGCGCAATTTGAGAAGGAGGTCCTTGCTTTCTACTGGATCGCCAACTTTCACCAGAATCTCGGCGACGACGCCAGCCTCGGGCGCATAAATCGTCGTCTGCATCTTCATCGCCTCGAGAGTGACCAGCTTCTCGCCCTTGGTGATGTTGCGGCCCACCGTCGTGTGCAGCCCGGTGATGACACCGGGGATCGGCGCTCCGAGCTGGCACGGATCTTCCGGATCGGCCTTGATCCGCGCCTTGACCGTCGCCTGGAGCGAGGCGTCCACGATCGTTGTTTCCCGCGGCACGCCGTTTAGTTCGTACGAGACGATGCGCTTCCCGGCCGCGTCCGGCTGCCCGATATTCACCAGCTTGATGAAGAGTGTCTTCCCGGCCTCGATATTTACCGATATCTCCTCGCCCGGGCGGAGTCCGTAGAAGAACGCCGGAGTCGGCATGACGCTGACATCGGTGTAATCGCGCACGAATTGCGTAAATTTCGCAAAAACCTCCGGGTACATCAGATGGCTGTAAAGATCGTCCTCGGTCGCCTCCCGCTTGAACTTGACGAAGAGCTCCCGTTTGACCTGTTTCAGGTCGATTTTTGGCGCCTTTGCTTCCGCCTTCGGCCGATCCCCCAGCACCGCGGCGACGACTTTTCTTGGCCAGCCGCCGACCGGCTTGCCGAGGCCGCCGGAGAGCATGTCGATGACGGAGGCGGGAAATGAAGTGCCGGGAGGAAGGTTCGCGACGTCCGCGGGCTTGATGCCGCGGGTGAACAGGAAGAGCGCCATGTCGCCGACGACCTTGCTGGAGGGCGTGACCTTCACGATATCGCCCAGCAACTGGTTGACCTCCGCGTAGCAGCGGGCAATCTCCGGCCACCGGTGACCGAGCCCCATGGAGCTCGCCTGCTCCTTGAGATTGGTGAACTGGCCGCCCGGCATCTCATGCAGATAGACTTCCGCCGAGCCGGTAACCGGAGCGGTGTCGAACGGCTCGTAGAAGTTGCGAACGTGCTCCCAGTAGTCGCTGAATTCATTGAGCGCTTCGAGATCGAGGCCGGTGTCGCGCTTCGTGTGACGGAGCGCGGCGACGGTGGAGTTCAGGTTGGGCTGGGAGGTCGAACCGCTCATCGATGCGATGGCGAGATCGACGATGTCCACCCCGGCATCGCTCGCCTGGAGGACCGAGGCGGCGTTGATCCCGCTCGTGTCGTGCGTATGAAAATGGATCGGGATATCGACCGCCTGACGCAACGCCTTCACCAGCGCATGCGCGGCGTACGGCCGGCAGAGGCCCGCCATATCCTTGATCGCGAGGATGTGCGCGCCCATGCGCTGGAGCTCCTTTGCCATCTTGACGTAGTAGGCGAGCGAGTACTTCGTCCGCGCGGGATCGAAGATATCCCCCGTGTAACAAATGGCGGCTTCGCAAATGGCATCGGTCTCGCGCACCGCCTCCATGGCGACTTTCAGATTTGGCGTGTAATTGAGTGAATCGAATATCCGAAAAATATCGATGCCGCTCCCGGCGGCGTGCTTGACGAAGCCGGCTACGACATTCGGAGGATAATTCGAGTAGCCCACGGCGTTGCTGCCGCGGAAGAGCATCTGGAAGCAAATGTTTGGGATGCGCTCACGCAATGTGCGCAGCCGGCCCCACGGGTCCTCGTGCAGGAACCTCATCGAGGTGTCGAACGTGGCGCCGCCCCACATTTCGAGAGAGAAAAGCTGGGACGTACGCCGGGCAACGGCATCGGCCACCGAGAGCATGTCGTAGGTCCGGACGCGCGTGGCGAGCAGGGACTGATGAGCGTCACGGAATGTGGTGTCGGTGACCAGGAGCCGCTTCTGGCCCAGGATCCACTTCGCAAATTTCTCCGGTCCGAGCTCGAGAAGGATCTGCCGCGTCCCCTTCGGTGGCGCCTTCTTCAAGTCCGCTGCGGGAATGGGCGGAGGGGTCAATGGCCTGGACGGTTGATGGCCCTTGACCTGCGGATTGCCGTTGACGCTGACATCGGCGAGAAAGGCGAGAAGCTTCGACGCCCGGTCCCGCCGGACTTTGAACTCGAAGAGCTGCGGGGTGGTGTCGATGAGGCTGGTCGTTGCCTGGCCCGAACGAAACGTCTCGTTTTTGACGACATTTTCGATGAAAGGGATGTTCGTCTTTACCCCACGGATGCGGAACTCCCGCAAAGCGCGATCCATGCGCTGAAGGGCGATGGGAAACGAAGGGCCGTAAGCCGTCAGCTTGACGAGGAGCGAGTCATAGAACGGCGTGATGACCGCGCCGGTATCGCCCATGCCGCCGTCGAGCCGAATGCCAAAACCAGCGGCGGAGCGATACGTGAGAATCTTGCCGTAATTCGGCATGAATTTATTCTCCGGGTCTTCCGTGGTAATCCGGGCCTGAACGGCATAGCCATTGCGCGGGATGGCGTCCTGCGGAGGGATGGCCAGCTCCGGACCGTCGAGCGCGGCTCCGTTTGCAATGAGGATCTGGGACCGTACCAGGTCGACCCCGGTGATGACCTCCGTCACGGTATGCTCGACCTGAATGCGCGGATTCATCTCGATGAAGAACCACTCCTCGCGGTCGAGATCGTAGAGGAACTCGACGGTGCCGGCGTTGTTGTACGAAATCTCGCGCGCCATGCCGGCAGCGGCCTCGCAAAGCTCGCGGACGACGCCGGGCTTGAGATCGACCGAGGGGGCTATCTCGATGACTTTTTGATGCCGCCGCTGGACCGAGCAGTCGCGCTCGTGGAGGTGGATGACGTTGCCGCGATTGTCGCCGAGGACCTGAACCTCAATGTGCTTTGCCCTCGGGATATAGCGCTCCAGGAAAACGGCGGGATTTCCGAAGGCCCGCCCAGCCTCCCCCCGCGCCTCGTCCAGGAGCGGCCCCAGATCGGCCGCCTTTTCCACAATCCGCATACCGCGTCCGCCGCCGCCGAAAGCCGCCTTGATGATAAGCGGGAAGCCAATGCTCTTGGCGACGCGGAGGGCTTCGTCGCGATTCTCCACCGGATCCTCCGTGCCGGGCAGCGTGGGCACCCCGAGCCGCTTTGCGAGCGCGCGTGCGGCGACCTTGTCCCCCATGAGTTCCAGCAATTGGGAGCGTGGCCCGACGAAGGTGATCCCGGCCTTCTCGCACGCGCGCGCGAAATCCGCGTTCTCCGACAGGAACCCATACCCCGGATGGATCATGTGAACCCCCTTTTCGAGCGCGAGGGTGACAATGCCCTCGATATCGAGATAAGCGCCCACGGGACCCTTGTCCGTGCCGACGACGTAAGACTCGTCCGCCTTGAACCGGTGGATGCAAAAACGGTCTTCCTGCGCGTAGATGGCTACCGTGCGCAAGCCCAACTCATTCGCGGCGCGCAGGATGCGGATGGCAATCTCGCTGCGGTTCGCGACGAGGAGCTTCCGTCCAGCGATA
>Ga0326727_10006416_pt1 | contig 32303 bp, 26 predicted proteins | sample MB2enrmetagenome_FD_207643 | JGI IMG/M metagenome (GOLD analysis project Ga0326727, IMG submission 207643) | Lab enriched peat soil microbial communities from McLean, Ithaca, NY, United States - MB29MY | ecosystem: Environmental > Terrestrial > Soil > Wetlands > Peat | place: USA: New York...
CATCATCCGCTCCATCTCGGCGGCTGAGTACTGCTGGGTTTCGTCCACCACCCAGCATTACCCGCCCCGGTACAAGCGGACAGATCACGTGTGAATTGGACCGGACATATCACATACTAACGACAAGTCTTGCATTTCTAAGTTGCCATTCTAGTCACTTTATGTTAGGGTCTATCCCTAAGCCCACATCCCGGGCGACTTCCTTTTTGGAGTGTGCATGCTGCTCGGTGCGGTGGTCTGGGTCCTGACGTTGGTTATCTGCTTCTTCTTTCTAGGTCATTACTGGTGGTTCCCGCCACCGATTTCCCAGCACGGCCAGTTTTACGACGCGCAGTTCACCCTGACGTTGTGGGTGACGGGGATCATTTTCTTCTGCGCGCAAATGGCGCTGGGGTACGTAATCATAAAGTTCCGCGACCGCGGCGGTACGGCGCACTATTCCCACGGCAATAACGTTCTGGAAGTGGTGTGGACCTCGGCAACGGCGGTGCTGTTCATCGGCCTGGTGCTGGCGGGGACACGCATCTGGGCGGCGGTGCATTTCGAAGAGGCGCCAGCCGGCGCAATGCGTATTGAAGTGATGGCCAAGCAGTTTGCCTGGAGTTTCCGCTACCCCGGGCCGGATGGGAAGTTTGGCAGGACGGACCTCAAGCTGGTGAACGACCAGGGCGGCAATCCGTTCGGGATCGACGATAAGGACCCGGCAGGCAAGGACGATATCACCAGCGCATCCATCAAGGTTCCGGTAGGAAGACCCATTCAACTGATCCTGCGATCACGCGACGTGATCCACAACTTCTTTGTGCGCGAGCTGCGCTTGAAGCAGGACATCGTGCCCGGCATGGAGATTCCCTTCCATTTCCAGGCGGACCAGATCGGCACCTATGAAGTCCCGTGCTCGGAGCTGTGCGGGCTGGGACACCACCAGATGCGGACCACCCTCGAGGTGATGCCGGAAGCAGATTTCCAGAAGTGGTTGCAGGAGCAGGCCGCACAGAAGTGAGAACCGACCGCGGCGTTTCCGTCAGTTCAGCAATTTCAGAGGAGAGAGCATGGCCTCACCCATAGTTCATGTGCACCACGCGCCCACGGGCTTCATTCGACGCTATATATTCAGTCTCGACCACAAGGTGATCGGCCTCCAGTACTACTTTCTGGCGCTGTTCTCGGTCTTCCTGGGGATGGGACTGTCGGTGCTGATGCGGTTCCACCTGGTGTATCCCGACGCCAAGGTTGGCTTTTTTGAAACGCTCTGGAAGACGGGTGCGCCGGGCGGCATCATGACGCCCGAGCTGTATCTGTCGCTGATGACCATGCACGGCACCATCATGGTGTTCTTCGTGCTGACCACGGCTCCGCAAAGCGGTTTCGGAAACTACTTCCTGCCGATTCAGATCGGCGCGGAAGATATGGCGTTTCCGGTGCTTAACATGCTCTCGTTCTGGACCACCTTTCTGGCACTGATCGTGATGGTGGCGGCGTTCTTCGTGCCCGGCGGCGCGCCACTGGCGGGCTGGACGGCGTACCCTCCGCTGAGTGCGGTCGGAGCACTATCGGGCCCCGGCGAGGGATTGGGCCAGACGCTTTGGATCATCAGCATTGCGATTTTCTCCGGCGCTTCGTTGATGGGCGCGATCAACTTTATCGCTACGACTATTGACCTGCGGGCGAAGGGTCTCTCGATGATGCGGCTGCCGCTCACCTGCTGGAGCTGGTTTGTCACGGCGATTCTCGGGCTGCTGGGCTTCGCGGTGCTGCTGGCGGCGGGAGTGCTGCTGCTGCTCGATCGCCTGGCCGGCACCAGCTTTTTCCTGCCGGCGGGGCTGCTAGTGAACGACCAGATTCTCAATCACAAGGGCGGCTCGCCGCTGCTGTGGCAGCACCTGTTTTGGTTCTTCGGCCATCCCGAGGTTTACATCGCGATCCTGCCTGGCATGGGCGTGGCGTCGCAACTGCTTTCGACGTTTTCGCGCAAGCCCATTTTCGGCTATCGCGCTATGGTGTACGCCATTCTGGGCATCGGATTCCTGGGATTCTTCGTCTGGGGCCACCATATGTTCATGAGCGGCATGAACCCCTATTCGGCATTCGCCTTCTCGGTGCTCACGATGTCCATCGGGGTGCCGTCGGCCATCAAGACATTCAACTGGATCGGCACGTTATGGGGCGGCAGGATCCGCTTCACCACCGCCATGCTGTTCGCGCTGGGCTTTGTCTCGCTGTTTGTGACGGGCGGCATCAGCGGTATTTTCCTGGGCCAACCGGCTCTTGATCTTTACTTCCATGACACGTACTTCGTGGTGGGCCACTTCCACATGATCATGGGCGTGGCCGCGATCTTCGGCATGTTTGCGGGAACGTTTTACTGGTTCCCGAAGGTGACCGGGCGCTTCATGAATGAGACGCTGGGGAAGATCCACTTCTATCTGACGTTCATCGGTGTGTATGCGATCTTCACCCCGATGCACTTCCTGGGGATCGCGGGCAATCCGCGGCGCTACGCTGATTTCACGAATTTCGATTTTCTGGGCAAGCTGCTGCCGGTCCACACGTTCATGACGCACGCGGCGTTCGCTACGGCAGTGGTTCAACTCATCTTCCTGTTTAATCTGATCTGGAGCGCAAAGAAGGGCAAGCCGGCGCCGGTAAATCCGTGGGAAGCGACGACGCTCGAATGGACGGTTCCGTCGCCGCCGCCGTTCGATAATTTCGCCGGAAAGCACCCGGTTGTCAATCACGGCCCGTATGAATACAGCGTGCCCGGGGCGGCGAAAGATTACATCATGCAGTCGGACCCGGCTTAAAGACGAGAACATGGCTGGATCACTCACAACCGATGTGATTGGAGGACGTGGCGCACCGCCACCTGTGCGGCACTTTGGCGGCGGCGATAGCGAACCAGGCGGGCGCGGCGCCCACCGGCGGGCCTCTATGACAGGATTGATGGTCCTATTGGCTGCGAGCGTGATGTTTTTCTCGGCGTTCACCAGCGCCTTCTTCGTACGGCGTGGGATGTCGAATGACTGGTCGGCCACGCCCATGCCGCGCATCCTCTGGTTGAACACGGGGGTGCTGGTAGCGTCTAGCCTGGCGATCGAATTGGCGCGGCGCGCTCTACGGAGTGGCCAGCGAGCCGCTTTCAATCGCTATTGGACGGGCGCGACGATTCTGGGAGCGCTGTTTCTGTGCGGCCAATATGCCGCGTGGCGGAAACTGCACAGCGCCGGATTTTATCTCGCGACCAATCCGTCTAGCTCCTTTTTCTTTCTGCTTACGTGCGTACACGCCGTACACCTGATGGGCGGGATGACGGCCCTGAGCTACATCGACGTGCAGGCGTTTCTGCTGCGGCTGGGGCCGGGCAAGCGTACGGCCGTCGACGTGAGCGCGTATTTCTGGCATTTTCTGGACGCCATCTGGATCTTGCTGATGGCTTTATTTTTCTTCTGGGGGTAACGCACGAATGTCCGACGCCAAAGTCGCGGTCCTGGATTCGGTCTGGCAGGGAGGCACACATCCGTACGCGATCAATTCGAAGAAGTTCGGAATGTGGCTGTTTATCATTTCGGACGCACTTACGTTCTCTGCGTTGTTGATGGCCTACACGTATCTTCGCCTCTCCACGCCCGACTGGCCCAAGCCTTTCATTTTCGTGCCGAGCATTATCTTCTCGAGCGTCATGACGTTCTGCCTGCTTTCGAGCAGCTTGACCATGGTGATGGCGGTGCATTCGATGAACCACGGCAATCGCGGCGCAACCGTGAAGTGGATCCTCGCCACCATGGCGTTCGGCCTGGGGTTCGTGGGCCTGCACCTGACGGAGTGGCTGAACCTCATCAACAACGAGCACGTCACGCCGTTCCATAACGAATGGGGCGTGCCGCTGTTCGGCGGGACGTTCTTTGCACTCACCGGACTGCACATGACGCACGTAATTATCGGCGTCATTTATCTGGGCATTATCGCGTTCGCGGTGGGGCGTGGAAAATTCAAATATGAGGACGTAGAGGTCAGCGGCCTCTATTGGCACTTCGTGGATTTGGTTTGGATGTTCATCTTCCCGCTGGTTTATTTGATGTCGGCCAGGTTATGAAATGGGCCGGACGTGTCCGGCCCCTACGGAAGGGGTAGTGGCGACGCACGCGTCGCCGGGAGCGATCATGAGCGATCATAGCGAAGCGGTAGCGGCAGAACACGTTGGCGGCACGACGCAGACGTTCCTTTACGTCTGGGTCGCGCTGCTGGTGATGACGGGCATCGAGGTTTTCCTGGCATACGAACAGTTGCCCACCCTCATCATGCTGACGGCGCTGATGGGATTGTCGGTCATCAAGGCGGCGCTGATCATCGCGTACTTCATGCACCTGAAGTTCGAGAAATTCAGCCTGTTTTTGACGCTGTTCCCGATGCTGGTGCTCTGTATACTACTGATGATGATCTTCATGCCGGATTCCATCCGGTCGCTGATGATGAGGGCACAATGAAACGGATCGTTGCGCTGGTTCCTCTGGTGGCATCGAGCGCCTTTGCGCAATGCGTGATGTGTTTCCGGACGGCGGCGGCGCAAAACGCGGAACGCGCGCGTGTGATGAACATGGGCATCATCATTATGGTGATCCCGCCGGTGCTGATCCTGGCCGGGTTCATGCTGCTGTGCTACAAGCGGCGGAACGCGTATGCGGACGCGGAAGCGGCGGAGCCTGTTCCGGTGGAGCAGGAGTTGGCTGAAGCGTTGTCCGGCAGCCAAAGCTAGCGCTCGGGCACATATTAGGCGTTAACACCTCTGCTGAGGAGGACCAGTCGCCGTGAAGCGCAGAGATTTCCTATCCGTCCTCGCCGCGCCGGTCTGGCAACCGCACGGAATCGCGGCGCCAACCGACGCTCCGGAATGGCCGCAATGGCGCGGCCCGGAACGCTCGGGGGTTTCCGCTGAAACCGGTTTAGCCAAGTCGTGGCCTTCGGGCGGGCCGCCGGCGCTGTGGTCCGTTTCCAGCCTCGGCGAAGGATATGGCTCGCTCGCGATCCGCGGTGACCGCATCTATGTGCAGGGAGTCCGGGAGCGGGAGAGCACCGTGTTCTGCTTGAGCCGCCGGGACGGGAAGACGGCGTGGGTCACTGGCCTCGCTGGCAAAATGGAGCAGGATCGCGGAAACGGTCCGAGAGGCACACCAACGCTTGACGGCGACCGCGTGTATGCACTGGCCGAGAACGGCGAATTGGCTTGCCTGCGCGCGCAGGACGGCGCGAAGGTGTGGCGGCGCAATATCCTGCAAGAGTTCAAAGGACAGAATCCGCAATGGCTGCTCAGCGAATCACCGCTCATTGACGGCGATCGCGTGATCGTGACGCCGGGCGGGCCGGGCGCGACGCTCGTGGCGCTGGACAAGGCCTCAGGAAGGACTGTTTGGACGAGCCAGGAACTGAGTGACAACGCAGCGTACTCCTCCTGCATTCTCGCGGATGTGCAGGGCGTCCGAACGATCATGGCACTGACCGCCGAGGCCGGCGTGGGAGTTCGGGCCGGCGACGGGAAGCTGATGTGGCGATATGAGCGCGTGGCGAATCGCACAGCGAATATCGCTACGCCCGTGTTCCACGACAACAAAGTTTTCTACACTTCGGCTTACGGCACCGGCTGCGCCCTGCTGGGCCTGACCGCGCAGAACGGCACTGTGAAGGCCGAAGAAATCTATTTCAGCCGCGAGATGCAGAACCATCACGGCGGAGTCGTCGTCCTGAACGGATTTCTGTACGGGTATTCCAACAGCATTCTGACTTGCCTGGAGTACGCAACGGGCCGCGTGGCTTGGAAAGACCGCAGCGTGGGTAAGGGCAGCCTGATGGCGGCCGATGGAAGCCTGTATTTGCTGAGCGAAAACAACGTCGCAGGCCTGGCGGACGCGACGCCGGATGGCTATCGGGAGAAGGCGCGCTTCACCATTCCCGACCAGGGCCGGCCGAGTTGGGCGCATCCGGTAGTCTGCGGCGGGCAGCTTTACATCCGGAACCAGGGTTGGCTGGCCTGTTACCAGGTGAAGGCCTGACGGCCGCCACTCACTTGCTCACCGCCAGCACGTTCGATGTGTCCAGAGAGACTTTGACGGGCGCTTGTTTCAAAGCCACCGTAAACTCTTCGGGCGAGCCGGACGTCCGCACCCATTTGACCTCGCGGGCGACGCTGCTCTGGATCTCTACAGGCACTTGAACACTGAATTCGGAATCGACGTCAGTTTGCGACACCTTGCCCGTCAGCGTCACCGCCGGCGCGCGGCCGTGCACCGAGTAGCTGAGAGTGAGCGTCGGGATTCCCGTGCCGTAAACCCACTGCTCAAAGAACGCCTCAAGTTTCGCGTCAGGTGAGCCGGGCGGCAGAAATTCCGCCGCGAGCTGGCGGAACTGTTCGGTCGAAATGGTCTTCCATTCGTAGCGCCGGCGCAATTCGGCCAGCATGGCGGTGAAACGCTCGTCGCCCGTCCGCGCCCGCAACATGTGCAAGATCCAGGAGCCTTTTCCATAGGTGATGGTGTTCCACGAAACCGGCGAATGAGAGCTCTCCAGGCGGGCTCCCAGCACGATCGGCCCGGCGGATTCGGCTGTGTGGCCGTCCGCATCCTTCCGCAAGAGATCCTGCCGGTAATTTTCCAGCGTCGCATCCAGCGCGCCTCGCCCGTCGCGCTTCTCCAGATAAAGCAACGCCGAGTAGTTGGCGAGCGCTTCCATGAGCCAGTTATCGCGGTAGCTAGTGGCGCCCACGACGTTACCCCACCACTGATGCGCGGTTTCATGCGCTTCAATCAGATCGATGAAGAAGCTTTGCTCACGGCGGTCCAGGCTGGCCATGGCTTGGTCCTCGCGCCGCAGATACGACAAAGTGGAGAGGTACAGCAGCCCGGGATAACCCTGGCCGAAGGTGCCCGGGATGGGTGAAACCTCCAGCGTCTTTAGCGGCGGCGGTCCAAATCTCGCGGCCATGAACTCCAGGCTGGAGGCAATCTCGGCTGCCAGTTCCTCCAGCCGTGCGGGCGGGTACGGAGCTTGCGGAGCTACAGGTTCCGTGATGGCGGCGCGCTTGCGTCCGCGGGGCGTAACGCCGGGACCAGCAGGCTTGGGCTGCAAAGCGATTTCACCGGCGCGATTTGCGCAGACTTCGACGGTGTAGCCGTTGCGCACTACCTGTGTACGTTCGTACATGCCCAGGTTGAAGCCGGCGAAACGAATCGGCACGGGCGTCATGCGCCGCGTAACGCGCCAATCGCCGTCTGTCGTGTCGGAAACGAGATCGCCCGGCATCACCAGACCAAGCTGTTTGGGATATCGAAACGTGAGGTCATACCGCGCGAATTCCATTTCGAAGTTGGGGTACCAGGTGCCGCGCGGGCCCACATAATAGACCTGATTGCCGGCGTCTTCCACCACCGCGCCTTCATGATGAAACTGCACTTCGTGGTCGCGCCCAACCTCGAGCGGGTGCGGCGCCACCACCAGAAACAAAGTATTGCCGTCGTTGCGGATCAGGTTGGAGCGCAGCGACTCCGGCCGGAGCACGTCCGCGGGCTCCCCGTCAATCGTCGCCGACGACACTTGCATGCCTCCGGCGATTTCGAATGGCAAAACGCGCTCGCCACTCTCCGCTAACGTGAATTTGACGTTCGTCGTAGCGCGGAGCAACAGATCCGGTTCGACGGTCGCATCGATACGGTAGTCCTTCACGGTCAGTTCGGGCTCCGGAGCCTTACGGGCTCCCTTGCGGTAAGGCGCCGCTGCGAAGCTTGTCCATACGTCGAAAAACGTCATGCCGTTTCGCGACGTGACCTTGCCGGCGACGATTTGCTCGTCCGATCGCGGCTCGTAAACCACATCGAAGTTTCCAAGCTTCCTGCCGCTGACGGCAGCCACGAAACAGCCCTGCTGGCGATGTCGCGGCGAAAGCAGGTCGAGCAGCAATCGCGCTTCGAAACTCGACGCAAGATTGCGCGCCACCGGCGTCCATTGTTCCGCCATGATCGCGCCCATTTCCGGCTGCTGCCGGTTGAACTCGTTAGCGCGGATCTGCTGCATCAGGCCGGTGTAGGTGTCGTCGCCGAACAGCAGAACGGCGGCGTTGAGGTGCTCGTCCAGATTCGGGCTTCCCGTGTAGACGGCGAGCGACCGGCGCTCGCTCCGGTCCGGTGGAAGCAGCAGCAGCTCGGCATCACCAGCCTCCACGTCAGCCGTGAAAACTGCGGCCATGCGCACGCCTTCCACCGGCTTGGCGAAAATCAAATAGCCGTCGGTGAAGTAGAAGTGAATGTCGTCTTTGCTGACCTGAACATCATGGACGCGGTAGCACTCAGCCCTGTCCAGCTCGATCTCATGCACGCCGCGCTCGAGTTCCACGCTGCCCGTGGCGGCATAGGAAACGATCGGGAATAGCACGGCCCACCAGCGCATGCTTTCAGTCTACTGCGGGCTTACGCGAAGATTTCAGCGAGAGGCACTTCGACTTTGATACTTTCGGCTCGAAGAAAACCGTCCTTGACCTCATGGCTGCCGTGTTGCGTGTGCACGTGTGCGCGGTGGCTTTCCGGATTGATCACCCAGACGTACGGAATCCCGAACGCCAGATAGTCCGCAATCTTGTCCTCGAGATCGCCCGCGCGATCATCGGGCGAGAGCACTTCCACCACGATGGCCGGCGGCTTCCGGATGATCGGCTCCGCGGGCTTCCCGCCGCCAACCACGGTCACGTCCGGAATGCGAAACCGCGTTTTCTTTACCTGCACGCGAACCTCGACGCCGGCCCAGACGCCCTTCTTGTAGTGCGTTCGCAAATAGTGCAGGATCGAGCTCTGCACGTCGCTGTGATCGACTTCTCCCACGTTCCGCTCCACAATGCGACCGTCAACATATTCGCGATCCGCATCGGGAAAGCTCGTCCGCAGGTATTCTTCGACCGAAACCAGCGTGGTCGTGCCCATGGCTCTATTATTGCACCGCGGGCCGCCCCACCCGCTTCATCACCTGCCCCACTGTCGTCATGATGTGGTCTTCCACCTGCTCGTCATAGGGTCCCGGCAGGCCGTAATAAATCATGCTGTCGCTGGCTTCGTAGCCGCCTTCTTTGAGCACGCGGAGCGACGGAATGTACGACATCACGTCGTTCGAGTAGCCCGCGACGATGATGCCCTTCGATCCATATTCGCGCTTGATGCGGAGAGCGTAATCCACCACGACTTCGCCGCCCAGCGCGACAAAAGTCAAGTCTCTGCCGAACTGAATCGCCTGCACCGGATAAGAATAACGGCGAATAGGATTGCCGTCGTCGTAGAGACGCAGCATCGCCTTCGCATGTCGCACTCGATACACGTTAGTCTCTTGCAATCGCGCCTCGAAGCCTTCGCGCGATTGTGGCGCAAAACCCAGCTCGGTAATTTGAAATGCCGCACGCGTGGCCCCGTGTACGCGCGTTAGCTTCTCGCCCAGCACACGGTTCACCTCGGCTGCCAATTCCCCGCCGTGTTGTCGGGCCAGTTCGAGCGTGCTGCGCGGGTGCGGGTTCTGGTCGCCTCCGCACAGCATCACGAATAGCGCCGTCGCGCCCGGATTGGCTTCCTCAATCGCGATTTGCGCAAAACCAGCGTAATCGCCGCTGATCCGGTAGAACTGCCCCGTAAGCGTGGTGTTGTGGCAAGCGTAGCCGAATAGCACCGCCCGCAGCTTGCCGTCAGGCGCGGTCACTTTCACGACCGGCACATCGGGATCGACTGGCCCGGCCGGATTCTCGCCGATGATCACGCCCTTGGGTGTATTCTCGCGGCGATTGATCGCGAACGTCGCGCGCCCGTTGCCGAACCACACGTTGGCGGGAGCCAGATCCTTGAGCGCTGCGCCCACCACCATCACCAGCTTTTCCGTCAGCGTGGCCGCATAATCTGCAACCACCTGGCTATCCTCCGGCTTGAGTTCGAACATCGTTTCGAGATTGTGGCGGATGAGCGGCCCCGTATGCGTATGCGACGAATTCAGCACGAGCTGCGCGCGGTCGATCCCGTATGCCTTCTCCACCCGCGCCGCCACGATGTCAGAAATGCTGCGCGGCAGGCCGACGAGATCGGTTGTCACAATGACCACGCGATTGCCCTTGTGGTCCTCGATCGCCAGCGCCTTGGCCCATAGGTCATGAATCACCCCTTCGGAGGGATGATCGCGGCTGGCATAGCCCGACATGTAGATGGGCTTGTCCGGCGTGATGAGGATGCGGCCAGTGCCGGCCTTGTAGTCGGCCGCGGTAAGGGAGACGGCGCATAGCAAGAAAACGAGTAAGGCACGCATGGATGGTGATTATACGACTCAGCGGGCCGTAGCTGCGAGATCCGACGATTCAACCACCTCCACCGCCCCACCGGCCAGAGCGCTCACGCGTGCGCCCGGAAGAAGGATGCCCGCCAGATTCAGCGGATCGGCCGCGGCAACGGTTACGCTCTCGCCGTGGTCTTCCGAGCGCCGCATCGCGCGCAGCAGATCAATCGCCTCGGTCCGCGCAAACTGCTCACCCACGAGTCCGGCGACGAACCGCCCGCCGCGGATTTCCCCTCGCGCTTCCATGCGCCGCAGCACGGTGAGCAGATCGCGCCATGCAGGCGCCAGCGTTTCGCGTGCCAATAGATCGCGAAACACCACACCCCAGCGCAACAGTAACTGGTTGGCAAACGCTTCGTGTGATTCCTGCGCAGGCCCGGCAACGGGCCGCATGAGCGCCCACCGCCCCGCTGCGTGCCTCGGCCGCGCACTACGCCCGCGCCCCTCCCCGCGCCGCCGCTTCGGGTCCACCAACGAGCGCAGGTTCTCAAATCCATCGGCCGTCACCAGGCCCGCGGCCACCAATTCCCACAACCCATCCTCCACTTCGCTCGATAGCCTTCCGGTCGCGCGCGTCAAGTCCGGAAAGAACGAAGCGCCATGTTGCCGCAGCGCCGCCAGCACCTCGCGCGCCGCATGCGAAAGCGAATCTTCCACAGCACCCGCACCGCTTTGCGCCGCTGCTACCAGCCACCCGCTGTCTTCCCGCAGAAAAATCGTGAGGGGTGCAACGCGCGTCGGGCGCACACGCCCCGGCTCCGGTCGCTCGAAGGCAGGATGTGGCGAGAGCCGTCCCCAAACCACTTCACCGGACAAGCAAAGCTGATCGAGCAGATCAGGCGAGTATCGCGCGATGCGCCGTGGCAGTATCTGCGTTTCCCACGCCGCCGCGGAAATCTCATACCCCTGCAGCTGCCGGATCACTTGCAACGCGCCATCGAGGCCATGCAACTGGCTGCCCGGCGCCAGGTGCTGCCAACGTGATAGAAAGCGAATGAAATCCGCAGTCGAGACTGGCTCGATCTCGCGCCGCAACCGGCCGATCGTCATTCGGTGAATTCGCGCCAGCACGCGGCGATTTGACCATTCGATTTCCTCGGCGCCATTCGGGCTGAAGCGCCCACGCAGAATCTGCCCTTCCCGTTCGAGTTGCGCGAGCCCCGCGTCCACCAGTTCGCGGGAAATGGACAACCGCTCCGCCAGTGCCTGCGCGGTCATGGGGCCGGTCGATTCGAGCCACCCCCGCAACGCTTCGGTCACTGCGGCCTGCTGCTCATCCCCCGTGCCGCAATATGCCGCCTGCGCCATCTGCGCGCGCTCGGCTGCGGCCCACAGAACTGCTCCGCCATGCTGAATCGTGATCGCGCGATTCGCGGCAGCCAACTCGTCAAACCACTTCTGCCACTCCGCGGCCTGCGGCAGCACGATCAGTGTTAGAAGCGCGTCGTGCAGCTCGTCGGCGTCGCGGACGACGGGCCAGGATTCCGCCGCCACCTGAGCGATCGCCGCAGCATCCAGCGCGCCCATGCCCTCCGCGAGATCCGGCAGCGTGCGCCGCATCTGCACCGCGCGGGCCCGGCGCTCTTCAAGCGGCGCGTCATCCAGATATGCATACGGATTCGAGTTCAGAATCTCGTGCGAGAAAGGCGATGCCTCCGGAGTCTCAATCGCCACCGTGCGGATCTCACCCTCGGCGATCCCGTCCAGCAGGCGCTTCAGTCCTTCCACATCCATGGCTTCGTGCAGGCAGTTCGCGATGGTTTCACTGACCAGCGGATGGTTGGGAATGCGAATCTCGCCCGTCAGGTTCTCGGCGCAGGCGGCCTGGTCGGGAAAAACCGAGGCCAGCAAGTCGTCCGATCGCATCCGTTGGATAGGCGGCGGCACCTTGCTTCCGCCGTTGAAACGCAGCACCGCAAGCGCCCGCGTCACGTTCCAGCGCCAGCGCGCCGTAAACATGGGCGCCGGCAGCATGGCTTGTGTCAACACATCCTCCACCGTGGCCGACCGCAGGAATTCAAAAACCACCTCTAGCGGGAACGAGTGCTGCTCGGCGAGCGAAATCACGATGCCGTTATCGGTGGCCGCGGCTTGCAGCTCGAAATTGAACGACCGGCAGAAGCGTTTGCGCAGCGCCAGGCCCCACGCCCGGTTGATGCGCGAGCCAAACGGAGCGTGCAGCACCAGTTGCATACCGCCCGCCTCGTCGAAAAAACGCTCGGCGACAACCGTCGAGTGCGTGGGCATGGCGCCCAACATGGCCTTTCCCGCCACAACGTAATCCGTTGCCTGCTCCGCGCCACGCTGGTCGAGCGCGCAGTCACGCATCAGAAGCTCGATCGCCGCCTCGCGTGGCCGCGCCGCGATGTCTTCCCGTAGCCGCGATACTTCGCGGGAAAGCTCGTCTGTGCGGCCCGGAGCTTCCCCATTCCAAAACGGAATCGAGGGAGCTGCGCCATGCGCATCTTCCACCCGCACTCGCCCAGCTTCTATGCGCCGGATGCGCCATGACGTTGTTCCCAGCAGAAACACGTCGCCCGCCATGCTCTCGACGGCGAAGTCTTCATCCACCGTCCCTACGGTTGCGCCCTCCGGCTCAGCCACCACCAGATAATTGGCATTTTCCGGAATCGCCCCACCGGAAGTAATGGCCGCAAGCCGCGCCCCGCGCCGCCCCCGCACCCGGCCGTTGATTTGATCGCGATGCAGAAAGGTCCCGCTCCGGCCGCGTTGTGTGGCGATGCCGTCCGAAAGCATCGTGAGCACCGCGTCGAAATCAGCGCGATCCAGATGGCGATACGAATATGTGCTGCGCACCAGCGCGAACAGGTCGTCCTCGCTCCAGTCGCCCGTCGCGGCCGTGGCCACGAGCTGCTGCGCCAGAATATCGAGCGCGCCGTGCGGTATCTCGAGGCGATCGAGTTCCCCGGCCCTGATCGCGCGCACCAGCGCCGCGCACTCCACCAGTTCATCGCGCGTGGTGGCAAAGATGTGGCCCTTGGGCATCGCGCCCACCCAATGGCCCGAGCGGCCGATGCGTTGCAGCGCCACTGCGATGGACCGCGGCGATCCGATCTGGCAAACCAGATCAACGGTCCCGATGTCGATGCCCAGCTCGAGTGATGCCGTCGCCACCACCGCCCGCAGTTCACCATTCTTGAGCCGGGTTTCCGCGTCGAAGCGCAACGCGCGCGAAAGGCTGCCGTGGTGCGGTAACACCGCGTTTTCGCCCAGCCGTTCGGAGAGCGCGTGCGATACGCGCTCGGCTAGCCGCCGCGTGTTGACGAATACCAGCGTGGTGCGGTTGGCGCGGATCAAGTCGGCCACGCGGTCATAGATCTCCGCCCACATCTCATTGGTGGCCACAGCGCCTAGCTCGTCCTTCGGAACCTCCACCGCAAGCTCCATCGCGCGCCGGTGCCCGATTTGAATGATGCCCGCCCGTTCGCTTAAGAATTGCGCGACCTCTTCGATGGGTTTGACGGTTGCTGAAAGCCCGATGCGCTGCGGTCTCCCACCCTCGACCAGGGCATCCAGACGCGCCAGCGAAAGAGCCAGGTGCGAGCCGCGCTTGTCGTCCGCCATAGCATGGATTTCATCCACGATCACCGTCCGCGTCGTCGGCAGCATGCGCCGCGAGCCTTCGGCGGTCAGCAGAATATACAGTGATTCCGGCGTGGTCACCAAGATGTGCGGCGGGTGCTTGCCCATCCGTTGCCGCTCCCACATCGGCGTGTCGCCTGTCCGGACAGCCGTGCGGATGGACGGGAGCAGAATTCCCTTCTCCGCGGCCAGCGCCGTGATCTCGGCGAGCGGCGTTTCCAGGTTCTTGCGTATGTCGTTACTGAGAGCTTTGAGTGGCGAAACGTAGACCGCCACTGTCTCGTCGCGCAAAGTGCCCTCACGAGCGGCGCGGACTAACGAGTCGAGACAGATCAGGAATGCTGAGAGGGTTTTGCCCGATCCGGTGGGCGCGGAAATCAGAATATCGTGCCCGGAGCGGATCTCCGGCCACCCGAGAATTTGCGGCTCGGTCGGCGCGGAGAACCGCCGCTCGAACCATTCAACGGTAAGGGGATCGAAACCGGCCAGCGCAGGGCAAACTTCCGCCATTGACTACCAGCTTGGCACAGGTTTACGCCGTCTGTGCCGTCCAGAACTTCATCTCATCGGCCGAGGGTCCGTACATGCCGGGAACCTCTATTTCATTGAGCCGCAGATAAACACTCAATTGCGCACGATGGTGAATCATGTGATTCATAACCACACTGCGCAGCACCGCAACCCGTGGCATTGAGAGTATAGTCTGGCCGCCATACTTGAATGTCCATATCTTCTGAAAGTCCGCGTCGCTGGCACCCGCGATCCACTTGCGCCCTTCAGCCACATTCTTGTCAAAATCCGCCAGCAGTTGCTTGTTGGACTCGGCGAGATACGGTTTTTGGCCGGGCTCCATTTCCAGAAGCTCCGATTGCATTGTGTGCGCTGCCCAGCCGGGCAGCTCGGCGACGTGGCTCGCCAGGCGGCCGAGCGCCATCGATTTCTCATGCGGTTTGTAGTCGAACTTATCGTCGGGTACACGTTCCAACATTTTCCGAGTGTTCTTCATTTCCTCGTCGAACTCAGGCAAAATCATTTCGCTAATCGGCATTCTGTTCCTCCGCCGCGGAATGCGGCAGCAAGGAGAATATCACGTCCAAAAGGCGAAGACAAGGCGAAAATGAGACTACTTCAGCTTACGTGCTCGGTCGTAATCTTGCACTAGTTTCTTGGTGATCTTGTCGGCCACGTCGGCGCTGGAGCCGTGGAACTTGCCGCCCATGCTTTCCTGCGTGGTCGACCAGATCACGTCGCCGTCTTTGTTGACCAGCCGAACCGCAGCGACGGCCTCGTGCCTCCGCTCCAGGCTGTGCGTGGACTCAGAATCACCGAAGTCGACGCCCTGCGAGCGGCCGGACTTATCGCGGCCGGCGGTCCGGCCGCTGTAACTCGTGTCACTGGTGCGAGATAGATTCGCCTGAGCGTGAATACTATCGCTTGCGGTGTGCTCGTCGGTAAAAACCAGGTCCTCGGCCGAACCGCGCAAAAAGGCGTCCGCCTTGTCCGCATTTTCGGTAACCACGAATAGTCTTGTGTTTTGCAGGCCAGTGAGTATCATGTCGCGCATCTGCGCAGCTGTCTCACCACCGGAAAAACGGTCGACGAATAGACGCCGAACGGTCAGAAGCTGCTGGAGCTCCTGCTCGTCAATGGCAGCCGGGTCTGGGGCGGGCGTCTCGGCAGCAGCGAGGAGTAGAAAGGCAATAGGAACAATCATTTACGAGCCATTCCCCGAGCGCTGGGCGTCATCGTCCTGATCCTCGATCCGGCGGCCTGATTTTGCTTCCAGAATGACCAGCAGGGAGCGAACGTCGGCTTTGCCCACCAGGAACACCATCGCCTGCTGTTTCCCTCGATCGTCTGTAAACTCAACAGTTAAATAGTGCTTCCGCGTAGCGGCGGCTGACCCGCTGCCCATATTCCACCGCGTTGATCTTGTCGTAGGGGATCTGAACCGTCACACCCTTTGACTGGAACAGGAAAAGATCTTCGCCGTGAGTGTTGATAAATCCGCCAGTTTTGGCAGGAAGAGCGGAGATGGTTCCTCCGACATATTGCACGTGGTCGCCGGAATCGCCGGCATAGACGGTACTCACTAGTAGCAGTGCAAACAGGCATCGGCAAATCATGGATTTGCTAGAAAAGTGCCCCGGATGGTACAGGATTCTCAGGACTAACGTATAATCACTAGATCCGCGACGAACTAGTACGCCCTGCGATCCCCTGGTATGTGTGGTGCTCGGTTCTTGCCGTCACCTCCGCCATGGTGGGGACGCATTGGGATATCTCCTGGCACCGCTCGATTGGCCGCGACACGTTTTGGACACCCGCGCACATCGCCATCCACATGTGCGGGGTTCTGGCGGGTCTATCTTGCGGATATCTGATTCTTTCCACTACACTTAACAGCACTTCGCCGCTCAGAGATGCAGCCGTGAAGATCTGGGGATTCCGCGGACCGCTGGGGGCGTTTATTGCGGCGTGGGGCGGAATTGCCATGATCACCTCGGCGCCGTTTGACGACTGGTGGCACAACGCCTATGGGCTCGACGTGAAAATCATGAGTCCGCCGCATGTGCTGTTGATAACAGGGATGGTGGGGGTACAGTTCGGCGCGTTGGTGTTGATTCTAGGGCAGATGAACCGAGTCACGGACGCGGCGCGAGCCAAGCTCGAATGGCTGTTTCTGTATGTGGGCGCCATGATCGTGGTGTGCCTCATGATCCTGGTCTTTGAATACGAACTCCGGGTCTACATGCACAGCGTTCTTCCCTACCGGGTATTGGCCATCGCGATACCGGGGATATTGGCCGGCATATCGCGAGCTTCGGGCCGCCGGTGGGCGGCGACCATCGTTATCGGAATCTACAGTCTGTTCTTGATCGGTTGCGTGTGGATTCTGCCGCTGTTTGCGGCCACGCCGAAGCTGGGGCCGGTATACCAGCAGGTGACGCACTTCGTGCCGCCGGAATTTCCGGTGCTGCTGATCGTGCCGGCGATCGGGTTCGATTTACTGTGGGCGCGGACCAAGAACTGGAACGCGTGGCTCCAAGCGGTGGCTTCCGGTGTTGTGTTTGTCGTGTTGATTGTTGCGGCGGAGTGGCCGTTCGCCACCTTCCTGATGAGTCCTTACAGCCGTAACTGGGTGTTCGGGACGATTTACTTCGACTACAACATGCATCCCAACAGCCACTACGTGCGCAACCTGTTCGTGGAGTTGGAGAAAACACCCAGCCAGTTCTGGACGGAAATGGCTTACGCGACCGTAGCCGGGATCATCACCACCCGTCTCGGGATCGGGTGGGGCAACTGGATGCGGCGGATCCGGCGGTGAAGCGATGATCGCGCGCCGTCTGCTTCTGTTCTTCGCCGTTTCTTCAGCGGCATTCGCACACGTCGGCAGCCCGGATGTGTTCTATGAGGGTAATGCCGGGCCGTATCACTTGCTGGTGGCAGTGCGGCCACCGGCGGTAATTCCAGGAGTGGCGGAAGTGGAAGTCCGCGCCACTTCGCCCGATGTCAAGGAAGTGCGGGTGGTGCCGTTGCGGCTGACGGGTCCAGGGGCGAAGTTCGCACCGACTCCGGATATCGCGAAGCGGTCACCGGACGACCCGCAGTTCTATACCGGCAGCCTGTGGATGATGGGCTTTGGAGCGTGGCAGGTGCGCGTGGAAGCGGATGGCACGCAGGGGAAAGGCGAGTTGTCGGTGCCTGTGCCGGCGCTGGCCACGCGATCCTCCACGATGCAGAAGGGCCTGGGAACGGGCTTGTTCGCCCTGATGGCGGTGCTGGTGATCGGCATCGTAAGCATTGTGGGCGCGGGCGTACGCGAAGCGCAGCTCGAACCTGGTGTTGCGCCACCGGAAAGGAATCGCAAGCGCGGCGCGGTGGTAATGGGCGTTACCTTCGTGCTGGTTTGCCTGGCGGTGTATCTGGGCGGCAAGTGGTGGGATGCGGAAGCGCGGGCGTACGCGAGCAACATCTACCAGCCGGTGGAGATGTCGGCAACAGTCGAAAACAGCGGCCGGCTGGCGCTTCGGCTTCAGGATAAGGGCTGGTTCCGCTCCGACAAACTGGACGATCTGGTGCCAGATCACGGCCACTTGATGCACCTGTACGTGATCAGCACGCCGGCTATGGATCGCGTGTGGCATCTGCATCCAGAGCAATCCGAGCCAGCGACGTTCGGAATGGATCTGCCGGCGATGCCAGCGGGCCGGTACCGGCTATACGCTGACATCGTGCATTCCAACGGCATTGGGGAAACGGGAACGAGCGAGATTGATATTCCGCAGATCTCCGGCGCTTCCGCCGGGCAGGATGACGCAGCGGGCACCGGCACATCTGTGGCGCAGGCTGATTTCACGCGCCGGGTTTCGCCGCTATCGGGCGGTTACCGCATGGTGTGGGTACGCGACGCCCATCCGCTACGGGCCAAGCGCACCGAACTGTTCCGATTCCGCGTGGAAGATGCGAACGGCAGACCAGCCGAGGACATGGAACTCTACATGGGCATGGCGGGACATGCGGCATTTGTGCGCGATGACTTCCAGGTGTTCGCGCATGTGCACCCTTCCGGCTCGGCGCCCATGGCGGCGATGATGATGGCTGCGGCTTCGAGCGGTATGCGCAGTATGCACTCTATGCCAACGGGCGCTCCACCGGCGGAAGTGTCCTTCCCTTACGGTTTTCCGCAACCTGGAAACTACCGCATTTTTGTCCAGGTGAAACGCGGCGGGCAGGTGGAAACCGGAATCTTCGACGCACGCGTAGAATAGTGGTGTGCGCTCCCTCAAAGACCAAGGCGTTCTGATCACGGGCGGAGGCCGCGGGATCGGCAAACGTCTCGCACTGGGTTTCGCGCAGGCCGGCGCGCGGGTGGGGCTGGTATCGCGAACGCAGGCAGAGCTGGACGCCACGAAGCTGGAGATTGAACATGCGGGGGGCGCGGCACTGCGCCTGCGCGCGGACGTGCGCGACCTGGAGCAGCTCACGGCGGCCGTGGACCGCATGCGCGTGGTGTTCGGCGGAGTACACGTGCTGATCGCGGCAGCGGCGGTGCAGGGGCCGATCGGACCGTTTCTCGAGGGAAGGCCGAAGCAATGGTGGGAAGTGATCGAGACCAACCTGCTGGGCGTGATGCATGCGTGCCGGGCGGTGCTGCCGCAGATGATCGAGCGGCGCTCGGGCAAGATCATTGTCCTGAGCGGATCGGGCGCGTCGGAGGCGCGGCCAAACTTTGCAGCGTTCGCGGCGTCGGAGGCAGGCGTGGTGCGGCTAGTCGAGTCGCTGGCGGAAGAGGTTCGCGATCACAACGTGCAAGTGAACGCAATCCAACCGGGCGGCACCTATACCAGCATGACGGACGAGATTATCCAGGCCGGCTCCAACGCCGGCGCGAAAGACCTGGAAGAGGCCGAACATGTACGCATCACGGGCGGGGTTTCGCCAGAAAAACAGATTCACCTCGCGCTGTTTCTGGCTTCCGAGCGATCGAATCACGTAAGCGGCAAGCTGATTTCAGTGCATGACGACTGGAAGAGGCTGGAGCACGGCAACGTCAATCCGGCGGCGTACACGTTGCGGCGGGCGTTGAAGGTGTAGAGTTCTCAACCGCCTAATCTAAACATTCTATTGACAGATTTCTCGGGCTGGACCATAATTCCGCGAACTTTTGTCTACACTTGTGGTGTGCAAGGGGCCGAGAGGCAAAAGGATGGGGACCTCTCGCTAAGAGGATATTCATAGCTTAAATAACTGAAAAGGGGCAAATTCTGCAATCGAGGATTCTCTCGCAAGGTCTGGCGACAACGTGTTGGCTTGTGCTGATGGCATTGCTGGCGGGAGTCGCCAGTGCGCAGGAATCTCGCGGCAGGCTACAGGGGACGGTGGGAGACCCCAGCCACGCGGCAATAGCAAACGCCAAGGTGACGCTGAAAAATGTGAATACGGGCGTGGAGGCTACCAAGGAGACCGACGCCTCAGGCCATTACTTATTCGACTTTGTGATTCCCGGCACCTACAGTGTGACGGTGCAGGCTGCCGGATTCCAGAGGTTTGTGGAGGAAAACATACCAGTCCAGACGGGTGGTGACGTCACGGTAGACGCCAACCTGGTGGTTGGCGCAGTGAACGAGACAGTGAATGTCTCCAGCGAGGTGACCGAGGTGCAGTTCAACACTTCGACCATGAGCACAACCGTCCAAGGTGCAATGGTGCAGGAACTGCCGGTGCTGGCGCGTAATCCGTTCACACTAGCCTTGCTAAGTCCGGCAGTGGTCAACCAGTACTGGGACATCGCGCATCGCAACCCGTTTTACATGTGGTCAAACGGCGGCATGGATATCGGCGGTCCCACGGGTGGCAAGAACGAGCAGTTGTTAGACGGCACGACGCTGAACGTCTCGGCGCGCGGTTCTTATAACGCGCCGATGGACGCCGTGCAGGAAGTGGCGGTCCAGCAGAATGCCATGGACTCCGAGTTCGGCTTCAGCGCGGGCGGCACGCTCAATCTGTCCATGAAGTCAGGCGGCAACGAGTGGCACGGCACGGGGTATTGGTTCGGCCGCAATCCGGACACGGACGCGCTGGCCAACCGCATCACGCGCGCCCCAGATATCGTGCGCCAGAACAGTTGGGGTGGCACCGTCGGCAACGCAGTCATCAAGAACAAGCTGTTCAACTTCTTTGCCTACGAGCAGTGGATTCAGACGCAGCCATCGAGCCAGGAACAAACGATGCCGACCGCGGCGGAAAAGACCGGCGACTTCTCGCAGGCACTGACGCCGCAGGGCACTCTGCAGGTGATTTACGACCCGAATACGACCGTGACCAACCCGAGCACGGGCGTGGTGACGCGCCAGCCTTTTCCCGGCAACATTATTCCAGCGAGCCGGATCGATCCCACTGCCGCTAAGCTCATGACCTACCTGTGGGCGCCGAACAACCCGGGCGACGATGCTTCCGGCTTGAGAAACTTCAAAGTGACGTACCCATGGTGGACCCACTACTGGAACATCTCTGACCGGGTGGACTACAACATCAGCGACAAGTGGCGCTTTTTTGCGCGCTTCAGCAAATTCCAGACGCGGTTGGACAACAACAACTGGGGCGGCACGCTTGCGGTACCTTCGGACAACGGCGGCCTCATGGACGCCTTGAACGCCTCGATGGACGTGCTTTGGATGGTGAACCCGCGGACCACTGTCGATTTCCGTTATGGCGCCATTTACGCCGAAGACGACTACGCTTCGCAATGGGCCCAGGTGCCCGAGAGCGTGTGGGCGGGCTTGTGGCCGAACAGCAACTGGTATACGAAGGTGGTGCAACCCGGCCAGGGGATCTACTTCCCCAGATTCGACTTCGCCGGCAACGGGAGTTCCTACACGGGAGTCGGCAATTGGTGGCTGGTGCATCCGCGTTCGCACAACCCCACGCTGAACGTGACCCATGATAGAGGCATTCACCACATGAAACTGGGGATGCAACTGCGTTACTCATACGATCAGAACAACGCCAGCGCTGGACCGGGTTCCTTCAACTTCACTTCCCAGGATACCGGCAACACTTACCTTTCGAACTACCTGGCTTCGCAGAGCGGCAACATGTGGGCTTCGGCGTTGCTGGGTGTTGTGAGCGGCAACGGTGACGGGAACTCGCAGGCGACTATTACCCCCATCGTGCATATGTACCAACAGCAGTGGGCTATTTACTACCAGGACGATGTGAAGTTGACCCGGAACCTCACCCTGAACCTGGGGCTCCGATGGGAGCGCGAAACGGGTCCGGAGGAGGAGCGGCACGAGCTGGTTCAAACTCTGAATCTAAACACTCCGATTCCGCAACTACAGGGCATTACCATGCCCGCGCAGGTCACGTCCCTTATCCAGCAAGCGTGTTCGGCTGGCATTACGTGCCTTAATCAGAAGTTCGATGGCGCCATGATTTACACTACCCCGCAGAATCCGCGGATGTACGATGCGCCGTGGGATGTCTTTCTGCCGCGGGCAGGTATTGCCATCCGCGTCAACGACAAGACCGCCATCCGAACGGGCTACTCGCGCTATGCGGTGCCGTGGGTCACCATCCATCCGGAGACAGGCGGGCTGCCGACCAACGGCTACTCGCAGACCACCGCGGCGCTCCTTCCGCTCGCCGGGATACCGCGCGCGCAGTTGAGCGATCCATTCCCCGCCAGCAATCCCGTGGTACAGCCGGTGGGCAACCTCATGGGCCCGCTTCAGGATCTGGGCAACTCCATCGGCTTTTGGAATGGCAACCAGATGAAGACGCCGTATAACGACCGTTTCAACTTCACGGTGCAGCGCCAGACAAGAGAGCACCTCTTCACCGAAGCGACCTTCTTCACGATGTTCGAACACAACGCCCAGGACGGGAGCATGTGGGGCGGGAGCCAGACGTACAACGTGAACCAAATGGACCCGATGTTTAATTACACCTACCAGGGCTTGCTCAACCAGACGGTTACAAATCCGTTCTATGGCCTACCGGCCACTGTGATGCCGGGAACCCTGCGAACGCAGCCAACTGTGACGGCTGGTTCGCTGTTGGTGCCGTACCCGCAGTACGGAGCGCTGACCCAAAACGGATGGCCCGGCCAGAGCGACCATTATTATGCGCTGCAGTTGAAGGCCGAGCGTCCCATGACCAACGGGTGGTCGTTTCTGGTAGCTTACAACTACAACCAGGAAACGCACACGCAGTTCTTCAACGACATCACCACTTACGAGAACCAGACAACCATGATGGATCGAGGGATGGCGCGGCACAACCTTCGCGCCGCGGTCACCTACGAACTGCCGTTCGGTAAAGGACGGCAGTACCTGAGTACCATCCCCAAGGCGCTCGATTATGTTATTGGCGGGTGGGCCACCAGCAGCATCTTTATGTTCCGCAGCGGGGACCTGCTGGGAATGGTAAACAATGGAGGCTATACATCGGGCTTCGGCGCCGCGCAAATGACCTGTGATCCGACACAGAACATTCCGAAGGGGGATTACTTCAACCCGGCGTGCTTCCAGGTGCTTCCGGCTTACACTATACGGACCAATCCGTGGTACTACCCTGGGCTGCGAGGTCCATCTTACTGGGATCTTGACTCGACCCTGGCGAAATACGTCAACCTCACTGAGCGAATAAAGTTGGAGCTCCGCTTGGAAGCGTATAACCTGACCAACACCTACATGCCCGCCGATCCGGACATCGGGGTGGGCGACGGCACAATGGGCCGCAGCGTCTGGGTAGCGGCTGGCAACTACGGCCGCGAAGTCCAGTACTCGGCGCGGATACACTTCTAATCTTCATTCATTCGCTGTGACGGCCCGGGGGAAACAGCAAGTCCCCCGGGCTTTTTCTTGTGCGGGCGCTCGGCGCCGACTTGTGCGTTCTAGAGTTGCGGTGAGATGATTTCTGCGAGGTTCCTCCAATGAAAAAATCTGCTCTGATCGTTTTCTTAGTTTTGACTTTTGCGGTTGTTGCTTCGCCGCAGGCGCAACAGGGGAAGCGCAAGAAACTGCTGGCTATCGGGATGTCGGCGGGGTTCCAGCATGATTCGATTACGCACGGGCTAGCCACGATTTGGAAGATCGGACAGGAATCGGGACTCTGGGATACCTACATCCGGACTGACACGCAACTGCTCACCAAAAAGAAGCTGGATGACAACGCGAAGAACCTGAATTATTTTGATGCCGTGATGTTCTACACAACGGGCGAACTGCCGCTGGATGATGAGCAGAAGGCGTCGCTATTGTCGTTCGTAAAGGAGGATGGCAAGGGATTTCTGGGGACACATTCAGCTACCGACACGTTTTACAAGTGGCCGGAGTACGGCGAGCTGATCGGCGGCTACTTCAACGATCATCCGTGGCACCAGAAGGTGAAGATCAACGTGGAGGACCGCAATTTCCCGGCGACGAAGCATTTTCCGGCGTCGTTCGAGATCACCGATGAGATTTACCAGTTCAAGAATTACTCGCGCGATCGCGTGCGCGTGCTGATGAGCCTGGACCCAAGCTCGGTGGACTTGACGGGACCGAGGGTGCATCGCACGGATAAAGACTTTGCCGTGACCTGGGTGCGCGATTACGGCAAGGGGCGCGTGTTCTACTCGTCGCTGGGGCATGAAGAGCAGGTGTGGGACCGGCCGGACATCCAGAAGATGTGGCTGGAAGCGGTGAAGTGGGCGATGGGAATGACCAAAGGTGACGCAACGCCGCGGCCGAAAGCGGGGGATTAGAGCAACGGCGAACTAAAGTTCGCCGCGGCACGCTGAAGCGTGCGCCACGGGGTTACTGGACGCTGAGGGCCGGCACCTGCGGCTGTTTCAGTATTACCGGCGTACCGGACTGCCGCATTTTCTGTTGCTGCTTGCTCTTGTACATGCGCCGGTCGGCCGTGGCCAGCAGCTCCTCCGCGTTGCTGCCATCCATGGGGAAGAAGGCGTCGCCGACGCTCATCGAGAGAAGGCGTTTTCCTTGCACGTGTTCCCCGGCTTCGGCGGCGATCCGAATCAACTGGTTGATGCGCTCGTCGACCGACTCGGGAGTGATGTGTGGCAGCAACAACACGAACTCGTCACCGCCCATACGCGCCACGTAATCGTACTCGCGGCAGTTCTCTTTCAGGCCATTTGCCACGCTGCTCAGGACCTTGTTGCCGGTTAAGTGGCCGTAGCAATCGTTAATCTGCTTGAAGCCGTCCAGGTCGCAAACCAGAACCGCGAGCGGGATGTTCATGCGGCGGCAGCGCGACAACTCGCTATCTAACCGCAGGAACAGCGAGCGGGCGTTTGGCAAGTTGGTGAGGTAGTCGATGGTGGCGGAGTTTTCGACCAAGCGATACTTCAACGCGTTTTCGACGGCCAGCGAGACCTTGGAGCTAATGGCGAGCAGGATGCGCAGATTGTCGCGGGTGAAAGCGTCCTTCTCAGCACGATAGAGGGCGAGCACGCCGACAGCACCGTTCAGGCCTTCGAGCGGCACCGCGAGCGCGGAGCGCAGCGTGCTGAATTTGCCGGGGTCGCCCATGTAGCCGGCTTCCACCGACGGGTTGCCGTTGAGGATGGGCTTGCGATTCTGAGCCACCCATCCGGAAAGGCCTTCACCGACGGGGATTTCGAGAGACGAGAACAGGCGGAAATTCTCGCCGTTCACGTACTCCGGCACCAGTTTTTGGTCGCGCATCACGTAGACGGCGATGGAGTCATAAGGCACCAGGCGCTTCAAGCGGACCGAAACGACGGACAGGGTCTCGTTCAAGCTGAGGGAGTTGCCGAGGTCCTGCGTCAGTTCGAACAACATCTGCACTTCCTGACGAGCGGCCGCGATGGAGCACAAGGGGTCGAATGCATCCTTACGAGCGTTAACCAGGGGGCTCGACTGTTCAAAGCCGGCGGCCGGCGCGACACCCCTCTCGATCTTGAGATTGGTCGACAGGCGCTTCTTGTCCCAGGTCTGCGCCAGGGCTATCTGCTCAAGTTCTTTATAGCGGTGCGCGAGGACTTCGACCACCCGGGGATCAAAGCTTTTCCCGGCCTCGGAGGAAACAATTTCCATGGCGCGTTCGAGAGGTATGGCGCGGCGGTACTGGCGATTCGATGCCAGGGCGTCCAGGCAGTCGACTGCGGCAAGTATGCGAGCGCCGATGGGAATTTCTTCTCCCTTGAGGCCTGCGGGGTACCCGCTACCATCCCACTTCTCGTGGTGGGCGCGCACGATGGGGACGACAGGGTAGGGGAATTGGACGCGCTCCAGGATTTCGGCGCCGACAACGGGATGAATCTTGATCTTCTCGAATTCCTCCGGCGTGAGCTTGCCAGGCTTGGAGATAATCTGTTCAGGGACGGCGAGCTTGCCGATGTCGTGGAGCAGCGCGGCTGCGCGCAGGGCGTGCATTTCGGAAGTAGAGAGCCCCAGGTCCTTGGCGATCTCCATGGCATAGATTCGAACGCGGCGCAGGTGGTCGTGGGTAGTGTGATCTTTGGCTTCAATGGCCAACGCCAGCGCCTCGATCGTTCGCAGATGCAGCGCGGCCATTTCTTCCACGTGTACCTTTTCATCCTCCAGACGGCCCAAGTAAGTGCGATAGGAGCGGTAGATGAAGTAAATCACCGGAATCAGCACAAGGGATGCATGCCAGTGCGCCTGCCGGCTCAGAACGCTGAGTATCCACGCGATGGAGGCGCCACCGAGATAGTAGGGAAAGCACCAGAAATAGCAGTCGTACCAGATGCGCGTCAGGGACTTGTGCTCGGTCATGCCGATGGCCGCGGCGACCGGAATGGTGTTCATGAGAAAAAACATGCAAGCGGTAACACCAAGACGCAGCGGGTTGCTGTCGCTGGGCAATCCTGCCAGGTTTGCGTGATAGACGTAGTAACAAGTAGCCACCGAGATGGCCATCGCGCCGGTATTGAAGATTACTTGGAAGGGTTTTGGCTTGGTCTTCGATTTCCAAAGGCATTGAATCAAGCTACCCGTGCATCCGATGATCAGGGTAGACGGGAGATCCAGCTCGACAATGCCAATGAGAATGAAAAGGAAGTTCACCGACATGGTGCCGGTGATTGTGGGCAGGGTTACTTTGAGGGCCGACGCGATGGCGGCAACAGCCAGAAAACAAAGGGCACGAGCCAGGTTGTGGGGGTCCCACTGACTCAGGGCAACAATGGGTATCGCTGTCCCGACAGCAGAAACCACGCTAACGTAGATCTTGGCTTTGACCGGCAAGTTTGAGTATTTCGGTTCCACCAGGATCGGCATAAGTGCAACCCAGGTGCCAACAGCGGAACAGCTGCACCGAGAGTTGTAAGCCTGTCTGCCTGCAATAGTTGATGTTTTCGTGGATTACGACGGCGACATGAATTGTAAGGATCTGCGACTGCGTGGCACATTTGCGAGGTGACAGAGTGTCACCTAAATCGATGATCACGAACGCGGAGGCTGGGCACATTGCTATTTATTTCCACCAGTGCGGCAGAACGGTTAGTAGGGCTGGTTAGCATACGGACGACATAACGTCCGTGTAAGCCGCTGGTTATTGATTTCGTGCGCTAAAGGTTCAAGGTTAGTGCAAGAATTGAATAATTCGTACTAACTTCGGATAAGAACTGGAACTAGGTGTTCCGGATTCAGAACAAATATCTTGCATCTCGAAATAAAAGGTAATAACAATATTTAGGTACGACAAGATTGTTACCGGGCACTTTGTTCCAGACTCGGAACAATGGCTAGTCTCTCGGAGAAGATGACATGACCGCTGTTGGGGGGATGGAGGCGAACAAGAAGGTTCCGGCGATCGCCTGCTCGCACGGGGCCGACGGCCAAGAGCAGGCAGCTCGGCCGCAATCCTATCTGGGCCTGTCCGCCATCATCGCCAGCCAGCCGATGCAGAACTTGATGCAACTCGTTATCAAGGTGGCGCAGACCAACGCCACGGTACTGATTACCGGTGAAAGCGGAAGCGGCAAAGAGCTGGTGGCGCGGGCCATTCACCATTACTCCCTCCGATGTACCAAGCCATGGGTCGATCTCAACTGCGGGGCGCTGCCGGAACATTTGATTGAAAGCGAGCTGTTCGGCTACGAGAAAGGCGCGTTCAGCGGCGCCGATACCATGAAGCCTGGTCTTTTTGAAGCGGCCAGCACTGGCACGATGCTTCTGGACGAAATCGGAGAGCTGGATATCAAGACGCAGGTAAAGCTGCTTCGCGTACTCGACGGCGTGCCGTATTACCGGTTGGGCGGGACCAAGAAGGTAACAGTGGACGTGCGGGTTGTGGCCGCGACCAACGTCAATCTGGAAGAGGCCATTCAGGCTGGGAAGTTCCGCACTGACCTTTACCACCGGTTGAGCCCCATTCAAATCCTGGTACCTCCGCTGCGCGAGCGCGTGGCCGACATCGGTCCCCTGGCTGCATTTTTCCTCGAGCAGCATGACCCTCGGAGGCGTTTCACCCCGGAAGCCATCGAAGTGCTGGCGCAGTATTCCTGGCCGGGAAACGTGCGCGAACTGCGCAACGTGGTTACACGGGCGGCGGTCTACAGCTCTGGTGAAGAAATTGGCCCCGGCGACTTGCCACACGAAATCGCTGGAAAACAGATGGCGGCTATGGTATCCGATCAGATCGGCACTTACTCGCTCGACGGTCTCGAGCAGCATACGATCTTCAAAGTTCTGGCACAGACCGGCGGCCACCAGCAGAAGGCCGCCGACATCCTCGGTATCTCGCGGAGGACGCTGATTCGCAAGCTGAAGCTTTATCGCGGAGTTCCCTGCGAGTCGGTAGCATAGGCCATCACGCCCGGACCACCGCCAGCAGACGGCCTGGATCCTGCTCTCCGCGTGAGGCCGGGCCTTGAGACTGCGGCGCGTGCAGCAGCTTACTGAGGACTCCGTGGGCCGGAACTTCGGCTTCCAGATATTCCACGCCTGCCGCTGTGAGCACGTAGTCGGAATGATCGCCGACACGGATATACTGCTTCTCGTGCAGAAACCAGATGGCGAACTCCAGATGTTCCCGGGGGAACGACATCACGGTCTCGAGCTCCAACACCGAAATTCCGGGAGCCTCGGGATTGGTGCGCCGGCGGTTATAGAGCAAGGAAAGGATTCCCAGCCGGCGGTTGACTTCGCCTTCCAAACCTTCTGCAAACTCCTTGAGTCCAAATACCGGCAAAGGCTGGGCGCGCCGGTCGCGGTGGTGCCCATCGTAGGCGGCCCGGCGAACGGGATCCGAAAGCACGGCATAAGCTTTGGTTAGCAGAAGAAATTTCTCGCTACTGCCGGTCTCCTTATTGTCCGGATGGCTGCGGGCAGCCATGATGCGAAAGACGCGATGAATGGTGTCCGGCTCGGCGTTCGGGCTGATCTGAAGGAGTTCATAGTAATCCACGAACGCTTCCGGGTCTTCCGAATCGGCGCTTCTGCTCTCCGGGCAGAACTCGAGGCCTAGAACATATTTACAGCCGCGGCGCGCGCAGTGCCGGACCGCGGTGGCGCCGGTGAGACCGTACCGTTCAGCGCGCACATAGATTTCGGTGTGCTGCTCAATCGGCTCGCTCGATTCCACGCGGATACCCGAGTTGGAGAGATCGATCGCTTGGACGGTTAGCGTTCGGCTGTTGCCTTGTCCATCCTGCCAGGAAATCTCTAAGGCGCAATCAAATAGCTGGCGCTGCTTCCGTCGCTTATCGCTCATGTTCAAATAACTCAGCACCGGGAAAAGCACGCGGCATTCCAGCTAACCATCGCCACCAAGGTACTGATTCGGCAGGGAGCCACGCCGATGGTTAACTTTGGTTATGACAATCTGTCGCTCCAGGTTATCCATTACAGAGTCACGGCGTGACAAACTGTCACTGTAAGCAATGCCGCAGTAAGTTGTTCTTCTGCACGCAGTTCGCAATCACGATGCGACACGCGCTGCGACACAGTGTCCGCTGCCGCTGTAGGCCGGCCGACATACGCTGGATTTTCCTCGACTTACTCAATGCTAGCTTTGGAACTGCCCGTGCTTATTACCAGGTGAATATCTAGGCAGCGCACTCGATCGAAGAGCGGCGGCCAAGGAAAGGTGCATAGGGAGATTTCATGTACGCATCAACGAATAAGATTGCAAGCCGGTATCGCGAGCTGTTGCAGGGCCTGGAGCAACGCTCTCATGAACGGGTGAACCTGGCGCTGGAATGCAGAGTCACCGCGGGGAATAAAAGGTCTGGTGGAACCATGAAGATCGTGGAGAACATCAGCCGTACCGGCATTCTGATCCGGTGGCTGCCTTCGGACGGTCCGGAAGATGTTCCACGCGCCGGTGACACGCTTAACATCGAGATGGCGCTGCCCGCCAATCACAACTTTGACCGCAAGTGCTGGTTTTGCGGAGGCACTGTCGTGCGCGTTTCGAAGGCGGAAGACAACTCGCCTCTGGTGGCTGTGCGCATCAATACCACGAAGTTCCGCAAGTATACTCCCGCGGTCAACCAGAAGGCGATGGCGCACGCTCCGCAGCTGGTACCGGTAACGCACTGAGAAAGTCGAACTCTGCGGGCGACCGGGTGAAAGCAACCGCGCCGCGCCGCCAGACTCCATGTCATGAGACTTCTGACCGCAGGACTGGTTATCAAGCGCAGCGAGCTGCTGGCGGAAGCCGAGCAGTGCTGCCAGGAACTGGCCAGACACACCCTCATCGAAAAACACGATGGCGGCAACTGGCCGGGTTTCCTGGAGTGGCTCCAGCAAACGCGGCCGCACGTCTTGTTGCTCGACGTGGAGCATTTCCAGAATACGGTGGAAGAGCGAGTGCGGCAGATCAAGGTGACCTCGCCTGAGTCGATGTTGATCGCCGTGCATCACGGAGCGGATTCGCAATTGATCATCGCCGGGATGCGCGCGGGGCTGGATGAGTACTTTTATCCACCCCTGGAGAAAAACCTTCGGCGTGTGCTAGAACGCAAAATCGACGAGCACACAAAGAGTCAGTTCTTGACTAACTCCGGTTGTAAAACCATAGCCTTTCTTTCGGCAAAGGGCGGTTGCGGGGGGACGACGGTAGCCTGTCACACGGCGGTCCAGTTAGGCAGGCGAATGCAACAGACCGGGACTTACCACGTTCTGCTAGCTGACCTGGACTTGACCGGCGGCAATGTTGGGTTTCTCATGCGGTCGCAGACGCAGTTGTCGATTCTGGATGCCATGGAGAGCACACAGAGTTTGGACGTCGCCACGTGGAACCGGATGGTCTCGAATGGTCATCCGGGGCTGGAGGTGATCTCGGCTCCGACGGCCGGCACAGCCCGGTTGCCGGAGCAACGGGAAGTGGAGCGCGTGCTCAATTTCGCCCGCACAAGATATCAGTGGACGGTGCTGGACCTAGGCTGTTGCCTGACGCCGTACAGCCTGGGCATACTCGAAAGCCTGAACGAGCTGTATGTGGTTGCTTCGCCCGACGTGCTCGCGCTGTTTCAGGTAAAGCAAATACTCGCGCAGTTGCAAGAGCACAAGATTTCCACCGATCATGTCCGCCTGATTCTCAACCGCAGCGTGGACTACGAAGACAAATTGGTCGCACAAGAGGCGCAGAGAATGTTGGGCATCACCGCTTACTTTTCCCTACCCAACGATTACTCGGGTCTGACGGAAGCTTATGCCAGCGGCAGCCTGGTCTCCGAGCTTAGCCCTCTGGGACGGCAAATCTCGGCACTGGCATCGAAAATCAGCGGCATTGAAGATCAGGACGAGGATGGCCAGCGCCAGGGCCCCTGGTACCGCAAGTTTCGCGTGGCGCGAGGATGACTTACAGATTGAGTACCACACCACGGATGCAAAGGAGTTTGGGAATGGCTTACAAATATTCAATTCGCCGAATTTTACGCCAGCTCTACCGGCGAAAAGCGGACGTCGAAAGCTTGATTTGTTTCTTTGAGAGGCAGGCCAGACGGTCCGTTCGGCGGCGCAGCAGAACAGCCCGGTTCTTGAGGGCCACGTCGTAGGCGCCGTTCCCGGAATTTAATTCGAAAGGCAAACATATGACTCGAGTCCTTGTACTTACCGACCAACCCATTCTAGCCCGGGGATTTCAAGAGATTCTTTCGGCAGGTGGCATGGAAGCTGTTTCCTGCGACGATCCGGCGGGAGTTGTCTTCCCCTTCAGCAATCAGGAGCTGGTTCTGCTGGACCTAACCGGCGAGTTTACCTTTGAGACTCTCGCCGACACGCATGCGCGCATGCCCGGCTGCAATTTGGTGATCCGCGTGGGACCCATGTCACGCGAGCTGATTTTTCAAGCACTCGAGTATGGGGTGCGCGGCATCTTACCGGTGCAGCTTTCGCCGGAGATGCTTCTCCAGTCCCTGCACCGGATCGCGAAAGGGGAGGTCGTTATTGAGGTGACCGACTCCGGCTTCGATCCCATCGGCGAGAAACGCATCAGCTTCAGCGAGCGCGAAAAACAGGTTGTGGAGCTGCTGGCCCAGGGACTCAAAAACAAAGAGATCGCCGCCGCTATGAATCTGGCGGAAGGAACTGTGAAGGTTTATCTGTCCCGGCTGTTCAAAAAGACTAAGGTGCGGGACCGTTTCGAACTCATGCTCTACCGCGCCCAGGATCGCAAACTTCTGAGCAACCCCGAGGCTGCGAACCAAGCAGCCGAGGACCCGCAAGCACCGCAGTTGTCACAATATCTTCCCGCGCGCGCGCTACGTGCGGAAGGCGTCCTGGTCTCCTAGCAGCCCGTCGATAAAGTCTCGATTTGACGGGGCGAGGACTGATATCGATTCTTCGTGCGAAAGGCGCGGTCCGACGGCATGGGAGGCCCGAGTGGCTGAAGTGCCGTCTTTGCGGCTTGCG